>Ga0075370_10000172_pt1 | contig 22450 bp, 16 predicted proteins | sample EndMethybrTD3035_FD_71398 | JGI IMG/M metagenome (GOLD analysis project Ga0075370, IMG submission 71398) | Populus endosphere microbial communities from Tennessee, USA - Endosphere MetaG P. TD hybrid TD303-5 | ecosystem: Host-associated > Plants > Roots > Endosphere | place: USA: Tennessee... | reverse complement strand
GTCGCTGATCAAGGCGCCCATGGAGGGAGCCGCAATGGTGGCGAGTGAAACGCCGAGTGTGACGATAGCCATGCCGCGCCCGGTCGAATTCGCGCCAACGAGCCGCGCCACGACAGCAACCGAAAGCGCCCAGAAACCGCTGAGCGCAATACCCAGTCCGGCCCGGCCGACCAGCAATAGCCAGAAATCGGCAGCAACTGATGCGAGAATGTTGGAGCCGATCGCCAGCGCACTGAGACCGACAAGCACGGTCTTGCGGTTCAGTTTGCCGATGAGAACATTGCTCAGCAACGCGGTCACAGCACCCACGGAGGCCGTCGCCGTGACGACCTGTCCCGCCGTACCCTCCGTAATACCGAGATCGCGCGCCATGGGCGTCAACAATCCCGCGGGCAGAAATTCGGCCGATACCAGCGCAAAACTCGTGGCCGCCATCGAAAGAACCGCAAACCAGGTTGCGGCAGTCCATGCGGGTTCCTCTGCGGCCTCCAGGCCAATCGTTGACCCATCAAATTCTGATGTCGTGTCCGTCATGGTGTCTCTCCTTGAGTGGGGAGAGTTTTAACCGAATTTTTTCGGATGATATGTATCTAAAAATCCGAATTTCATACCTATTCCTCCGAAATTTGTGCGTTGCACAATCTTCCTTGCGCACTGCGCGGGCCGGATTATCCCACGTATCCGTGCCATCCTTCTTTGCCTTGCGATGCCAAGGGAACCACAGCTTGATGCGGCCATATTGATCCGGATGGATTTCTTCGCCCTCAGGGCCAGCGACGATTGCCACCTGCGCGCCCTCAATGCGCGGGCTTTTTTTTGACCGGTATCTCATTCGTAAAGCGCCTTTAAGTATAGATTGATATAAATAATTAATATATCGATATTGTTTTACTGCGAATCCGTCGAGTCTACTGGTGATAAGGGGTACTTATCGATGGTTAGAACGCCAACTGGCAGTCATACCATGTGGCGAACAACAACAATTATATAGAGTTTATTTAGTAAATCATTTACCATGATTTCAATGGCTTACGATATCGCAAAAATCAGCATGACTGCGTTGATGGAACCGGCTTTTCGGGCTGGTATCGAACTGGCGCGTCTGGACGAACGTATTGCCCGTTCGCCCGTCGGCGCGGGCTTCCTCGAACGCACCCAATTCACCGATGCATGCGCTTCGCTGTGGATCGACGGCGAACTCGTCCATCTCGAAGACCTCGTCCTCCACGATGCCACGCGGGATATTCGCACCCCGACCCATGAGCTGACAATCGCCCGTGACGTGTTGCGCACCCGCCGGCGCATCGCTGCGCAGTCGCCGAATTGGGCCTTGTCCGCAGAGGGTATCCGAACCTTGCGACAAACATCGGACATCAATTCGGCCGGGGCGGGCGAGGGGAAGACTCCCGTCGTCATTCGCCCCGCAGCGCCGATAACCTCGGAAGGGGAGGGCGAGGAGGGTGACGACGTGGAAAATCTACCCGGCGTCGACTATGCCGCCATCGATGCGGTGTTGGCCCGATCGGAGGCTGCGATTGAGAACGCAACACGTCCCGGCCGCGCCAGCGCGGCAGACAGAGACGCACTGGTCTATGATCTCGACTGGGACGAGGATGCCCGGCTGGATGAATGGCGCGGCGTGCTCCGACAGATGCAAGACCTGCCGGCGGTGCTGCAGGCGATCGTCGCCCTCGATGCCTGGAACGAGTTGGCTGTCCTGCAGCATGCGCCCTGGCTCGGCCGGCTGTTCGCCGCCTCCATCCTGCGCCAGGCGGGCATCACGTCAGGTGCTCATCTCGCTGCCATCAACCTTGGCCTCAAAACCATTCCCGTCGATCGGCGCCGGCATCGCGATCAAGAAACACGGCTGCTGGCCATCGCCCACGGATTTTTGGCGGCCGCCGAGATCGGCATGAAAGAGCATGACCGGCTGACTCTGGCGAAGACGATGATGGGCCGAAAACTTGAAGGACGGCGAACCTCCTCGAAATTGCCTGAGCTGGTCGAGCTGATGATCGCGAAACCGCTCGTGTCGGCCGGAATGGTGGCGAAGGCGCTCGAGGTGACGCCGCAGGCGGCGCGGCGGATCGTTTCGGAGCTCGGGCTCAGGGAGATGACGGGGAGGGGGAGGTTTCGGGCGTGGGGAATTCTGTAAGCGTCGAGGCGGAAGCCTACGAATCCAGAAGAACGGTAGGCGGGCCTACTTGATTTATACGTCGAGCAACGGCTATCGCGACAGGCCTTCGGTAGAAATCATTTTCTCGCACCTTACAACTGGTTGCAATCGTTACAACTAAGGAATAGTGCGGAGAGGGACCTTTAATTTCGAGAATTGGGCTGGCGTTAGCCTGTTGGGGGAGAAGACCTTGCTTGATTACCTTAAAGCAGGGCTGAACGTCACGCTTGTCGTGGGCGAGAACGGCGCGGGGAAAAGCCGTCTTCTTCGCGAAATCGCGACGAGGGAGCGTTGGCAACGAAAGGTGTTCGCAATAAGCAACACCGTCTACGATCGTTTCTCTAACCTCCGTGGCGTAGAGCGCATTTCGGCTAGTTCCGGCAAAAACCTTCCTCAGAGAATTTTGAAACGGGCTATCGTCAACGCGATGACGGAGGGGCCAATTCGTCTCCGCGCACTGGCAGAGACATTGAGCTACTGTACCTACGAGCCGAGAATTGGACTAAAGGTCACCTTCAAGACTGCAAAAAAAGCCATGGACGATGGTGTCAGTGAACGCACTACGTCGCCGGACGAGATCGTCTCAGTGATTGCAGCCGATCCTACTTTATCGTTGGAGGACAATCTCTCAATCGATGATCTGCGCTACCTGCTGCCGCTTCTGATGAACAGAGATAACCTCGGGCGTGACGGTCTCTGGTGGCTGGACTTCGACGATTCCTACAGTAGCTCTCGTAGTAATCAGGCTGCTCAGATTCTTGTCTGGGAACCTCACCTCCGAGCTGCAGGCTATCTGTCTCGTGTCGAGTTGTTCCTCTCAAAGAAAGAATGGGGTGCCGTCCCGCTTCATGAAGCCAGCTCGGGCCAGCTTACGCTGATCGCTTGCTTGGCGTTCCTGAACGCATCAGTCACGGACGAATCGATTGTCCTGATCGACGAACCCGAGAACAGCCTGCATCCGCGATGGCAGCGCGAGTACGTCGAGCGACTCCTGGCCGTCCTTTCTTATCGACAGCCGAACATAGTCATCGCGACGCATGCGCCTATTATAGTTTCCGGGGCGCAGCTTCTAGATGACGTGAGACCTGAGGTGCTCCGCCTGACGAATGACGGTCTAAACGATGTTACCCCGAATCTTCGACCCGGGGAGAAGGCAAGTTTAGAGGAAACGTTATTCGAGTCTTTTCGCACGGTCACGCCAGCCAATAGGTTCGTCAGCGAAAGCCTTTCTCGCGAATTTTCGAAGCTCAGGGCAGGGACCACCACAGCAGTGGATGTCGCCGAATTGGTCGACCTCCTTCGCGATGGCAGTTTCGACCCACAGCAAATCTCTTTCCTGGACCGCATCGTACAACTCGCAAGAACTGTCGAAGCCGAACGCATCAACTTCGGGGTAGATGGTGCCTGACGCTTATTTGCCCGCGCTCGCCGACTTTGAATTAAGTGACGACGAGATATCCGCGATCGAAACAGCCCTGCAACACGCCGATCCATGGGCCCATGATGATGCGGCGCTTGCTGCGGTTCGCACTCACCTTCAGAGCGCGAAGCAGAAGCTTGTCGATCACCATATGGCGCGGCATCATGAAACTTGCTGCTATTGCCGTACTCTGATGGGCGGTGGCGGGCGATTTGTCCGAGATCGCGAGCATATCTTGCCAAAGGGGCGATATCGAGCGTTGAGCTATCGGTCGAGCAACCTTTCGGCATCGTGCAAGCGTTGCAACATGGAGTACAAGGGCGAGAAGATTGACTTCGTGGTCGACCCTAACACCATCTTGGACGATCATGAAAACCCTGACCGATACCTAATCGTCCATCCAAATTTCGACCGGTACGAGAGCCATATTCGGCGCAGCTCGGTCCAGGATGGCATGAATTATATCGTATCGTACATGCTCAAACCCGGCGACGCCAAGGCACAGTACACTTTCGAGTTCTTCGGCCTAGCCGCGCTCGAAAAGGAGTCTTTCGACGAGGCACAGGGACTTTTCTGGTCATCAGAGTCGGAAGACAACGTCGAGGGCGAGTTCCCCGACCGCATCTAATGCCTTGAGGCGTCGACATTTGATTTCCGGTTATACCTGATCTGATCGTCGAGTCTCGCTTTCTAATGGTTGGCAAGCATCGACATGAGACCGTCTGGAAGCTAGGTAAAGAAATTGCATGCGGTATAGGTCGGCATACCCGCGGAAGGCTTAAATCAATGGCCCGAAGATGTTGCAATCCTCTTCTCTGTTCCTCCAGAACGTGTAATCTGGCCGTGATGAGGCAGGCGTTTGATGCCTGGCTCGAAGGGGCAACGCGCAACTAGATACCGGGAGCAGAGCTTATGAAAAGCGTTGTGGTCTGTTGCGATGGCACGTCAAACCAATTCGCGGCAGACAAAACAAACGTCGTTCGGCTGTTCTCCGTGCTGGCAAGAGACGACAATCAGCAGACATTCTATCATCCCGGTCTCGGGACGATGGAGCCGCCTGGAGCAATAACCGACGTCGGTCGGAAGCTACGACGGACACTTGGCATGGCGGTCGGCTGGGGCCTCGAACGGGACCTCGTCGAGGCCTATGCGTATATCATGAATACATATCAGCCCGGGGATCAAGTCTATCTTTTCGGCTTCAGTCGAGGGGCGTACACGGTCAGAGCGCTGGCGGCCTTGATCTACATGTACGGGCTGTTTCCACCCGGCAACGAGCCGTTGATACCTTATGCAATCAGGCAAATGACCGGGTTCAACGAGGACGATGGTGACGTACATGAGAAATTCAAGCTGGCCGACGGTTTCAAGTCCACCTTTAGCTCGATCGATTGCCCGATCCATTTCATGGGTATCTGGGACACGGTAAGTTCTGTTGGCTGGATCGCCAACCCTTTGAGCATTCCCTATGCCTCCAAGCTTCCGAACGTCCAACACATCCGGCACGCGGTGGCGATCGACGAGCGGAGGGCGTTTTTCAGGACAAACCTTCTTACTCAGCCGCAGCCGGGTCAGCTGCCGCGCGATATACAAGAGGTCTGGTTTCCAGGATGCCATGGAGACGTGGGCGGAGGATACAAGGAAGCGGAGAACGGTCTGGCGAAGCTTTCTCTCGAATGGATGCTCTACGAAGCGGAACTGCTCGGGCTGCGTGTCGATCATCAAAGGGCGAGGGCGATCTTGAGGGCACCCGAGGAAATTGGCGAGGGTGCGAAAATACATGAATCACTGTGCGGTCGCTGGTGGCTTGCGGAAGTCGTGCCGAAAAAACGGAGACAGACCGGAGAGTGGAAGCCGAACTTTGCGCACCGGCGGGTTATACCTGAGGGAGCGAAGATCCACAGATCAGCGCTTTCTCGGAAGGGATACAAAATCCAGCTTCCGATGAACTACACGGTGGTGGAGCGTCCGAAGGACTTCATTTGACAAGTCTCAAGCAACCCTTCAACCAGTTGAGGCGGATCGCAAGTATACCTTACTCGTCGGTGGCTTCTTTGAGCGCAGAGCTTTCAAGAACCCTATCGAGAACAAGTTCTTTCCATGCTTCGGCAAGCCGCCGGTCGATTTTCGCGCGAGCTTTATTCAACTCTTCCTTCTCGAACCATTTCTCCATCATGTCCGCAATTTCGTTTCGATAGCCCGAGCCTTGTCCCCAGCGGCGCTTGAGTTCCTTCCAAAACTCGACGTCGGCATCAAGGAATTGCTTGAAGGCGTTTTTGCCGATTGTCACAGCCCGAACGAGGAAGTCTTGGTGCCAATCCGCGAGGTCTTCAGCTAAGGTGTCCACGAGAGCAAGTGCCTCGCTTGTCGAATTGAACTGGTCACGCAGGGCATCAAGACGGCCTTGAATTTTTCGGACAAGACCAGATGTCCGCAGATTTGCGTCTGAGCGTACCCCTGTTCCGATGAAGTGGTGGATGTCGAGGTTGTACCACGCTCCTTTTCGGACAACCGCCGCAGCAATTGTACTGGGATGACTGCGCTTCAGTTCTGAAATTAATCCCTGCTGAGCTGGCCTGACGGCGGTCGGAATATCCTGGTATGCGTTCCAGATATTCTGGCCTTCCCTCGCCATCGTGTTTCGTGCCTGCTGGATCTTATGGGCGTCTGCGCTGTTCTGGAAATCAAGCGCCAGTGCCGTGAAGCGCGATAGTCTCTCCAGCTGCCGTTGGCGAAGGACGTCGATGTTCTCGCTGATCTCGCGCCATGTGGTAGCTGATCCGTCCTCAACGGCATTGAAGTATAAGATCGGCACAGAAGGGATGTTTTCTGCCGCCAAGGAATCGAGGATTTGTGAGGTCCTGTAAGCGTAGCCTTCGGCCACGCTTTCGACCGGCTCGCCCATGCCGTTGATGACCTTCAATGCTTCGTCTGCACGCGGGAGCACCAATAGCATTACGCGCTGACGCTCAATCGCGTCCGACCCCATGTCGACGAGGCCCTTCAAGATATCAAGCGTTTCCTGACCAGGAGCGTCGTTGAAGGCGCAGCAAAGGATGCTGAGCGTCCTTGGGTTGCTATACATTGACTGCAGATCAGGCCTATCGGTCGCGCCATGGATGCCCTTAGTGTCGATGATCGTCAAATCGAAATCCGACTTCCTCATCGCCCGCTTCGGCACGAACACCGTCACTCTCTGGGGAAGAGAGAACCGAGCGTGGCGTCCGAAATTGATTTCGGTCACGACTTTTGAAAGCCATTCCAGGCCGCCCGCGTTGTCTTCGGACAAAAGAAGTTGCGTCTCTGTTCGCTGCTCCAACTTCATCCGCGCCACGATGGCGTGGACAATATCTTCTCGCGATTCGGGATAGTCTCTAGTCAGTTCCCTGATCGGGTCGATCAGAATTTTTGGATCATTTGGGTCTCTTGCCTTTGGGAGATCAGCCATATTTCTGATGGCGCGATCGATCTCGGTGGAAACCCCGCCCTTGCCGTCGAGTGCAGCATCAACAATCTCAGTGACGAGTATCCTGATCTCATCCTCAGTCTTCGGCTCGACGGCCACACCAAAGGCCGGTCCCAGCCGAACAACTACCTCGCTGGTGGTCGTTCGACCACCAGATGCCGGGAATATCGGCTTGGGCCGTCCATCCGTGCCTGGAAGAATGAGGTTCGTCAGGTGGGACAGGGCAGTAGTCTTGCCGATCCCTACAACTCCAATCCATGCCAGAGCGTGATCTGTTTGCCAAACGTAATCAGCAGTCGCGATCAGGTTGCTTCGCAGGAATTTCAGAGGCTCGGCGAGAAGGGCATCGAACTCACCTGCCTCGAATGCCTCCAAGCTCTGCAAGGCGGTCTCAGCTTGCCACAAGACGTCGCGGTTCGGATGTTTAAAATCGGGGCGCTTCGAAATCTTCCATTCGCGCGAATAGTAATCGAGCATCGCCAAGCTTTGTTCTGTCCCAATCGCCTTGAGGTACCGCTCCGCCATAGCCTGGTCGGTCGTTTCGGTTTTCTCAAGTCGCGAAACCACGCTGTTGCTACTCACGCCCAGGCGTTGAGCCATCTCAGTCTGATTGATATTGGCGGCCTCGCGAGCCTTTTTCAACGCTGCTGTGGGAACTGTCATGTGCATCTCCTGACGATAGACGTCATATATCGCATCGAATTGTTGAGTGCAATATGGATTTGCAAACTTGCATTTTCGGGTTGCATGTGTCTTCTTAGGCGCAGACACCAAACCACAGTTGCAAGTGTTCGCAGTCCAGCGATCCATAAGACTCCCTGCAAATGTTGGTGTCCTCGTAGGTAATAGTTATGCGCGAGCAAAACCATTGCTTGTGAGATAATGCTAGTTTATCGAATATAAGCATGGGCTTAAGCAAGCGCTGGTGGCAGTAAAATGAGCAAAGTCAAATTCGAGATTTTCGTCGATGATACGCTTTCGAATGTGACTTCTATTGCTCAGTTGAAGGCTGCGTTGAACAAGCGGCTGCTGAGTTACGTTAACGACTTCGAGGACGGAAAGTGGTGCCACCAGGATTTCCAGAACTTCATCTGGGACAATATCGCTCAAACCGCCCTCTCGGAGCGAGAACGAGCAGCGCTTACTGACCAGAGCTTCACTGCTCTGTTGGCCGCAGCGAAGAATCTGCGGCTGACTGACAATGACAAGATCGGCGAAGGTAGCGAGGTCGCCGAGATTTTCCTTTACGGCTTGATGCGCGAGCACTTCAAAGCTCTTCCTGTCGTTCCAAAGATTTTCTACAAACAGAACAGCCAGGACAACGCGAAAGGGGCGGATAGCGTCCACATCGTCGTAGACGGCAACGACTTCACCCTTTGGTTTGGCGAAGCAAAATTTTACAACTCAATAGCCGATGCTCGGCTCGATACTGTTGTGAACTCGGTCTACGAGGCCCTCACCACGGCGAAATTGAAGAAGGAAAACTCGATCATCACTAATGTGAATGATCTCGATCTTCTTCCGATCGACGCGGCATTGAAAGAAGCTATCAAAGCGGCCTTGTCGCCTCACCACTCGATTGACAGGCTAAAGCCTAGGATTCATGTTCCGATCCTGCTCATCCACGAGTGCAAGATCACGTCTGCAGCTACAGATCTGACACCTAAATATCGACAGTCGATCATCGATTACCATCGCGATCGGGCTGAGGCATATTTCGCCAAGCAGATGGCGAAGGCCAGCACGGTTCACAAGTACACGGACATCACCTTCCATGTGATCTTGGTGCCAGTCCCCGACAAAAAGGCGATTGTCAAAGCGTTCACGAAGCAAGTTAAGCAGTTCAAGGGCGATTGATATGGATGTCTTCGACACTTGCCATGAAATCAACGACCACTTGAACCGAGGGGACGAGGTCGCCGCCAGGAATACCCTGATCAAGCTTCTGAGCAATATGAAAGAGAACGGGGAGCCGTACCCGCAGGTCCTGAACCACCTTATCCGGACCACGGGTCTTTATCCCTATATGGAACTCGATTCCGGTTCATGGGAGCAGAGATATGTTCATTCTGCCTTCGAGGTGGATGTCGGTGACCGTCGCGCAACCTTGCATCGTGAGCAGTCCCTGGTTCTAGGCAAGCTTATGCGTGGCACAAATCTTGCGGTGAGCGCACCCACGAGCTTTGGAAAAAGCTTCATCATCGATGCTTTCATCGCCTTAAATGACCCCGATACAGTCGTCATCATCGTGCCGACAATCGCGCTGATGGACGAGACGCGGCGCAGGATTTCAAGAAGTTTTCCCGAAAATATCGAATTATCACCGCGCCGGACACCCAGTTGGGTGAAAGGAATATCTTCATTTTTCCGCAAGAGCGGGTGTTCGGCTACCTTAGCAAGATTGAGAAGATCGATCTTCTCGTCATCGACGAATTCTACAAGGCCAGCAAGGTCCATGACAAGGACAGGGCGCCTTCGCTGATCAAAGCGATAATCAAGCTCTCAAAGAAATCTGTTCAACGCTACTACCTTGCGCCGAACATCAAAAAGCTGACGAGCAACGTCTTTACCGACGACATGGAATTCCTTGAGCTGCTCGACTTCAATACGGTTTTCCTTGAAAAGCACGAGCTTTTTAGAGAGATCGCGGGTGATGAGGATCGGAAGGCGGACAAGCTCGTCGAGCTTATAAAGCCAAGAACTGCAAAGGCTTTGATCTACGCGGGTACCTACACAGACATCAACCGAGTGGCGAAAATCGTCAAACGGAGCATGGATATCGTCGACAGGCCGCACACAAACCACTTTGCGAAGTGGCTTCGACAAAATTATGTGCAGGACTGGGATTTGGCCGACCTAGTCGAGCGCGGCACAGGCATTCACAACGGCAGCATGCACCGGTGTCTCAGTCAAATCCAGATCAGGTTGTTTGAAAACGACCGTGGACTCGACAACATCGTTTCGACCTCCTCGATCATCGAGGGCGTCAACACTTCTGCGCAAAATGTCATCATTTGGCGCAGCAAGATCGGCAGCTCGAAGCTGAAAAACTTTTCCTACAAGAACATCATTGGCCGAGGCGGCCGTATGTTCAAACACTTTGTAGGGAATATTTACCTTCTGGACGAGCCGCCAAAGGACGAGGACGCGCAGCTAGAAATCGAGTTTCCGGAGCAGATCCTTGGTGATCTTGATGAGCAGCAGGATGGTGATAGGCTCACGCCGGAGCAGCTGGAACATGTCGTCGAATATCGGCAATCAATGTCGGGCATAATTGGGGAAGATGAGTTCGCTCGATTGCGGCGGGACAACGTCTTGCACGACAGCGACTCCGAATTCTTGCTGCGCCTGGCGAGCGACATGCATAACCATCCTGAAGAGTGGAATGGCTTCGCATTTCTGAATTCCGACAACCCTCAGCATTGGGAGCGGATGCTATACAAGCTGCTCAATTTCAAGAGTACGGGCTGGGACGGCCGCTTCACAGACATCGTAGTTGCCACAAAAGCGATGTCACAGAACTGGAACTCGCATCTGTCGCGGATACTCGACCGGCTGGATGACGACGGTATAGGCATCGATCAATTTTTCAAACTCGAACGCACCATCACCTATAAGCTGTCGGCGTTGGTCAGTGACGCCAACGAGCTATATAAGATCATTATAAATTCGGAGGTGGATGTCTCTCGCTTTGTCGGCAGCCTAAGTCGTGCCTTTCTGCCCGGGCCGGTATACTCGCTTGAAGAATATGGGCTCCCTCGGATGATTTCGAAGAAGATTCATCGAAGCAGGCTCATCGACTTCACGACGGCAAACTTCGGGCTGAACGATGCCATCCAGAAATTCCAGGATATCGGGCTGGAACGGATGTTGAAGATTGATTCACTTACGCCCTTCGATAGATATGTGATGAAGTTCTTCTATGATGGGATCACACCTATCGAAAACGATGCGTAATCGTCGGCGTGACGTCCGACTCGCTATCGATCTTCGCCCTGGTTTCGCAGGCTTTTCTGAGCCTATTGGGCCGCAGTCGTGATTTCCTCGTCGACCTCATCAAGCACGTCGTCGATGGCGTCGCTTGTTCGCTCCGCTCCAGGATCTACGTTGGTGATGCCAAGCTTCTTAAAGAAAATGCTGTTTCGCATCTTCGCATCAGCCAGGAGCTTCGGGTAGGAGATAATTTCAACGTAGGCGTCAGGGTTCGTCAGGTAGCCCACCAGCCCCATTCCGTCGGGCGTCTTCTCAAAGCGATATCCTCCCAGCTCATCCATGAGCGAGTTGGTCAGATCGGCGACGATATAGCAGTGGAAGGCCGCGTTCTGCATATGAGGCGACAAGATGCGCCCCTTCGAGTCCTTCAGAGATGTAGAGGCTTTGAACTTCTTTATGTAGCTGATAACCTGACGGAGCGGGTTGTCATCACCGTCGTAATTGTCTCTGGCCGGACGTTTAAATTCCACCAACACCACCGTGTTCGGCGTCTCCTGCTCCCGCCAGGCAAAGCAGGTGTCATAGAAGAAGGCGACGTCTGGTCGGTCGAGAGAAGGGTTGTCGGTGTAGCTTTTGAAGGGGCGGTCGGACGAGAAGTGAGCGAAAAACGCCAATCGGTCGTCAATTAGCCAGAGGTTATGGTCGCCGATTTCCATTGCTGCGGAATCGGTTCTCATTGGAACGATGAGCTTATGTACGGCCTCTTCGAGATGGTGTTTCTCTGTCCCTTCCTGATATTCCGAGTATCGGTCAAGGATATCTATCACCGCCTTGCGAAGCAGGACATATTCAGCAAGGACCCCGCGCTGCTGTTCCTGCACGAATTTTTGGTACTCAGTCACCCGAGCCTCAAGCTCTTTTTTTAAAGCAGATCCAGGCTTGGATGCTTCTTCAAGCTTGTTGTGCTCCTGGTTCATTCGCCGGTAGCGGTGGCGGCACATCTCGACATAGACGGCTTCTCGGGAAGTAACGCCAGGTGCGAGCTTCGTGATAAATGCTTCCATCTCGCTTTGAAGATAAAGGAACTGAGGGTACTCAGCGATAACTTGCTGAACTAGGCGGCGCTTCTTCTCACGCTGCTGCGACACATAGGAACTTAGATAGGACATAACGGACGCTTGTAGCGCCCGGCGGATTTCACGGCTCTCGCTCGCGTCAAAGCTGAAGCCGGTTCGCTCCTGGTTGACGTGCCGATCTAGATGAGAGCCCGACACGCAGCCAATATAGACGTCGCCGCCATCAAGAGCCTTAAGGCCAATCTGGTCGTCAATAACCGTTTCCTCGACGGCGCGGTCATTTGCGGAGAGGAACAGCCAGTTATATGCCTTCTTGTTTACGTCAGGTCGTATCGCCTTCGCTGCGCGGATGTGGCGGATTGTAAGGTCGAACTTCTCGTCGTCTGAGAGCGTGACAGAAACTGTTTCCTCCGACGTATTCTGAATAAGGTCCTTGAAGGCTTCCCTTAGATCGATGCTCTCTAAGCCGTCTTGCATCATGATGGAGGGAGCTGCATTGGCCGCGAAGAGTTGCATGAAGTGCCCGATGACGCGTTGGCGCAGCGTCGCTGCCTCCACTGGGCACTTTGAGCCGTACAGCGTATCAAAGACCTTCAGAGAGACGCGGGTACCTGGACCAGTAGGCGAAGGCTTCGCGTCAGGCTTCCAACGAACTTGCTCATCGTCGCTCAAAACGAAATCAAATGAACGAACGGCCGCGTCTCCTTGAGCATCTTGATATGTGCTGTCTACGCGGATTTCCTTGAATACCTTCAGCCAGCCAAGGCGGCCCACACCTTTGCCACCACGGTCAAACTTGTGCTGAGAGTCTGGTTTCAAAAACGAATTGTAGTTGTCATCATTTAAGCCGATGCCGTTGTCTGTGACCACAAACCCAACCACTGGCGACGCCGCTTCTTTGGGGTCGTGGCGAAGAACTTCAATTACTATCTTGCCTTGCACGCGAGCGTTAGCTTTGTGACGATCATCTATGGCATGCAGTCCGTTTGAAACTGCTTCGAAAACAGGCATAAGAGCTGACGTCGCCGAGGGCTTCAGTGGCAAGCGCCTCACGCGGCCGATGAGATCGGTATTAAGTGTAGGCATCAGCGCTCCCGTATGGCAAACAAAGCCATGATCTGCGATACAGTCGGTGGTAGAATATCGCGTTTGCCGCGTCTAGGTAGTTCGTTTGATCGTTCGCACGATTCACACCTAAAAAATAAGCAAAATCCTTCTCCTAAACCGCGATGAAATTTACTCTGAATATCGATCAGCTCGGCTGGAACCGTCTTGCCAATGTTGCAAAGCTGATCAATACTCGCCTTATACTTGTCGAGGGGATGCGGCATGCGTAGTTTTTTTCTTTCCATATTTCTCGTCATCATCGGACCGATCAGTGCGCTTGCCTGGGGGCAGGAGGGCCATTCGATCGTCGCCGAAATCGCCCAGCGGAGACTGTCACCACAGGCCGCCACGATGGTCTCGACCCTGCTTGGGCCTGGCGTGTCGCTGTGGTCAATCGCGAGCTGGGCTGACGATGCCCGCGACGCCAGACCGACTACCTATAACTGGCACTTCGTTTCCATTCCGATCGGCCGGGCGACCTGTGATCCGACGATCGACTGCAAGCCTGATGCCGCAAAAGGCGACTGCGTTGTGGCCGAGGTTGAAAGGGCACGCAAGGAGATGAACTGCGCGACCGACCAGGCGGCCCGTGCGGAGGCCCTCAAGTTCCTCGTTCACTTCGTGGGCGATCTCCATCAGCCTTTTCATACAGTCCTGGAAGAGATCGGCATGAACAACCACTCGGTAACAACGAGGATCGGGGGTGAGACCTGCGGGAAGAGCTGCGCGTTCTACCAATTGAAATCCACCGACGAGAACCTTCACACCGTTTGGGACAGTAGCCTAATCAAGAAGGAAGTTTATGGGTGGGGCGCATATGTCGATCGCTTGGAAAGCGGCTGGCTGGAAACGGCGAACGTAGTGACCGTTCAGGCTGGTGATCCGGCCTCGTGGGCAGTCGAAACCCACGTTGTTGCGATGAAAGTCTATGCCGACACCCCTACCGACAACTTCCTTGATGATGCCTACTTCGACAAAGAGATTGGGGTCGTTGATCAGCAGCTCGGCCGCGCTGGGCTTCGCCTCGCGAAGCTGCTTAGCGATCCTGTTTCCTGCCAGTAGAGTCGATCAAGGGGGATGCGGTCGATGGCGAAACGAACCACACCGGGCAAGCTGAGTAAGGAAACAAGGACACGCCTATACGCGACCCGGCGCACGCTGCCGCTTTCGGTCCAAGGTGACGTTGGCCTGCGTTTCAACGTGAACGTCTATTTCAAGGACCCGCTCGTCGCCAAGAACAATCCGGGTGCGGATATCGACAAGGATTTCGAAGTACCTTGGGAGCCGGGCATCACACACGGGCCGACCAGTGCCAGGTTCGCGGTTGTCGACTACGACTCCAGCTCCGGGACGCTTGAGGAACCTGCGCAGTGGGACGAAACGGCCAATGCTTTCCTTGGTCCAAAAGGTGTTGATCTGAATACTGCCAGGGGAAGGAGTTTGGCTCAGTTCCGGCAGGTCAGCGTCTGGGCGACTGTGCAGCATACCTTGGATTTTTTCGAGGGCGGTCGAGGCCTTGGAAGACGGATCGAATGGGGCTTTGAAGGCAATCGACTGCTCCTGGTCCCGACAGCCGGATATGGTGAGAATGCCTATTACGACCGTATGAGCAAATCCCTGCAGTTCTATTGGTTCGTGGGAGACGCTGGCAGGGTGAACACATGCGAATCCAGCGACATCGTGAACCACGAATTCGGACATGCTGTGCTGGACGGGCTGCGACCATACTATTTCGAGAGCATCCTCACCGAGACAGGTGCCTTCCATGAATTCATGGGCGATCTTACGGCACTGTTGATGGCCTTTCGAAACAATGTTTTCCGCAAAAAGATCGTCGAACAGAGTAAGGGTGATCTCGCGGACGCGAGCCTCTTGGCCTCATTGGCCCAGCAATTCGGGGAGGCGGTAACCGCTCAACCCTATCTCCGTACTGCGCTTAATCAGATGAAAATGTCAGATGCGGCGACCGCCAACTCTCACACCATGTCGCAGGTCTTGACGGGTGCGGTCTTCGACGTGATGATCTCCCTGCTGAATATAAGAAAAGCCCGAGAGTTAGATCGGCAGGCGGCCAATCCGGCGTACAAGCTTGCCTCGCTCGAACGCTTGTTCTGGTACACCATCGATCACATGCAGATGTGCGCTATCCAGCCACTGGACTTCTTACCGCCATGTGATGTGACCTTCCGTGACTATGCTCTGGCAGTGCTCCGCGCCGAAAAAATCACGAACCCGATCGATCCAGACGGGTTTCGGAAGGCAATCTTCGAGGCGTTCCTTCGCAGGGAGATACTGACGGAAGGGGATCGAAGCGTCCTTGATCCAACACCAGTCTTTACGCGCCCCGGATTGGCGGTATTCCACAGCATCGACGATATCTCCGCGTCGCGGGGCAGCGCCTATCGCTTCCTCGATGACAATCGCCGCGAGCTATTGATACCCCCGACGGTCGATCTCACGGTCGCTGATATCGCGCGGGCTCGCAAACTCACGACAGAGGGGCGGCAACAGTCTGACCAGATCGTCCTGCAGTACATCTGGAAGGAAGAGATTTCCCTGAATGGTGCCCAGTTTGGGAAATTCGATGGAGAGCGCACTGCTATGTTGTGTGGCGGGACGATCGTACTCGACCAAAACGGCAACCTCATCCATTGGTCACGCAAGCCAGGGACAGAGGTGCTGGGAACGGATGACGCCCGGAAGAACGAGAGGGCTGACGGCTTGGCCCGTCGCTCAAAGTTCCTGGAAGACCTGGCCAATCGAATCAAGCTCGGCATGATCGGGGACACGCAGTTCAGTCCGCTCGGCGTTCTTGCCCGCGCCATTCCACCTTATGAAGCTGGCCGTCAGGATGGTCTTCTGACCTTCGGCATGTCTCCGCATTTCAATCTCAACCACGACGATGACCAGGAAGTTGGAGGACGCCAGTGGCAGATCAGCTCCTGATCCGGATGTTTTACGTCGGCCTTGGCGACTTCATCTACTGCCGCATTCCCGGAGCCCATGAAAATGGGGGCGACTTCCACATTGTCATCGACTGCGGAACGTTGAGCGGCGAGGGGTACCTGCGGGATGCGGTTCCCCTCTTGAAAAAGGAGTTGCCGGAAGAAAATGGCAAAAAGCGCCTCGATCTTCTCATCGTAACGCACAAGCACAAAGACCATATGGCTGGCTTCGGGCTGCCCTTATGGGACGACGTGGCAATCAAGGCCATGTGGATGAGCGCGGCGATGAAGCCCGGGAACCCCCAGGCAAAACGGGCCAGCAAGCTCCACGAATTGGCCGGACAGGCATTGACGCAAGCCGTAACGCTCAATCTCGGTCCAGAATTCGACGCGCTTTTCGGTGCCTATGCAGCCGACAACGATACGGCCGTTCAAAATCTGACGAAGAACCTTCCGAACTCGAATGGGATCGAGCCCGTCTATGTCCATGCAGGTCAGTCGACCGGCGTAGATCTCAAGCTACCGATAGCTGGCGCGACTTTCCACATCCTGGGTCCGGAAGAGGATATCGACCATTGGTATCTCGGAAAGCCGGAGGATTCCTCGATCAGCAAGCTAGTTCAACTCGCTGATGACGGGAAGGTAGAGAGCTTCTTATCTGTGCCGCGCGGGTCGGAGGCATTGCCTAGAAATGTGGCTCCCATTGATTTCCGCAACCTTCAGAGCAGGATGCTGTCGAGTGCTTTAGCCTTCTCTGAGGGCGATGGGGCACTTGTGAACAACACCAGCGTCGTCTTGCTCATCGAATGGAACGGCAAACGACTGCTTTTCGTCGGGGATGCCGAATGGCAGCCGAAGTTCAAGGAAGGCAAGGGCAACAGCTCCTGGAACACGATTTGGAATCGACACAGGGCGCTTCTCGATAACCCGGTCGATTTCTTGAAAGTCGGGCATCACGGCAGCATTAACGCGACGCCGTGGGGCGAGGGGATCGACCGAGCGCCTGGCACTTCCTATGAACCGGTCGACATACTGAACGCGATATTGCCTCCGGGATCCAAGGCACAGGCTGCAGCTTCGACGGAGCGAGGTCGGTATAAGACGATTCCAGAGGCCAAGCTTCTCGTAGACCTTGGCGGACGCATCGGCAATTCGAAGAAGTATGCTCCAGCTTTCAAGGCGGCCGATATTAAGCCAGAAACCATCAAGCTTTACAAAGAGTACGAGGTGCTGTCTTTCTCGTCGCCGCAGCCGCCTCGGACTGATTTCGAGAAGTTGGCCGCGCACGCTCCCTGGGTGGACATAATGATCTGAGGTAGAATGGAAAGAGGCTTTGTGGTGTTTATTTCCGCACGATTTCGAGCCACTTTTTCATTTCGGGGTGATCCACCCGCGCGGTGAAAAGGTGTGTACCGTCAAGAGTATAAACGTTGCTACGTGGTACAGCGCGAAATGGAAAAGTGGGCCAAATCTAGCTGAAACTCAACACGATTAGAATGTTGATAGTTACGCTTTACCAAGCAGCGTTCTCAAGTTCCCGTTCAGATGTCGCTGGATTTCGGAGGGGGTAGCTCTCCACATTGTAGCTAGGAGCTCGACGGCCTCTTTTACGTCGGCCGTGGGATACGATCCACCCGATCTTGTTCCGAACGGGGCGTCAGTCTCAGTTAGAATACGATCTCGAGGAATGTCGGCAACAAGCTTCTTTCCTTTCGCAGATCGTAGCATCTGTGTTCCTACGGAGAACCAACATCCCATGTCAACCGCACGCCTGAGCTGGGCAGACGATCCGGAAAACCAGTGCAAGACGGCAGTGCCATAGCCCTCGTGTCGATCTAGGCAATCCAGGACAGCTGTAGCGGCATTTCGGCTGTGGACCGAGACGATCCTCCCTCCCGCGCTTTTGCATGTCGCCAGGATGTGTGTGAAAACCATTTCCTGATCGGCGAAATAGGGGGTGAAATCCTTGCTGCCATCTAATCCGACCTCTCCGACGTACTCTGTTTCGCCTATTAGGCGGTCGAACAAAGACAGCTCGAACTTTCGTTCGTGAGCTAGTTCCGGGTGCAGCCCGAGAGCCGTCCGTATTCGCTTTCGGCCTTTGGCCAACATCGCTGTCTTGGGAAAAGCCTTAGGAGTTGTAGTCACTGACAGAGCATAAACACCAGTGCGGTCGGCTTCCGCTACTGCGTCTGCCGGGTTTGGAAAAAGATCGAGATGACAATGGAAATCGATCACGTCACAAGGCCTTCGGATCGGAGATATTTTCCGACCTCGTATAGGCCTTTTTGATGGACGTCAAACCAACCTTGACGCTCGATTGCCTCCATAGGAAGCGGGCCGCTGGCAAGCGCGCGCTTTCTGAGCTGGCTGCTACTGGTTGGCTGGACAGCAAGGGCCATCGACATGACATCGTCCTTGGTGTGAGGGTTGCCATGCGCAATCGCCTGGTGAAGCGTCATATGATACGGGGTGGTATCTTGAATGCCAGCTGCGAAGAACGAGGACCGGCGAATTATGCAGGGGACACAATGCCCGCACTGCATTCGCTTCCGTTTCCATTTCCCGCATGACACAGTGTTCATGGCATCTTCGATTTGGCCATCGCTGGGCTTGTAGCTAAGAAGCATTTGCCCCTTCGTGACATGACGGTAGGGATTTTCAATCTTGGCTCTAATCCCGACTTCCTGAAAGATGGCGTGAAGCTCTGACAGGTAATGAGGGTGCGTCGTGCGGGTGCTCAGTGATCCTACACGCCGATGTGTCAATGGAGCGTTCAGCGCGATGAACCCGTTCTCTGGGACATACAGTGGGATAACGCTGCCGTCGGCTCGAAGCTGAGCAATAGCTTCTGAGGCAACGGCAGCAAACGCCAGAAAGTTGAGGCTTCTCGTGCGCATCGTCGTATCGTGGCCGCTGAACTGTCTCATGGGGCTGGCATTTGCCCAAAATCGTTCGGCTCTCCCGACGAACTTCGGGAACAACTTCTCTTGGAATTTCCGGTCACCTGTGTAGGCGTGGCTGACCAAAAGGGGCACACGTCCATCCTTGAGAAGCTCGTTTACGCCTATCCAGCTGTCGAGGCCACCTGAAAACAAACTGACGCAATCGACACCGCTAAGGTTGGCGATGCGCTTTTTATCGTTCTGCATCCCGTTGGGAGGCTTCCGCCCGCCGCCCCTAAAAGTAAATCTCCAGGTGTCGCCACTAAGGAAGCGCAGCATCGACTCGAGCCTGCGTGTCACGGGCGTCCAGGTGGTGGGCGAGGCGAGTGGTATCTCAAGTTCGAATTCACGCGCCCACCCGTTCTCGCCTTGTCGGTCCCTTGGGACGAACGAGTCCGCGGCGGTTACAGCCATGGCTATTGTTAAAAAGTCGAAGGCGGCGATCGTCGTGGTTATGCCAAGTCGCTGGACTTGGTCAGGCAGCTTGTTGCCGATGTGCGCCGACCCCTTGATGGTGGTCGCGCCGTAAAGCTGGACATTGAGGATATTACCAAGGCTTTGCGTGGTGTTGGTAAGCCCTTGCACGTGAAAGCATATGCGGCTTGACATTACTGGTAGCTCTCCCACTCCGTCCAGGCTTTTGTCGTCGCCTCTCGCATGAAGTCTTTAATCTGGTTGCCGCTGAACTGGGTCGTTGAGCTTTGCAGGCGTTCCTGCAGCGATTTGTCCACAACTACGCGGATCAGATCAAGTAGATCGCTCTCGCAACTGGCAGTCTTTTTCTGATCATCGGACCGATCCCACGCGCCGCCCGCCTCCTCAACGATTGTTTGAAAGATCGACAGGGACATGAACTCCGATAGAAGGCTGCTGATGATGTCCGGAGTCAGCTGCGAGGGATCGAACGTGGTGTTGAGGTCGAGCACCGACGCAACTGCCTCTTGCACGGCCGCATTGATCCTGTCGGCGTCCGCAGTGTCGCCCGCAAGAAGCTGTCCCAAGGCCTGTGCAAAGTGGTCGGTCGACTTCCCGACAAGGATTGCTGTATCGAGGCCAGGAACCGCTTGGCCATCGGCAACGCCGCGAAGGGCAGAGTAAAGCTGGCCCCCCGCGCCATATACGTTGCCGAATCTGCGAGGACCGACAGCGCTGCCTCCAGTGGAGGTGCGCGCGTAGTGGCCGAGCGCGCGCTTGATCTCGTCCCTCCCACCTCCGCCAGCGACGGCTTTGCCAAAGGCTGTCCTGAACGCCCGGAAACGCTGGCCGTCAGGCTGGGGGAGCTTCTTGTCAGGTTGGTCGTCCGCCCATGATGGCACCAGTGGCGAGTTGCCGTTGCTTCCCCGCGATGATGCAGAGGTCCCCATCTATTCCCTCATTCGTTTATCATTTTGACCATGTGTAGCAGCCATGGTTTTTTCCCCGAAAGCTGGTCGAGGAATCCCATGAGCGTTTTGGCCGACTGCGGATGTGCCTGCGCGAGCATGATCGCGCCGTTAATGTCGTTTCGCTTGTTGTTCCAGTCGCTGTTCTGCCGAAGCCTGTTGACCAGCTCCTGCATGACATCGAGGACCTCTGGATGGGGAATGGATTCGATATGGGCCTTCGCGGCCATCGAAGACAGCGTCGCGACCTTCAGGAGTTCCTGGACTGCGGTCTTGGACGCAGCTGATAACGTCTTCGACTGTAGTTGCAACGGCATCGTGTCTCGTGCGAGGTAAATTGCCGGCTTGAGGTTGATGCCCGCAAGCGACGGGTCCATAGCGAGCCATCCCTCGACAAAACTCCGATGCTTTTCCAGCGCTTCAGGTAACGTGGTGGAAGGCGAGAACGCCATCTCGAGTAGTCGCGGCTTTCCGCCGTCGGCGCTGTTGATAAGGTCCAGCAAAGCTGTGAAGGCTGTTTCGTCAGTGCAGCGTTCGAAGAGGGCGAGCTTGGTTATGACCGCTTCGTCGAGTGTCATCTTACGGCGCTGGGCGGTGGCGTAGCGGGCCCTGACGACATTCATCATTCTCTTGATCAAGCGCGGATTGCCGCTGACCGACTTGGAGTGGGCCAAAATCGGTGCGATCCGGAATGCCATGTCCATCTGTGCCGCTAGGTCTATATCTGCTCCAACGATCCTCAAGACTTCGTTGAAGTCGAGCGTCTCTTCGGCTTGCCATGAGTTCTGGATGCTGGAGACCAAGTAGCTCCTCAGTTCTTCGATTTTCGCGGGCTCTAGCTTGGACCTACTCGCCACCAACATGCATAGGAACGATAGGACCTCCCGCACCCCGAGCTTAGGAACGTTCACAGGAAACTGGATTAGTTTATCCAGGTAATCGATAACATGTTTTTCCGACGCGCCTTTAAATTGAGTCGAAACCGCGTGCCTGACAATGTCGACATCCGCCGCGACGACAAACGCCGTGTTTTCCATCGACAGGAAAAGACGCATTGCCTCAAGGCTTTTGATAGCGTTTTCGGGAAGACAGCGGTCGAGGTTGTCAACGAAGACGACAAGAGTCGTCTGCATTTCCCGGAGAACTTGGCTGAACTGCTCCTTGAAGGCGGCAATTTCCTCGGGCGGAGATTTAATTTCCTTGGGTGAAAAGAGACCGCTGGTCTTTTTCTGAGCGTCTGCGAGACCTTCCTTGAGCGAGGTCGCGTCTTCGGCGTCTCCGTTCCCGGCCCATATGTCCTGCACGGCACCGATGCCACGGTTGATAAGGCCGAACGTCGGGGCACCCAGAGCTGCAAGGCCTGCTTCCGCGCCTAATCCAAGGAAGCGAAGTTTGTTCGCTCGCTTGACCAGATCGAGCGCTTTGTCCTTCATGCTTTCCGGGGCGGCTGTGAGCAGTTTCGACGCGATGACCGTCATCATGGCAGATTTGGCTTCGTCGTAGCCCTGATACAGCCATGCATCGAAGTCTATTACGATAACGTTGGATCTTTTCAAAAGCTCGCTTTCGACGAGGCGAAGTACACTTGACTTCCCCGCACCCCACCCTCCGTAAACGCCGACGGAGAGCGGAAGTAAAGTGCTGTCGGTCAACAGATCGACGATAACCTCGGCGACTTCAACGTAGTTAAGGTAATCTATGCTTGTTTCGTTGTCGGACCACATATGTGCAACTTCCGCTAGAATTAGCGATTAGTCAAGTGGAAAATTTACTCCGCGACAATCAAAATGCGCACTTTATACATGTTTGTTTTCACAGTGCTTTGATCCAAAAATATAGTTGGAAGCTTAAAGCATCACATGCAATGAGAGCCTACTCTGTGTCAATCGGCGTCGTAACGGGACCCCTTATCGGCTCCCAAAAGGGACCCCTGCCTCTGGTTGCATCGGGTCAGCGCGCGTAGGCCCGGAGCTCTCCATTTAGCGCAGGGGCCTGCGGGC
>Ga0075370_10000170_pt1 | contig 22468 bp, 17 predicted proteins | sample EndMethybrTD3035_FD_71398 | JGI IMG/M metagenome (GOLD analysis project Ga0075370, IMG submission 71398) | Populus endosphere microbial communities from Tennessee, USA - Endosphere MetaG P. TD hybrid TD303-5 | ecosystem: Host-associated > Plants > Roots > Endosphere | place: USA: Tennessee... | reverse complement strand
CGATCAGGTTGAACGGGATCGACGGGATCCCGGCCGCGCCGATATCGGTTGCACGAACGCGCGGCGACAGCTTGGTGGTGCCGCCGTCGACTGCCTGGCCGACACGCAGCCGCGCGCGGCCGCCTGACTTGTCGAGCACCAGGATCTGTCCCGGGTAGATCAGGTGCGGATTGCGGATCTGCTGCAGGTTCATGCCCCACAGTTCCGGCCAGCGCCACGGGCTGCGCAGGTACATCTTCGAGATGTCCCAGAGTGTGTCGCGCGTTTTGACGGTGTAGGTATCCGGCGCGTTGGGCGCGAGCTCGGACAGCGCGACGCCGTCTTGTGCGACCTTCTGTGCCGTGCCGCGCTGCTGCGAGGTGATCGGATAATCGACCGCCCATGCCGATGACGCCGCGAGCGCTCCTGCGACGGCCGCGCCGACCGACACGAATGAAGCGGCCCGGCGAACGTAGGAAGCGCAACGGTGGCGACGGGTCATGTGGCAATCTCTCTGTCTGGTCGCGCTGAAGGCGGCGCCGTGGGGTTACTGATCCGCGGTAGTCCGGCTGCCGGCGGATCGGCGAAAATGCTCAATCAGTTTCACAGATTCTGCCTCTAAACCCTTGATATCGCAACGAAAGTGACTCGGCAAGCCGAGCAGTGTGAGACCCGTCACGCTGCGCGGCGTTGTTCGAGTCCGACAGCAGCGCTTGTTGCTGCGATGCCGCAGAATTTTCGACCCTCATGTCCAAGCTCACGATCCTCAAGTACCCCGACCCTCGCCTGCACACCGTCGCCAAGCCGGTCGAGCAGGTCGACGCCCGCATCCGCCAACTTGCCGACGACATGCTCGAGACGATGTACGAGGCCGACGGCGTCGGCCTCGCCGCGACGCAGGTCGACGTGCACGAGCGGTTGATCGTCATCGATACGTCCGAGGCCCGCGACCATCCGCTGGTGCTGATCAACCCCGAGTTGATCGAACGCAGCGAGGAGATGAGCTTCGTCGACGAGGGTTGCCTGTCGGTGCCGGCGATCTACGACCGTGTGAAGCGGCATGCCAAGGTCAAGGTGCGTGCACTCGGCCGTGACGGAAACCCGTACGAGTTCGAGGCGGAGGGGCTGCTGTCCGTCTGCGTGCAGCACGAGATGGACCACCTGATGGGCAAGGTGTTCGTCGAGTACCTGAGCCAGCTCAAGCGCGACCGCATCAAGACCAAGATGCTGAAGAAAGCCCGCGAAGAAATGACGGCCCCCGCCCGATGAGTACATCGGTCAGCTCCCCGAGGGCGCGCGGGCCGGCTTGGGAGCGGCCCGGCGCTCGGCCCGCGGGGCGCGCTGCGCCATGAGGGTTGCCTTCGCCGGCACGCCCGAGTTCGCGCAGGTCGCGCTCGCGCGGCTGCATGCGGCGCGCTTCGAGATCGTGCGGGTGCTGACCCAGCCGGATCGCCCGGCCGGTCGGGGCTTGAAGCTGCAGGCTTCGGCCGTCAAGCAGTTCGCGCTCGAACACCATTTGCGCATCGAGCAGCCGCGCAGCCTGCGCCTGGACGGCAAGTATCCGGACGATGCCGCGCAGGCGCGCGAGGCGCTGCTCGCGGCGGCGCCCGACGTGCTCGTGGTCGCTGCCTATGGCCTGATCCTGCCGGCCTGGGTGCTCGAGCTGCCGCGGCTGGGGTGCATCAACATCCATGCGTCGCTGCTCCCGCGCTGGCGCGGTGCGGCGCCCATCCACCGCGCGATCGAGGCCGGCGACGCTCAGACCGGCATCACCATCATGCAGATGGACGCAGGGCTCGATACAGGCGACATGCTGCTGGTCGAGCGGCTCGCGATCCGCCCCGACGACACGACCGCGAGCCTTCACGACCGGCTCGCCCTGCTCGGCGGGCGCCTGATCGTCGAGGCACTGGAGATCGCCGCCTGCGGCGGCCTGCCGGCGACGCCGCAGCCTGACGCCGGCGTCACCTATGCCCACAAGATCGAGAAGGCCGAAGCTGCGATCGACTGGCGCGCCGACGCGCAAACGATCGAGCGCCGCCTGCGTGCGTTCGATCCCTTCCCGGGCGCGACCGCGGTCTTGCACGACGAGACGATCAAGTGCTGGCGCGGCCGGGTCGTCGACGCCAGCGGCGCGCCCGGGCGCGTGCTTGCGGTGGACGACGCCGGCATCACCGTGGCCTGCGGCAGCGCCGCGCTCCAGCTGACCGAGCTGCAGCGCCCCGGCGGCAAGCGGCTCGCGGCAAAGGTCTTCCTGCAAGGCGGCGCCGTGCGCGCCGGTGACCGTTTCGACGCAAAGGTCTAGCCGCCACCGTTGAACTTCGGCGGCGGGCCAGCATCTACGGGGCTCCACGTTCCGTGGTTCATTGGAGGATTCATGTTCAACATGTTGAAGACCGCTGTTCTGATGGCGGCCATCACCGCGCTGTTCATGGCGATCGGCTCGCTCCTCGGCGGCCAGCAGGGCATGGTGATCGCGCTGATCGTCGCGCTCGGCATGAATTTCTTCAGCTACTGGTTCTCCGACAAGCTGGTGCTGAAGATGTACAACGCGCAGGAGGTCGACGAAACCTCCGCGCCGCAGTTCTATCGCATGGTGCGCGAGCTCGCCGGCCGGGCTGGCCTGCCGATGCCGCGCGTCTACCTGATCCAGGAGGACGCGCCGAATGCATTCGCAACGGGGCGCAACCCGGAGAACGCGGCGGTTGCCGCGACCACCGGCATCCTGCGTGTGCTGAGCGAGCGCGAACTGCGCGGCGTGATGGCGCACGAACTCGCCCACGTGCGGCACCGCGACATCCTCATCAGCACCATCAGCGCGACCATGGCCGGTGCGATCTCGATGCTCGCCAACTTCGCGATGTTCTTCGGCGGACGCGACAGCGAAGGCCGCTCGACCAACCCGATCGTCGGCATCCTCGTGATGTTGCTGGCACCGCTGGCCGCGAGCCTGATCCAGATGGCGATCAGCCGCGCGCGCGAGTTCGAAGCCGATCGCGGTGGCGCCGAGATCTCCGGTGATCCGCGCTCGCTGGCGAGCGCTCTGCAGAAGATCCACAACTACGCGCAGGGCATTCCTCTCGAGACCGCCGAGCGCCATCCCGAGACGGCGCAGATGATGATCATGAATCCGCTGTCGGGCGGCGGCCTGCGCGGCTTGTTCTCGACCCACCCGTCGACCGAGGAGCGCGTCGAGCGCCTGCTCGCGATGGCTGCCCAGCCGGCGTGAGCTGAGACTCTGGAACGCGCCGGTCGCCGCAGGGCCGGCGCGTTGTCCATCCCGGGCAACACCCGATCGGCGCTCCCGCGCTTTCCCTGATTGGGGGGCTGTTACGCATCATGGTAACGTTTACATCGTTGCTGACGACATGCCGTACCGCCTGTGAAAACCCATCTCTTTCCGCCCGGCTTCCTGTGGGGCGCCGCCACCTCGGCTTACCAGATCGAAGGTTCGCCGCTCGCTGACGGCGCCGGCCCGAGCATCTGGCACCGCTTCGTGCGCACGCCGGGGCTCGTGAAGAACGGCGACACGGGCGACGTCGCCTGCGACCACTACCGCCGCATGAAGGACGACGTGGCGCTGATGAAGCGGCTCGGCCTGACCGCCTATCGGTTCAGCATTGCGTGGGCGCGCGTGCTGCCCGAAGGCCGCGGCCGCGTCAACGAAGGGGGCCTCGGCTTTTACGAGCGGCTGGTCGACACGCTGCTCGAGAACGGCATCGAGCCGCTCGCGACGCTGTATCACTGGGACCTTCCGGCCGCCCTCGACGACCGCGGCGGCTGGCTCAACCCCGACGTGGCCGACTGGTTCGCCGACTACGCGAGCGTGATGTACAAGCGCCTCGACGGCCGAGTGAAGAAGTGGGCCACGCTGAACGAGCCCTGGGTCGTCACCGACGGCGGCTATCTGCACGGCGCGCTCGCGCCCGGGCACAAGAACCGCTTCGAAGCGCCGATCGCGTCGCACCAGCTGATGCGCTCGCACGGCAAGGCCGTGCAGGCCTATCGCGCCATCGGCAAGCACGAGGTCGGCATCGTCGTGAACCTCGCGCCCAAGCACGCGGCGAGCGAGAAGCCGGAAGACGTGGCGGCCGCGCGCCGGGCCGACGCCTACATGAACCGCCAGTATCTCGATCCGATCTTCCTCGGCAGCTACCCCGACGAGATGACCGAGATCTTCGGCGAGGCCTGGCCGCAGTGGCCGGCCGAAGACTTCAAGCTGATCGGCCAGAAGATCGACTTCGTCGGCGTCAACTACTACATGCGCGACATGATCCGCCACGACGCGACGGCCTGGCCCGTCAACACGGGCGTCGCGCCGCAGTCGCAGTCGACCTACACCGACACCGGCTGGGAAGTGCATCCCAGCGGCCTGACCGAGATCCTCGTCTGGATCAAGAAACGCTACGGCGACATCCCGCAGTACGTCACTGAAAACGGCGCAGCGTTCTACGACCCGCCGAAGGCCACCGGTGGCCGCGTCAACGACCCGCTGCGCCTCGACTACTACCGACAACACCTGCGCGCGATCCACGACGCGATCGAGCAGGGCGTCGACCTGCGCGGCTACTGCGCCTGGTCGCTGCTGGACAACCTCGAGTGGTCGCTCGGCTACTCGAAGCGCTTCGGCATCGTGCACGTCAACTTCGACACGCAGGAGCGCACCCTGAAAGACAGCGCGCACTTCTATTCGAAGGTGATCGCCAGCAACGGGGGGGCACTCGACACCGATTGAGAGGTTTCTCACCGCCGCGCGCCTTGGCAGTGATGCGCGCGGTCGGCAAAAAGGCCGAGCCCGGACACGGGGCCGGCACGAGGAGACAAGGGTTCATGGCAGTCACCATCAAGGATGTGGCCAGGCAAGCGCGCGTCTCCGTCGCAACGGTCTCGCGGGCGCTCAACGGACACGCGAACGTCACTGCGCAAACCCGCGCCCACGTGCTCGGCGTGGCGAGCCAGTTGCGCTTCGTCCCCTCCAGCGCTGCGCAGAGCCTCATCACGCGGCGCACACACACGGTCGGCGCGCTGCTGCCCGACCTGCACGGCGAGTACTTCTCCGAGCTGATTCGCGGCATCGACCTCGCAGCCCGCGCGCGCGGCCTGCACCTGCTCGTCTCGAGCTCGCATGGCGATGCGACCGAGGCCGCGGCGGCCCTGCGCGCCATGAACGGCCGTGTCGACGGGCTGCTCGTGATGTCGCCGCACGTGAGCTCGGATTTCCTCTGGGGGAACGTCTCCGACGATCTCCCTGCCGTGCTGATGAACACGCGCGTTGCGGGCGCCCGGCACTCTTCGTTCGCGGTCGACAACCACGGCGGCGCTTATGCGATGGTGCGGCACCTCGTCGAACGAGAGCATCGCGACATCGCGTTCATCGCCGGTCCCGAGAGCAACTTCGAGGCGCACGAACGCCTGCTCGGTTATCGCGCGGCGCTGGCCGACTTGCTTCCCGATGTGTCCGAGCACGTGCTGCAGGGCGACTTCACGCAGGAGTCCGGCTACCGCGCAGGCAACCAGATCGCCGCGCTGACGCGGCGTCCGACGGCGGTGTTCGCCGGCAACGACATGATGGCGATCGGCTGCCTCTCGGCGCTCAACGAGGCCGGCATCGTCGTGCCCGACGAAGTGGCGCTCGCCGGCTTCGACGACATCCCGATCAGCCGCTACGTGAACCCGCCCTTGACGACGGTCCGCGCGCGCATCACCGAACTCGGCGGCCTCGCGCTCGAGCGGCTCGCCTCGGTGATCGAGGAGCCGGGCCGCATCACCGCCCAACACCAGACCTTGCGCGCCGACCTCGTCGTGCGCCAGTCGACCGCGCGCGCTCCGAACGCATCGATCCCCCGACCCGTGGAGTCCCCGCCGGCCTGACGCCGGCTCTGTTCACGGGTTCTCGTTCCACCACCACAGAGCTAAAAAAGGCCGACCATGAGACAACACCCGAGGTTCCCGATCCGCGCGCTCGCCGCTGCGGCCCTGCTGGCGATGGCTGTTCCAGCCCTCGCGCAACTGAGCAGCGCCACAGTGCGCGGCTCGGTCACCGCCGAGGCGAAAGCGCAGCCCGGTGCCACCGTCACCGCCACCAACACCGCGACCGGACAGGTCTCTCGCACGACCAGCCGGGCCGATGGCACCTACACGCTGGTCGGGCTCGCACCGGGCAGTTACAAGATCGACATCGTCGCGCCAGGCTTCGCCACGCGCAGCGAGACGCTGACCGTGCTGGTCGGGCAGACGGTCGACCTCGACCTGCCGCTCGCGAAGGCTGGTGCCGTCGAGTTGTCGACCGTGACGGTGACGGGCTCCGCGGCGACCGATCGCAAGACCTCGGAAGTCGGCACGAACATCACCCAGAAGCAGATCGACGCGCTGCCGCAGAACAGCCGCAACTTCCTCGCGTTCGCCGATCTGGCGCCGGGCGTGCGGGTCGACACCGATCCGAAGACGGGGCAGGTCGTCCTGCGCAGCGGTGCGCAGAACCGCGACAACACCAATCTGTTCATCGACGGCGTCGGGCAGAAGAACTACATCCTGCGTGGCGGTTTGTCGGGGCTCGACTCGACGCGCGGCAACCCGTTTCCGCAATCGGCGATCGGCGAGTACAAGGTGCTCTCATCGAACTACAAGGCCGAGTTCGATCAGGTGAGCAGCACCGCGATCACGGCCGTCACGAAGTCGGGCACCAACGAGTTCCACGGTGAAGCATTCATCGACCGCACCGGCACGAACTGGCGGGCCTACAGCCCGTTCGAGAAACTGGCGAAGGAGCAGGGCGTCGATCGTCAGCCGACGACGACGTATCAATACGGCGCCACGCTGGGCGGGCCGATCAAGCAGGACGTCGCGCACTTCTTCCTCGCCTACGAAGGCAAGGACATCAACGACTCGCGCTCCGTCATCGCGCAACGCGCGGACCTGGTCACGCCGACCGCGGGGATGTTCCCCGGCCTGATCTCGCAGCAAGGCTCGACGATCGACAAGTTCAAGGAAGACCTGCTGCTCGGCAAGGTCGACCTGGTCGTCAACGATCAGCACAAGCTGATCCTCACGACCAAGCTCAGGCGCGAGACCGACAAGGTTCCGGAGAGCCCGACCGTCAGCGTCCCGGGCAACGACAAGAACCGCACCAACGACGAGACCCGCATCGACCTGAAGCACGAGTGGTCGCTCGGCAACTTCTTCAACGAAGCGCGCATCGGCTACGAGGACTATCACTGGAACCCGCACTCGGCCGCGACCACCGACTTCCTGAAGTACAAGGTCGGTCAGGACAACCTGCTCGCAGGCTCCTCCGACTTTCTGTGGACCGGCGGCTCACCCGACGCGCAGGACCGTCGCCAGAAGGCTTGGCAGTTCCAGGACGACCTGACCTACACCGGCATGGCAGGTCACACGATGAAGACCGGCTTCAAGTTCAAGGACGTCAAGTTCGATCTGTCGGGCACACCGCGCAGCGTCGACACGATCGAGACGATCCTCGAGCGCACGAGCGGCCTGCCGTTCTACGACGCAGCGACCGGCAACTGCACGAGCGTGGCGGGCGGCGCATCGGCGGCGCCGGCGCGCAGCGTCAACGACACCGCGCAGTGCCACATCCTGCGGGCCGAGCCGGGCGTCTCGCTCACCTACAAGAACAAGCAGTTCGGCCTGTACTTCCAGGACGACTGGGCCGTGACCAAGCAGCTCGAGCTGAACCTCGGCGTGCGTTGGGACTACGAGACCAACATGCTGAACGACAAGTACGTGACGCCAGCCGATCGCGTCGCAGCACTGTTCTCGGCCGAACCGGTGCAAGGCGACGGCACCTCGGCGGGCCGAGGCGCGTCGCCGTCCGGCTTGCCCGTCGACCCGGGGCAGACCTACGACCAGTCGCTCGCCAAGGGCGGCATCAACATCCGCGACTACATCAGCACCGGCTCCAACCGCAAGGCGTTCAAGGGCGCGTTCCAGCCCCGCATCGGCTTTTCGTACGACGTGACCGGCGACAAGAACACCGTGATCTTCGGCGGCGCCGGCCGAGCCTATGACCGCACGGTCGCGAACCACATGCTCGACGAGCTGCAGAAGAACCAGGTGCCCAACGGCGAGATCTGGCTGATCAAGAGCGACCACAAGATGCCCTACACCGACCAGTTCAGCCTCGGGTTGCGCCAGGGACTGGGCAGCTGGAACGGCGAGGTCGGTTTCAACTATCAGCGCGGCCACAACCAGTTCAACTGGTTCGGCGGCAATCGCGATCCGCAAGGCGGCTGGGGCAACCAGTCGCCGATCGACCCGCTGTGGGGCGGCCCGCAGGGCTACGGCACGCTGATCCTCGGTGACTTCATCACGCAAACGAAGAGTTCGTCTGTCTACTTCAAGGCCGACAAGCCCTACACCACGGCGTCGGGCTGGGGCTTTGCCGCGACATACACCTACACCGATGCGAAGACGACGAACAAGGAGTGGACCGACGACATTTTCAACTGGACCTACGGCCGTTCGACCTCGGGGTTCAACCCGTCGAAGGACGTCGAGCGCCATCGGATCGTCGCCACCGGCGTGACAGATCGAATCCTGCCGTGGGGTCTCATGATCTCCGGCAAGCTGACGCTCGGCTCGGGCTTGCCGTATCGCATCACCGATTGCTCCAAGGGTTTCAACGCCTGCGTGTCGGCCGAGGGTGATGCGCCGACATACCGCCAATTCGATCTCGGCATCGCCAAAGACGTGTCGATCGCGAGCTACGGGCGCCTGACCGTGCGCCTGGACGTCATCAACTTGTTCAATACCGTGAACTACAAGGGTTGGGACGAGTGGGGCGGTGGCCCGGGCAACCCGCAAAACTACCTCGGTGGCGACAACGCCCACCTCGGCGTGCCCAACGACATCGCGAGCCCGATGAGAACGGTGAAACTCTCCTTGCGTTACCTGTTCTGAGCAATTGCATCTGACGCAACCGGATGCTGCACGCGCCGTCGGGTTATCGCCCGCGGCGCGTCGGCTCGGACAAGAATCCTGACGATGTCGCACCTCACCAGACGCCGCCTCCTCGGTTGGGGCGGAGCCACGCTGCTCGCAAACCTCGCGGGCTGCGGAACCAATCCGGTCTACGACACCACGTTGGCCGATGCAGCCTCGGCCGCAGCGGTTCCCGTCACGCCTCCGCCGCTCGCGTCGTCGCGTCCGGCGCTGCCGCCGTTGTTCGACGACATCGAGCGCCGCACCTTCGACTTCTTCTGGTCCACCGGCAACCGCTTCAACGGCATGGTGCCCGACCGATTCCCGACACCGGCGCCGGCGAGCATCGCGGCGATCGGCTTCGCGCTGACCTCCTACGTGATCGGCGTCGACCGCGGCTTCATCACGCGTGCCCAGGCGCGCGAACGCACGCTGACGACGGTGCGCTTCTTCCGCGATGCGCCGCAAGGCGTGCAAACCCGCGGCATCACGGGCCACAAGGGCTTCTTCTATCACTTCCTCGACATGAAGACCGGCACGCGCGCTGGCCGCAGCGAGCTGTCGACGGTGGACACCGCGCTGCTGGTGGCGGGCATGCTGCACTCGCAGGCCTACTTCAATTCACAGGACCCCGACGAGGTCGAGATCCGCGACGCGGTCGACAAGATCTACTGGCGCATCGACTGGCCGTGGGCGCAAGTGCGGGGCCCGCTGATCAGCATGGGCTGGAGCCCCGAGCGCAGCTTCATCGCGCACGACTGGAACGGCTACAACGAGGCGATGCTCGTGGTGCTGCTCGCACTCGGCTCGCCCACCCATCCGGTCGCCGAAAGCGCGTGGAGCGCATGGTCTGAAAGCTATCGCGGCGCATGGGGCCGCTTCATGGGCTACGAGCACCTGAGCTTCGCGCCGCTGTTCGGTCATCAGTACTCGCACACCTGGATCGACTTTCGCGGCATTCAGGACGCAGCCATGCGAGACCGCGGCATCGACTACTTCGAGAACACGCGCCGCGCGGTTTATGCCCAGCGCGCCTTCGCGATCGCGAACCCGAACGGCTTTCACGAATACGGCGCGAACATCTGGGGCTTCACGGCGTGTGACGGCCCGGGCACCGTTCGACTGCCCGACCGTTCGGGACGCGCGCGTTCGTTCCTCGACTACTCGGCGCGCGGCGTGGGCCGCAACCACACCGTCGACGACGGCACGATTGCGCCGACCGCGGCGGCGTCATCGCTGCCCTTTGCACCCGAGATCGTGATCCCGGCCGTGCAGGAGATGCATTCGCGCTACGGCCAGTTCATCTACTCGAAGTACGGTTTCCTCGATTCCTTCAACCGCAGCTTCACCGCCACCAACGTCAAGCTGGCCGACGGGCGCGTCGACCCCGCATTCGGCTGGATCGCGAACGACTACCTCGGCATCGACCAGGGTCCGATCCTCGCGATGATCGCCAACTACCGCAACGAGCTGGTCTGGGAAGACATGCGTGCGTGCGCACCGCTGCGGCGGGGGCTGCAGCGCGCCGGCTTCGGCGGCGGCTGGTTGGTCAAGGCGGCCTGAGCGATGCAGCGGCGCGCGGCGCTGCGTCGTGTCGGCCTTGCGGTCGGCGCGTCTGTGGGCGTCGCGGCGGGCGCATCGCTGGGCGTGACCGGCTGCATGCGGCGCGCAGACCCACGCGGCCCGCTCGACTTCTGGGCCATGGGCCGCGAGGCCGAGGTCGTTGCCGAACTCCTGCCGCCGTTCAGGCAGCGCCACCCGGGCATCGAGGTGCGCATCCAGCAACTGCCGTGGACGGCCGCACACGAGAAACTGCTCACCGCCTATGCGGGCGATGCGCTGCCCGACCTCTGCCAACTGGGCAACACCTGGATCCCCGAGTTCGCCGCGCTCGACGCGCTCGAACCGCTCGACGAGCGCGTGGCTGCATCGAGCGTGAAGCGCGACGACTACTTCAGCGGCATCCTCGAGACCAACCTCATGCCCGCGCGCGACGGCCGCAACGTGCTGCGCGGCCTGCCCTGGTACGTGGACACGCGGCTGCTCTTTTACCGCACCGACCTTCTGCGCGCGGCCGGCTACGCGCGCGCGCCGCAGAGCTGGGCCGAGTGGCGCGAGGCGATGACGGCGATCGTGCGGCGTGCCGGCGACGGCCAGCACTTCGGCGCGCTGCTGCCGCTCAACGAGCCCGATCCCTTGCTCGCGCTCGCCTTCCAGCAAGGCGATGTGCTGGCCGACGGCGCGACGCGCGGCGCGTTCTCGCGTGAGCCCTTCCGCCGCGCGATCGGCTTTTATGCCGAGCTCTTTCACAGCGGTCTCGCGCCGGTGATGACGAACACGCAAGTCTCCAACGTCTGGGACGAGTTCGCGCGCGGCATGTTCTCGTTCTATATCTCGGGCCCGTGGAACATCGGCGAGTTCCGGCGCCGCCTGCCGGCTTCGGCACAAGGAAGCTGGGCCACAGCGCCGCTGCCCGGTCCGCACGGCCCCGGCGTCTCCACGGCCGGCGGCTCGAGCCTCGCGTTGTTCGCAAGCTCCGCGCGCAAGGAAGCGGCGTGGAAGCTGATCGAGTTCCTGAGCGAGACCGCGACCATGCAGCGCTTTCATGCGCTGACCGGCAACCTCCCGCCGCGCCGCAGCGCGTGGGACGATCCGCGCCTGGCCAACGACGCGCCGTCGCGCGCGTTCGCAGACCAGCTCGAACGCGTGCATCCGGCGCCGAAGATTCCCGAGTGGGAACGCATCTTCCAGGAGATGCAGGCGACCGCCGAGCGCGTGGTTCGCCGCACCCAGGGCATCGAGGCCGCGACCGTGCAGCTCGACGCGTGGGTAGATGCACTGCTCGAAAAGCGCCGCTGGATGCTTGCGCGCGGAGCCGCGCGATGAAGCGCAGCCAGGTCGGCTGGGTGTTCGCGGGGCCGGCGCTGCTCGTGATCGCCGTGTTCTTCGCGCTTCCGGTCGCGGCCGGGCTCGCGCTGAGCCTCACCGACTTCGATCTGTACGCGCTCGCCGACATCTCCACGCTGCGCTTTGTCGGCCTGGACAACTACCTGCGCCTCTTGCATACGCCGCTCTTCTGGCAGGCGTTGTTCAACACGTTTTATTTCGTCGCGGTCGGCGTGCCCGTGTCGATCGGGCTTTCGCTCGGTGCGGCGCTGCTGCTCGACTCCAAGCTCGCGCGCTTCCAGTCGTTCTTTCGCACCGCACTCTTCGCACCTGTGGTGACCACGGTTGTCGCGGTGGCCGTGATCTGGCGCTATCTGCTGCACACGCGCTACGGTCTCATCAACCAGGCGCTCGATGCCCTCGGCATCTCGCCGGTCGATTGGCTCGGCAATCCGCACTGGTCGATGCCGGCGATCATCCTGTTCGCGGCCTGGAAGAACTTTGGCTACAACATGATCATCCTGCTGGCCGCGCTGCAGGCGATCCCGCGCGACCTCTACGAGGCGGCACGCGTCGACGGTGCCGGCACCTTCGCGCGGCTGCGCCACATCACGCTGCCGATGCTGACGCCGACGCTCGTGATGGTGGGCATCCTCACCCTCTCGGGCTACTTCCAGCTATTCGCCGAGCCTTACGTGATGACGCAGGGCGGGCCGTTGCGCAGCACTGTCAGTGCGCTGTACTTCATGTACGAAGAGGGCTTTCGCTGGTGGAACCTCGGCAACGCCTCGGCAGTCGCGTTCCTGCTGTTCATCGTGATCTTCACGGCGACATGGGTGCTGACGCGTTTCGATCGCGACCGCAGCGAGGCGAGCGCGTCATGAATTCACGCGTCGCCGTCTGGGTCGTCAACGGGCTGCTCGCCGGCCTCGCGTTCGTCAGCCTGTTCCCGCTCGTCTGGATGGTCTCGGTCTCGTTCATGCAGCCGGGCGCGGCGAGCACGCTGCCCACGCCGATCTTGCCTGCGTCGCCCACGCTTGCGAACTACCGAACCCTGTTCGGAAGCATCGGCATGGGCAAGTACCTGTTCAACAGCCTGCTGATCGCGCTGCTTGCCACGCTGATCTCGGTGAGCTTCAACGTGATGGCCGGCTACGCATTCGCGAAGCTGCAGTTCCGCGGCCGCGACGCGATCTTCAAGACCCTGCTGGGCGCGCTCGTGATCCCGGCGCAGGTGGCGATGCTGCCGCTGTTCCTGATGCTCAAGCCGCTCGGGCTCGTCAACAGCTACGCCGGCGCGCTGGTGCCGGTGCTGGCGAGCGTGTTCGGCATCTTTCTCGTGCGCCAGTTCGCACGCGGCATCCCTGACGATCTGCTCGAGGCGGCGCGCATCGACGGCGCGAGCGAGTTCCGCATCTTCACGACGGTGATCGTGCCGCTGCTCAAGCCGGTGCTCGCGACGCTCGCGATCTTTGCCTTCCTCGGCTCGTGGAACGACTTCATGTGGCCGCTGATCGTCCTCACCGACGACTCGCTGCACACGCTGCCGGTGGCGCTGGCGGGCCTGTCGCGCGAGCACGTGCAGGACAACGAGATGATGATGGCCGGCTCGGTCGTCACCGTGCTGCCGGTGCTCGTGGTGTTCCTCGCGCTGCAGCGTCACTACATGGCCGGGCTGATGGCTGGCGGCGTCAAGGGATGAACGTGCTGCTGCGAATGGGCGCCGCTGTGGCGATCGCGTCGGCGTTGTGGTTGTGCGGCGGCGCCGCGCGCGCGCAGATCGTGCAGGAACGCGTGCTCGACGACTTCGAAGACCTCTCCGCATGGAGCTTGGTCGCGACGGACGACGTGAAGGCCGCGCTGCGCGCAACGCCCGGCCCGAACGGCGGCGCTGCGTGCCTGGACTTCGACTTCGGCCGCGTGACTGGCTACGTCGCGCTGCGCCGCAAGCTGCCGATCGAGTTCCCGGCGCTCTACGACATCGCCTTCGACGTGCGCGGCGAGATGGCGCCGAACGCATTGCAGCTCAAGTTCAGCGACGCGAGCGGCGACAACGTGTGGTGGGCGCAGCGGCCCGAGTTTCGGCCCCCGGCTGAGTGGCAGCGCCTGCGCCTGCGCCAACGCCAGATCGAGTTCGCGTGGGGCCCGACGAACGACCGCGTGCTGCGCCGCACCGAATCGGTCGAGTTCGTGATCGCTTCCGGAAGCGGGGGCGGCAAGGGCAGCGTCTGCGTCGATCGGCTCACGCTGCGCGAGCTCGCACCGGCTCCTGCCGCGGTGCCCACGCCGCTCGTGCGCGCGAGCTCTTCCCGACTCGGCCATGCACCGTTTGCCGGCCTCGCCAGCGCGCCCGACGCGGCGCCGATCGAAGCGAAAGCCGCTGCGCCGGATTGGCAGCCCGCGTCGCGCGGCGATGCAGAACCGGTGCTGACGATCGACTACGGCAGCGCACAGGAGTTCAGCGCGCTGATGCTGCACTGGCGGCCCGGCGCTGCGGCGTCGAGCTACACGATCGAGCAGTCCGATGACGGCGTCGCGTGGCGCGGCGCGCTGCGCATCGAGCGCGCGCAAGGCGCCTTGCAGGCGCTCTGGCTCGGCGAGTCGGAAGCGCGCTTCCTGCGTTTGCGGTTCGACCGCGGCGCTACGCCGATCGCGCTGCGCGGCGTCGAACTGCGCAATGCGCTGAGCCCGAACGCGTTCTTCACCGCGCTGGCGCCGCGCACCTCACGTGGCAACTATCCGCGCGCTTACGTGGGCGAGCAGTCGTACTGGACCGTGCTCGGCGTCGAAGGCGCACGCATCGCATCGCTGCTGTCGGAAGACGGCGTGCTCGAGCCGCTACCGGGCGTGGGCGCGCTCGAGCCGCTGCTCGTCGTGGACGGCAAGCGGCTCGCCTGGAGCGACGTGCAGATAGGGCACTCGCTCGTCGACGGCGAACTGCCGATGCCGCGCGTGCACTGGCGCGCCGGCGACATCGAGCTCGAGATCGCTGCGTTCGGCGACGGTACGCCCGACGCTGCGCAGGCACTCGCGAGCTATCGGGTCCGCAACCGCGGCACGCAAGTGCACCACGTGACGCTCGCACTCGCGTGGCGGCCGTTCCAGGCGAATCCGCCCACGCAGTTCCTGGCCCATCCCGGTGGAGTGAGCGAGCTTCGCGAACTGGCGTGGGACGGACATGCGCTGCAGGTGAACGGCGCGCCCCGGCTGCTGCCGCTGACCCGGCCCGACGCGGTGCGGCTCGAGCCGCTGGCGGCAGGCCCTGCGACCGACTGGTTCATGCAGCCGGGCACCCAGCCGGCGCGGGCCGCACAACGTCTGACCGACCCGACCGGGTTCGCGAGCGCGGCGCTGTCGTACCGCTTCGTGTTGAGGCCGGGCGGCGAGCGCAGCATTGGCGTCGCGCTGCCGATCAGCGGCGCGCCGAACGCGCCGAGCGCGGCCGGGCTCGCGCAGCGCCAAGCTCGGGCCGCGCAGACCTGGCGCGAGCGGCTTGGCGACGTGCGTCTGCACGGCGGCGCCGAAGTGCAGGAAGTGGCGCACACGCTGCGTGCCGCGCTCGGCCACATCCTCGTCAACCGCAGCGGCCCGGCGATCCAGCCGGGTGCACGCGCCTATGCGCGTTCGTGGATACGCGATGGCGCGATGACCTCCTCTGCGCTGCTGCGGCTCGGCCGCGACGACGTCGCGCGCGACTTCCTTCGCTGGTACGCGCCGTTCCAGTTTGCAAACGGCAAGGTGCCGTGCTGCGCCACCGAGCGCGGCGCCGATCCGGTGCCCGAGAACGACAGCCACGGCGAGCTGGCCTTTGCCGCCGCCGACCTATGGCACTACACGCGCGATGCCGCGCTCGCACGCGAGATGTGGCCTCACGTACGCGCTGCAGTCGCCTACATGGAGACGCTGCGCCAGAGCCAGCGCACCGAGGCGAACCGCAGCGGCGAGCGTGCCGGCTACTTCGGGATGATGCCGCCCTCGATCAGCCACGAGGGCTACTCCGACAAGGCCGCGTACGCGTACTGGGACGATCACTGGGCGTGGATCGGCTACCGCAGCGCCGTCGAGCTCGCGCAGGGGCTCGGCCTCGCCGACGAGGCGGCGCGCATCGCGGCCCAACGAGACGAGTTCAGGGCCGATCTGCTCGCCTCTGTCGATGCGACGGCCAGGCGCTGGAAGCTCGACGTGCTCGCCGGCGCCGCCGATCGCGGCGACTTCGATCCGACCTCGAGCACGATCGCGCTGACGCCGGGCGGTCTCTTCGGATCGCGAGCCGGCGCGGTCTTGCCCGAAGCACTCGTGCGCAACACCTTCGAGCGCTACTGGCGCAGCTTCGTGCAGCGCCGCGCGGACGATGCCGCCGGCATCCGCCATGGCGATGGCGCATACACGCCGTACGAGTGGCGCACGGTCGGCAGCTTGGTGCGCCTGGGGCAGCGCGAGCGCGCGCTCGAGGCGCTGCGCTATTTCTTCGCCGACCGCCGCCCCGCTGGCTGGCGCCAATGGGCCGAGGTGGTGCTGCGCAAGGAGCGCGAGCCGCGCTTTCTTGGCGACATGCCTCACGGCTGGGTGGCGTCCGACCAGATCCGCTCGGTGCTCGACCTGTTCGCCTACGAGCACGAGGGCGAGCGCTCGCTGGTGCTTGCGGCCGGCGTGCCGATGGCATGGCTGCAGGGCGAGGGTGCGGCGATCGAACGGCTGCGCACGCCCTATGGCGCGCTGTCGTGGCGCGCCCGTGCGGCTGGCGGTGCGATCGAGTTCGAAGTGCAGGCCCTGCGTGAACTGCCGCCCGGCGGCTTGTGGCTGCGCGGGCCGTGGCCGGCGAGCGCGCGGGTCTGGATAGACGGCGCGCCGGTGAGCGGCTCGGCCGAGTCGATCCGCGTGCCGCGCACGCCCGTGCGCGTGCGCATCGAACCCTGAGGCAGAGGGCAAAGACGAGAGGAACGAACGAATGACGAGCCGACGAAGCGTCGTGGCTGCGATGGCCGCACTGAGCGCTGGAGGAGCGCTGGCGGCGGGCGCCCCACCGGCGCCCGGCGAGCACACGCAGCGTTTCGATGGCGTGGTCAGTCGCAAGGTGCGCCTGCCGTATCTGCTGTGGATGCCCGAGCCCGCGCAGCGCCCGGCAGGCGGCTGGCCGCTCGTGATCTTCCTGCATGGATCGGGCGAGCGCGGGAACGACCTGGCGCGGGTCAAGGCGAACGGCCCGCCAAAGTACGCGGCGGCCGGGCGGCGCTTTCCGTTCGTGCTGGTGGCGCCGCAGTTGCCGGCCGACCAGGTCTGGCAAAGCGACGCACTCGACGCGTTGATCTCGAACCTGCTCGAGGGATTGCCGGTGGATGCCGACCGCGTGCTGATCACCGGGCTCAGCCTCGGCGGCATCGGCGCCTGGCGCTATGCGATGGACTATCCGCAGCGTCTTGCCGGCATCGCGCCGGTCTGCGGCGGCGGCGACCCGGGCGGTGCGCCGCGCCTGGTCCGCCTTCCGATCTGGGCGTTCCACGGCGCGCGTGACGACGTGGTGCCGCTCGCGGCGGAACAGCGGGTGGTCGATGCCGTCAACGCGGCGGGCGGACGGGCGAAATTCACGGTCTACCCGGAGGTCGGGCACAACGCCTGGGATCCCGCCTATGCGGACGAGGCGCTGTACGCGTGGCTGCTGGCCCAGCGTCGACCGCGCCGCTGAATCAGGGTGTAACGCCTGTTCGGCGCTCGTTCACCGGCCTCAAGTTCCGGACGGCGCCGGCCGATATGACGGGAAATCCGCTCGACCCGCCAGACGCCTACACCGCCATGCGCCGCACCCTCATCGCCACTGCCTGCCTTGCTGCCTCGCTGCTGGCGGGCTGCGACATGCTCGGCATCGACTCGCCTGAGAAGCTGGCCGCCGCGCGCGAGGCCGACGGCAAGGCGATTGGCGGCGCATGCCGCCATGCCGGCCGTGCGATAGAAGACTGCTACGCGCTGAACAAGAAAGCCGACCGTGCGGCAGTGTTCGCCGGCTGGCGCGACATGAACGACTACATGCGCGAAAACAAGATCGAGGCCGTGACGCCGCAACTCAGCGGCCAGGTGGCGAAGGCCGGCAGCGGCCGCTCGGCCGAGTAGCCCGCGCGCCGTCGCACGACGGCGCCATTCCATCGCGTAGCGACGCAGTTCATCGCCTGCCGCGTGACCCGCTTCGCGCGCCGGTGCACATTGGCGACCTTGCACACAAGGGGACGCCCATGACACCGACCTCACACACCACCCGACCCATCCTGGCGCTGGCGGCCCTGCTCGCCGCGGCGCTGACGTTCGCCGCCCAACCCAGCGCCGCTGCTGAAGGCACGGTGCTGCGCATCGGCTTCGGCGGCGTCAGCGGCTCCGGGAAGATTCAGACCGACGCGCGCGCCGTCAGCGGTTTCCAGGCGATCTCGCTCAAGACCTCCGCCAAGCTGGTGCTGCGCCAGGGCAGCCGCGAAGGCGTGGAGCTGCGGGCGGACGACAACATCCTGCCGCTGATCGAGACCCGCGTGATCGAAGGCGCCGGCGGACCGACGCTCGAGATTCGCAGCCGCGACGGCGCGCGCTACTCGACGAAGACCACGCCGGTCGTGACGGTCGACCTGATCAAGCTCACCGGCCTGGCAGTCAGTGGTTCGGGTGACGTGACCGGCGACGAGCTGAAGAGCCCCGCGTTGAAGATTGCGATCAGTGGCGCCGGCGACATTCGGCTGAACAAGCTCGCGGTCGACGATCTCGGCATCAAGGTCAGCGGCAGCGGCGACATCCACTTCAACGGACGCGCCGGCAAGCTCTCAGTGGCGATCGCCGGCAGCGGAGACGTCGACACGGCCGGGCTCGAGGCCGACGACGTGAGCATCAGCATCTCGGGCAGCGGCGGCGCGAACGTCAATGCGCGCAAGGCGCTGACGGTCTCGATCGCCGGCAGCGGCGACGTCGTCTACAGCGGCGACGCGGTGCCCAGGACGTCGATCGCCGGCAGCGGCACCGTCAAGAAGAAGTGACCACGTGCGCCGGCGTGCCCCGGTTACGGCCGGGTTACGCAGGGCGCTCCCACGGCTCATAGGACAATCGTTTCCATGAGCAGTCTCTCCGCGCCCCCGATCTGGCGCCACCCGGAGTTTCGCAACGGCGCGCGCGACATGGTCGGGGTCTCGCTGGGCATCGCGGCCTGGGGCCTGGTGACCGGCGTCGCGATGGCGAAGAGCGGGCTCGGAATTCCGCTCGCCGTGCTGATGTCGCTGCTGGTGTTCGCCGGCAGCGCCCAGCTCGCAGCCTTGCCGCTGATCGTTTCCGGGGCGCCGATCTGGATGGTCTGGGCGATCGCGTTGTGCGTGAACCTGCGCTTCGTGATCTTCAGTGCCGCGTGGCGGCCGTACTTCGCGCACTTCAAGCGCTGGCAGCGCATGACGCTCGGCTACTTCACGGCCGACCTCAACTACGTCGTCTTCATGAAGCGCTTTCCGCAGCCGCGGCCGGAGCCCGAACAGATGCCCTATTTCTGGGGCGGGGCGACAGTCAACTGGCCATCGTGGCAGGTGCCGACGATGATCGGCCTGCTGCTCGGCGATTCGATCCCGACCGAATGGGGCTTCGGCTTTGCCGGCATCCTCGCGCTGCTCGGCCTGCTGTATTCGCTGTTGTCCGACCGGGCGAGCTGGCTTGCCGCCGCGGTGGCGAGCGGTGCCGCGGTGGCGACCGTCGCGCTGCCGCTGAAGCTCAACGTCGTCGTCGCGATCGCCGCGGCGATCGTCGCCGGCTTGCTCATCGACCACGTGACGCCGCGCGAAGCGAAGCCTGTGGTGGAGGACGCGACGTGAACGGATGGGAAGCCACCATCGCGATCATCGGGCTCGCCTTCATCACCGTCGGCACGCGCGGCTTCTTCCTGTACCCCGACCGTGACCTGCCGCTGCCGAATTGGCTCAAGCAGGGGCTGCGTTATGCCCCGCTCGCGGCGCTTGCCGCGGTCATCGCGCCCGAGGTGCTGATGCAGCAGGGCCACGTCATCACGACCCTGAAGGACGCTCGCCTGTATGCAACTGCCGCCGCCACGGTCTATTTCTTCTGGCGCCGTGGCATCCTTGGCACCATCGTCACCGGGACCGCGGTGATGGTCGCGTTGCGCGTCGGCCTCGGCTGGTAAACGAATCCCTGACTCTCAAAGCAAGCACCATGAACGTTCTCCGCTTCTCCGATCTGATCGCCCAGGGCAAGGTAGCTGGCCAGCGCGTCTTCATCCGCGCCGACCTCAACGTGCCGCAAGACGATGCGGGCCGCATCACTGAAGACACGCGCATCCGCGCCTCGGTGCCGTGCATCGAGATGGCGCTCGCGGCCGGCGCGGCGGTGATGGTGACCTCTCACCTCGGACGCCCGACCGAGGGCGAGTTCAAGCCCGAAGACTCGCTCGCTCCGGTGGCCAGGCGCCTGGGCGAACTGCTCGGTCGCGACGTGCCGCTGGTCTCGAACTGGGTCGACGGCGTGACGGTGTCGGCGGGCCAGGTCGTGCTGCTCGAGAACTGCCGCCTGAACAAGGGCGAGAAGAAGAACGACGAAGCGCTCGCGAAGAAGCTCGCCGCGCTGACCGACATCTTCGTGCACGACGCGTTCGGCACCGCGCATCGCGCCGAGGCGTCCACCTATGGCATCGCCCAGTTCGCAAAGGTGGCATGCGCCGGCCCGCTGCTCGCCGCCGAGATCGATGCGATCACGAAGGCGCTCGCCAATCCGAAGCGACCGCTTGTCGCGATCGTCGCGGGCAGCAAGGTGTCGACCAAGCTGTCGATCCTGCAGAGCCTGGCCAAGAACGTCGACCAGCTGATCGTCGGCGGCGGCATCGCGAACACCTTCATGCTCGCGGCCGGCCTTCCGATCGGCAAGAGCCTCGCCGAGCCGGGATTGCTCGACGACGCCAAGGCAGTGATCGCAGCGATGCGCGCGCGCGGCGCCGAGGTGCCGATCCCGAGCGACGTGGTCGTCGCCAAGGAGTTCAAGGCCGACGCGCCCGCCACCGTGAAGGCAGCGGCCGATGTCGCGGCCGACGACCTGATCCTCGACATCGGCCCGCAGACCGCCGCCCGCCTGGCCGCGCAACTGAAGGCTGCGGGCACGATCGTCTGGAACGGCCCGGTGGGCGTGTTCGAGTTCGACGCGTTCGCCAAGGGCACCGAGGCGATCGCGCGTGCCATCGCCGACTCGAACGCGTTCAGCATTGCCGGCGGCGGCGACACGCTCGCCGCGATCGCCAAGTACGGCATCGAGAAAGACGTCGGCTACATCTCGACTGGCGGCGGCGCGTTCCTCGAGGTGCTCGAAGGCAAGACGCTGCCGGCGTTCGAGATCCTGCAGCGGCGTGCACAGGCATAAGACTCATTCCGGCGGCGGCTCATTGCGCACGCTCGACACTTCGATAATCAAGGGAGAACAACAGATGGAGACCAGCATGCCCCGTGCGACCAAGATCGTCGCGACACTCGGCCCCGCGTCCAACTCGCCGGAGGTGCTCGAGCGCATGATCCGCGCGGGCGTCGACGTCGTGCGGCTCAACTTCTCGCACGGCAAGGGGCAGGACCACATCGACCGCGCAGCGCTGGTGCGCGAGATCGCGCAGCGGGTCGGCAAGGAGGTCGCGATCATGGCCGACCTGCAAGGCCCGAAGATTCGCGTCGGCAAGTTCGAGGGCGACAAGACCACGCTCGAAGCGGGGCAGAAGTTCATCCTCGACGCGTCGTTCGAAGGACTGGGTTCCAACGAACGGGTCGGTCTCGACTACAAGGAACTGCCGCGCGACGTGAAGCCCGGCGACAGCCTGTTGCTCAACGACGGGCTGATCACGCTCACGGTCGACTCGGTGCGCGACGAAGAGGTGCACACGACCGTCGTCTCTGGCGGCGTGCTCTCGAACAACAAGGGCATCAACAAGGCCGGCGGCGGGCTCACCGCGCCGGCGCTGACGGCCAAGGACATGGAGGACATCAAGACCGCGATGGCCTTCCAGTGCGAGTACCTCGCGATCAGCTTCCCGAAAAGCGCCACCGACATGGAGATGGCGCGCCAGCTTGCCAACGTGGCCGGTGAGCCGTGGCGCCACAAGCCACAGCTGATCGCCAAGATCGAGCGCAGCGAGGCGATCCCCGTGCTCGACCAGATCCTGAAGGCCTCGGACGGCATCATGGTCGCGCGCGGGGACCTCGCGATCGAAGTCGGCAACGCGGCTGTGCCTGCGCTGCAAAAACGCATGATCCGGATGGCGCGCGAGATGGACCGCCTGGTCATCACCGCGACGCAGATGATGGAGTCGATGATCGTGAACCCGGTGCCTACGCGTGCCGAGGTCAGCGACGTTGCGAACGCCGTGCTCGACGGCACCGACGCGGTGATGACGAGCGCCGAGACGGCCGCCGGCAAGTACCCGGTCGAGACCGTGAAGATCATGGCCGCGATCTGCGTCGAGGCGGAGGCTGCCGAGGAGATTTCGTTCGACTCGAACTTCACGAACAAGAAGTTCGGTCGCATCGACCAGTCGATCGCGATGGGCGCGCTGTTCACGGCCTACCACCTGGGGTGCAAGGCGATCCTCGCGCTCACCGAGTCGGGCTCGACGGCGCTCTGGATGAGCCGCCAGAAGATCCACGTGCCGATCTTCGGGCTGACCTCG
>Ga0075370_10000167_pt1 | contig 22616 bp, 22 predicted proteins | sample EndMethybrTD3035_FD_71398 | JGI IMG/M metagenome (GOLD analysis project Ga0075370, IMG submission 71398) | Populus endosphere microbial communities from Tennessee, USA - Endosphere MetaG P. TD hybrid TD303-5 | ecosystem: Host-associated > Plants > Roots > Endosphere | place: USA: Tennessee... | reverse complement strand
AGCGATGCCCTTGCCCAGCGAGGACACCACACCGCCGGTGACAAAGACGTACTTGGTCATTGTGGGCAGCATTCGCTCGCACAAATGCTCTGGTGGTAAAGCGCGATTATAGGCGTCGGGTCTGAGGCTCAGGCGGGCAGGGTTTGTGCGCGCATGGCCTCGATCTGGCGCAGCACTTCGCCGGCTGTCTCGGCGGGTTTCTCGAGCGGAAACAGATGCGAGCCGGCGATCTGCGCCATGCGCCCGTGCGCGAGGCGCCGTGTGGCTTCCAGGCCGACCCTGCGCACCTCGTCCGATTCCGTGCCGCCGACGAACGCGAGCGGGCAGCGCAGCGGGTGCGTTCGCAGGAGCCTGGGCAGGTGATGTGGCAGCGAGTTGTAGATCTCGGTCTCGACCTCGCGCCGAAAACGCAACCGGTGCCAGCCGCCGGCGGCCGACTCGTCGGGCTCGACGCCCGATTCGATGTAGTCGCGCAGCACGCCCGGCGCCCAGCGCGCGAATGCCGCCTTCGACGCGAAGTGTTCGTAGGCGGCGTTTCGGTTTGGCCACTGGTGGCGGCGCTTCTTCGACACGAAGCCGGGCGAGAAACGCTCTCCGACGCCGGTGGTCTTGAAGAGCTGCACGACCTTCGCCTTCCAGCCCGAGATGATCGGTGAGTCGAGCATCACGACGCCGCGTGCGAGGTCGGGGCGGCGCGATGCCGCGAGCAGGCTGACGAAGCCGCCGAGCGAATGACCGACTAGGTATGCGGGCTCGCCGACCTCGTGGTCGATGAAGTGGATCAGCTCGTCGCGAAGGTGGGGCCAGTTGCTCGACACCGGGAAGCGCGGGTCGTGGCCGAAGCGCTCGATCGCATGGACGGCGTACCCGGCTTCACGCCATACGGCGAAGAGGCTCTTGTAGGTTCCGGCAGGAAATCCGTTCGCGTGCGAGAAGACAATGACGTGGCGATTCAAACGATCTTCTCGCTGGGGTGCGTGATCTTGCGCATCGGCTCGTAGCGCCCCGACGCGACCCGCAGCGGCACGTTGGTCGAGCCGTCGCCCCATTGCGGGTCTTCGAGCGACTCGAAGACCTGGCGCAGCTTCTGGCCCCAGGTGCCGCGGATCATCTGGAAGTACGGGTTCTGCTCGTCGATGCAGACGATGCGGTCGGTCTGCAGCGCATTGGCCTCGTAGACCAGCAGATCGAGCGGCAGCCCGACCGAGAGATTGGATTTCAGCGTCGAGTCCATCGAGACGAGTGCGCATTTGGCCGCTTCATCGAGCGCCGTGGCCGGCGTGACCATTCGGTCGAGTACCGGCTTGCCGTATTTGGATTCGCCGACCTGGAAGTAGCAGGTCTCGCGCGTGGCTTCGATGAAGTTGCCCGCCGAGTAGACGAGGAAGAGCCGCATCGCCTCGCCGGCGATTTGCCCGCCGAAGATCATCGAGGCGTTGAAGTCGACGCCTGTTGCCGCGAGCGACGCGCCGTCTTGCTCGTAGACGCGGCGCACTGCCGCGCCGAGCACGCGGGTCGCGTCGAACATGCTCTTCGCGTTCCAGATGGTGATCGGCGGCTCGTCGCCGTTCGGGAGTTTCTCGACCTGCAGGATCTCGCGCACCGACTGCGAGATCGACAGGTTGCCGGCCGACAGCATCACCATGAAGCGATCGCCGGGGCGCTCGTAGACCATCATCTTGCGAAAGGTGCTGATCTGATCCAGGCCCGCGTTGGTTCGCGAGTCGGACATGAACACGAGGCCGGCGTCGAGCTTGATGCCTACGCAATAGGTCATGGCAGTCTTTCGTGGGTCTTTTCGATGGTCAGGGAGCAGGCGACGCGATCCTCTTCAGCGCGTACAGCGCCTCGAGCGCTTCCTTCGGCGACAGCATATCGGGATCGAGCTTCGCGACGGCCGCCTCCAGCGGCGATGGCTCGGCCGCTGCTGGCGGGGCAGGCGGCGCGCTGAAGAGGTCGATCTGCGCATCGGCCGCGTGCTTGCTCGCCTCCAGCGCTTCGAGCGTCGCACGTGCATGGCGCAACAGGCTCGCCGGCATGCCCGCCAGGCGCGCGACCTGCACACCGTAGCTGCGGCTTGCCGGGCCGGGCGTGATCTCGTGCAGGAAGACGATGTCGTCGCCGCTCTCGACGGCCGACACGTGCATGTTCAGCGCGTGCGGGTGTTTCGCCGGCAGCTCGGTCAGCTCGAAGTAGTGCGTCGCGAAAAGAGTGAACGCGCGCGTGCGGTCGTGCAGATGGCTCGCGATCGCGCTCGCGAGCGCCAGGCCGTCGAAGGTCGACGTGCCGCGCCCGATCTCGTCCATCAGCACGAGCGATTGGTCGGTTGCCGCATGCAGGATTGCCGCCGCCTCCGTCATCTCGAGCATGAAGGTCGACTGCGCGTTCGCGAGATCGTCGGCCGCGCCGATGCGGGTGTGGATCGCGTCCATGGGCCCAAGCCGGCAGGCCTTGGCGGGAACGAACGAACCGATCGACGCGAGCAGTGCGATCAGCGCGACCTGGCGCATGAACGTGCTCTTGCCGCCCATGTTCGGGCCTGTGATCACGAGCATCTTCTGCACCGCATCGAGCCGGCAATCGTTGGCCATGAAGGTGCCGGCGCCGGTCTCGAGCAGGCGGGCCTCGACGACCGGGTGGCGCCCGGCTTCGATCTCGATGCGCGGCTCGCGCACGAACTCGGGGCGGCACCAGCCGAGGTGCTGCGCGAGTTCGGTGAGGGCGGCGAGCGCGTCCAGGCCCGCGAGCGAACGGGCGAGTGCAGACAGCGGTTCTAGGTGCTGCTGCAATGCGTCGAGCAGCTGGTCGTACAGCAGCTTCTCGCGTGCGAGGGCGCGGTCTTGCGCCGACAGCGCCTTGTCTTCGAATGTCTTGAGCTCGGGCGTGATGAAGCGCTCGGCGTTCTTCAGGGTCTGGCGTCGCCGGTAGTCGGTGGGCACCTTCGCAGCCTGACCCTGCGTGACTTCGATATAGAAGCCATGGACCTTGTTGTATTGCACGCGAAGATTGCCGATGCCCGTGCGATCGCGTTCGCGCCGTTCGAGGTCGAGCAGATAGGCGTCGCAGTTCGCGCCGATGCCGCGCAGCTCGTCGAGCTCTGCGTCGAAGCCGGAGGCGATCACGCCGCCGTCGCGCACAAGCACGGCCGGGTCGTCGGCGATCGCGGCGCGCAGCATCGTTTCGATCTCGGCCGGCGGCGTCAGCGCCTCGGCGATCATCTCGAGCAGGGCGGTCCGTTCGCCCGGCAGTCGCGCACGCAGTGCCGCAAGCGACTGCAGACTCGCGCGCAGCCCGCTGAGCTCGCGCGGGCGCACCTGGCGCAGCGCGATGCGCGCGGTGATGCGTTCGATGTCGCTGATGCCGCGCAACTGCTCGCGCAGCGCTTCAACGCCATGCGCGTGCAGAACGTCGATCGCTTCGTGGCGCTGGGTCGCGACAAGGCGCTCGCGCAGCGGGTGCGTCAACCAATGGCGCAACGCGCGGCTGCCCATGCCGGTGCGGCAGGTGTCGAGCAGCGAGAAGAGCGTGGGCGCGTCCTCGCCTCGCAGCGTCTGCATCAGCTCGAGGTTGCGATGCGTGCTGGGCGGCAGCTCGATCAGGTCGCCTGCCCGCTGCACGCTCAGGCTGCGCACGTGCGCCAGCGCCTGCCCCTGCGTGTGTTCGGCGAAGCTCAGCAGCGCGGCGGCAGCGGCCTGAGCCGCGTGCAGTTCGTGTGCGTTGAACCCGGCGAGGTTGGCTACCCGCAGCTGCTCGCGCAGCTTGCGCTCGCCGAGGGCGGTGTCGAACTGCCACGAGGGGCGGTGGGTGATCGTCGCGCGCGATGCGCCTTGCAGCGCGTTCAGGGCCGCCGGGACATGGTCGCGATCGACCAGCACCTCCGAGGCGGCGAGGCGCGCGAGCCAGGCGCCGAGTTCGCCTTCAATGCACTCGGCCAGGCCGATCTCGCCGCCGGTCAGGGTGAGCCAGGCGAGCCCAAAGGTCTTGCCGTGGCGCGAGAGCGCGAGCAGCCGCGCATCGCTCTTGTCGGCGAGCAGCTCGCTGTCGGTCACCGTTCCGGGCGTCACGACGCGAACGACCTTGCGCTCGACCGGCCCCTTCGAGGTGGCGACGTCTCCCACCTGCTCGCAGATGGCGACCGCTTCGCCGAGCTTGATGAGCTTTGCGAGGTACGAATCGACCGAGTGGAACGGCACGCCGGCCATCACGACCGGCTCTCCCGCACTCTGGCCGCGGCTGGTCAGCGTGATGTCCAGCAGGCGGTTGGCCTTGCGCGCATCGTCGAAGAACAGCTCGTAGAAATCGCCCATGCGATAGAACACGAGCGTCTCGGGGAACTCGGCCTTGATGCGCAGGTACTGCTGCATCATCGGCGTATGCGCCGAGAAGTCAGGCATCGAAGCCTTCAGCTGCGCGGACACGGGTGCCCCTGCCGGCTCTCAGCGGCTCGATGAACTCTTCGTGCCGCGTCGAGGTGCCGCTGGCGCAGTCGGCGCGATGGCTTCCTTGCGGATGCGCACCGGCGCTCTCTTCGGCGCAACGGGCGCCGGCGCCTGGGGCGTACCCGGCTCTTCGTCGGTGAGTGTTGCCGCGAGTGCAGCTTCGGGCGTGGTCTCGTGCGCGCTGGCCACGCTCGGCGGTGCATCGGTGATCACGCGCGTGAACGGGCTCAGCAGCGTGACGAGCTGCGCATAGACCTTCGGATTGCCGGCGACTACCTCGCGCTGGTAAAGGAAGTCGGCATCGCCGGTGAAGTTGCCGATCAGACCGCCGGCCTCGGTGATCATCAGTGCGCCGGCAGCGATGTCCCACGGGCTCAGCCCGGTTTCGAAGAAGCCGTCGGTGTAGCCCGCTGCCACGTAGCACAGGTCGAGCGCTGCGGAGCCGGGCCGGCGCAGGCCGGCGCACAGCGGCATCACCGCCTCGAGCATCTGCAGGTAGCGCTTGAAGTTGTCGCCCTTTCGGAACGGAAAGCCCGTGCCGACCAGGCATTCGTTGAGCCGTATGCGCTTGGAGACGCGAAGCCGCTTGTCGTTCAGGAACGCACCGCGGCCCTTGGACGCGTAGAACAGGTCGTTGCGCGATGGGTCATAGACCACCGCCTGTTGGATCTGCCCGCGCACCGCAAGCGCGATCGAGACGCAATAGACCGGAAAGCCGTGGATGAAGTTGGTGGTGCCGTCGAGCGGGTCGATGATCCAGACGAACTCGCTGTCCTTGGCGCCCCGCGAGCGGCCCGACTCTTCGGCAAGGATGCCGTGGCCCGGGTAGGCGGCCAGGAGCGTGTCGATGATGGCTTCTTCAGCTGCGTGGTCGACCTCGGTGACGAAATCGTTCGGCGACTTGGTGTTGACCTTCAGCAGGTCGAGATCGAGCGAGGCTCGGTTGATGATGGCCCCCGCAGCACGCGCCGCCTTGATGGCGATGTTGAGCATGGGGTGGAGCGCTTGGGACATGAAGGGCCTGGCGTGATGAAGCGAAGAGATGCCGCGCACACGAACCCTGCGCGGCGCGGCACTGTGGGCCACCGGCCGCGCCGTGTTGCGGCGCTGGGGATAATCGCAATTTTACGTCCGCTCGATGCCTGCACTTGAACGCCCGCCCGAACCTGCTGCCGATGGCACCCGCTTCGTGCTGATCGGCACCAGCCACGCAGGCAACGTCGGCGCGGCGGCAAGGGCGATCAGGGTGATGGGGTTTGGCGAGCTGGTGCTGGTGGCACCGCGCTTCCCCGACGTGCTGCAGAGCCCCGAGGCGCACGCGATGGCGAGCGGCGCGACCGACGTGCTGTACTCGGCGCGCATCGTGCCGACGCTGGCCGAGGCGCTTGCGGACGTGACCTATGCCTGCGCCACCGCGATGACGCCGCGCGACTTCGGTCCCGCCACCTACGCGCCGCGGCCTCATCTGGCCGATCTGGCGGGCACGCCGCATCGCGTCGCCTTCGTGTTCGGCTCCGAGCGCCATGGCATGAGCAACGACGACGTGTACCGCTGCCACGCCTGCCTGAGCATTCCGACCGCGCCAGACTACGGCTCACTGAACCTCGCCCAGGCGATCCAGCTGGTGGCCTACGAGTGGCGGCAGGCGCTCGGCGGCTTCGAGGTGGTGGCGCGCACCGCGCCCGTGCAGAAGGCGACGCAGGGCGCCGTCGACGGTGCGCTGGATCACTGGCGCGAACTCCTGGTGCAGATCGGCTATCTCGACCCGCAAGTGCCGCGCAAGTTGATGCCGCGCCTGCAGCAGCTGCTCAACCGGGCCGAGCTGAGCAACGACGAGGTGCAGATCCTGCGCGGCATCGCGCGCGCCGCCCAGCTGGCGATCGGAAAGAACCCCGTCGAATAAGCATTCCACGAATTCCCGGGGTGCCGACGCGTTCTCGGCCTGACGGCTACACTGCGCCGACACTTCATCCGCCCGCCATGTTCGAGCGCCTCAGAGAAGACATTGCCTGCATCCTCGAGCGCGATCCAGCCGCGCGCAGCGCCTGGGAGGCGCTGACTTGTTATCCGGGGCTGCATGCACTGGTCTGGCATCGGCGCGCCAACTGGTGCTGGCAGCGCCGCTGGTACTGGCTTGCGCGCTTCCTCTCGCACCTGGGCCGATTCTTCACCGGGATCGAGATTCACCCGGGCGCAACGATCGGGCGGCGTGTCTTCATCGACCATGGCATGGGCGTCGTGATCGGCGAGACCGCGGAAGTCGGCGACGACTGCACCATCTACCAGGGCGTGACGCTGGGCGGCACTTCGCTCGCCAAGGGCGCGAAACGCCATCCGACGCTCGGGCGCGGAGTGATCGTCGGCGCCAACTCGCAGGTGCTGGGCGGCTTCACGGTCGGCGACGGCGCGCGGGTGGGTTCGAATGCGGTCGTGCTGAAGGAAGTCCCGCCGGGTGCTACGGCGGTCGGCAACCCTGCGCGCGTCATCAGGGCCGAAGGCGACGCGGTGCGCGAAGCGGCTGCAGCGAAGATGGGCTTCTCGGCGTATGGCATCACGCAGGGCGATGACCCGATCTCGCACGCGATGAAGGGGTTGATCGACAACGCCTCCGGGCACGAACACCAGATCGCGCTGCTGTGGCAGGCGATCGAGAAGCTCTCGTCGCGCTCGCGCGAGCTGCCGAGCAGCGACTGCGTGCCCGAAGACGCGCACACGACCGAAGCGTTCGACGCGGAACGGCTGAATCAGCTCGTGAAATAGCACGCTCAGCAGCGCGTCGCGTCAGAAGACGAGCAGCAGCGGCAGGAGCAGCAGGAAGAGGCTGGCGTCGCGCGGCACGTCGATCATCAGCGTCTCGCTGTACGGGCTGACATAGCCGTCGCTCTCGACACTGCGGTAGCGGAAGTAGTAGCGCCCTGCAGAGGCGGGAACAGCAGGCTGCCACTCGGCGGTGTCGATCTGGTCGCGGGCGATGATGTCGTTGAACTGCGGGTCACGGGCCAGCTCGACGAGTTGCCGGTCGCCCGGACGCCCGCTCCATTTGAAGACGAGCGACTTGCCGTCCGACGACACGCCGCCGGCGGGCGGCGTCGGCATCGGGCGCAGCTCGAAGCGCTGCGGGTCGCCGAACGGGCCGTGGTCGCCGTCGGGGCGGATGCTCGCCAGGCGCCAGTAGTACGAGCCGGGCGCAGCAAGTTCGGCGCGGGCGCGGCCGTCGGGCACGTTGTCCTGGTCGATCACGAGGGTGCTGAACTCGGCGTCTTGCGCGACCTGGATGCGCGCGCCGGGCGCGTCGACGTTCTGCGCCCAGGCGAAGTCAACAGCGCCGATCGCTTGCTTCGCGTCGGCGCGCGGCGCGCTGTAGGCGGGCGGCTCGGGGCGTGCCTTGAGGACGAAGGCGATGGTCGTGTCGCGCCCCTCGATGCCGCGCTCGCCGATGCGCCGCGCGCGCAGGTTCCAGTTGCCGTCGGCGAGACCGTCGATGCGCACTTCGGCGCCTGCCTCGGCGCGCTGATCGTTGACGGTCGCGTTGAACGCGGGGTCGGCGGCGACCTGCACGCGCGTCGGGCCGTTCGTTTCGGGCATGGTCAGGCGCACCAGCGGCCGCTCGAACCGGCGCGGCAGCGGCGTCAGGTCAGGCGCGTCGAGCATCTTGGTCGGCACCGGTTTCGTCGACGCGGCCGAGTCGGCTTGAGCGCCGAAACCGGCGGTGAGGTCGGTGCCGGTGGCGCGGTCGGCGCGATCGAAGCGCACCTTGCCCTCGACGACCTCCGAATGTGTGCTGCGGTTCGCCGCCTCGTCGAACGTGACGCGGTAGTGCGTGCCGCGCACTCCGATCACCGCGGTCGGCGTCACCACCTCGAGCGGCTTGATGCGCAGCACCTTGGTCGCGAACACCTCGACCGAGCCGCGCAGCAGACGCAGGCTGCCGGTGAACCAGCCGGCCGATTCGCTGGTCGACGCGCCATTCGGCGGCGCATCGACACGCCCCCCGACCTGTCGGCTCGCCGCGAGCTCGGCCAGGCTCGACGGCGGCACCTGCACGCGCGAGCGATCGCCAAGCTCGATCACGGCCGAACCGTTCTCGCCGGTCCGAACGGCTTCGCCTTCCGCGACCGGCATGCCGACAGCGGCCGCACGTGTACCGACCTGCACATCGCCGGTCACGCCGACCAGGGTGGCGGGGACCGGCCGGGTGCGCATCAGTCGGGCCGGAATGCGCAGTACCTGGCCGGGGCGGATCAGGTTCGGGTTGCGCAGCTTGTTGATTCTGGCGACCTCGCGCCATGCGCTCGGCGAGACCAGCACGGTGCGCGACAGGCCGCTCAGCGTGTCTTGCTTGACGACCTTGAACTCGAGCATCGGCTCACCCGCAGCCAGCGTCGGCGCGCACGCCAGCGACCCGGCCCACAGGGCCAGCGAGGCTGCGAACGCGCTGCTCGTCAGTCGAAAGCGCAGGAGCCGCATCGGAGAGATTTCAGGGCGGCGCGACCGGTCGCTGAGCCGACTTCGGGCGAAACGCCTTGCAGACCGCGGGGTCGGTGTCGATGTACGGCCCACCGATGAGGTCCACGCAATACGGCACGGCCGCGAAGATGCCCGCCACCGAAGGCTGAGCCGAACCTGGAGCAGCGGCGATGCCGCCCAGCGTTTCCGCGATCGCCTTCGGCTGGCCCGGAAGGTTGATGATCAGCGCCTTGTTGCGGATCACGGCCACCTGGCGCGAGAGGATCGCGGTCGGCACGAAGTTCAGGCTGATCTGCCGCATCTGTTCGCCGAAGCCGGGCATCACCTTGGTCGCCACGGCGACGGTTGCTTCGGGCGTCACGTCGCGTGGGGCCGGGCCGGTGCCGCCGGTCGTGAGCACGAGGTCGCAGCCGACCCGGTCGACGAGATCGATCAGTGCGTCGCTGATGAGTTGTTGTTCGTCGGGGATCAATCGTGACTCCCACACGATCGGATTGCGAACGGCCGACTGCAGCCAGGACTGCAGCGCAGGGATGCCTTTGTCCTCGTAAACGCCGGCGGAGGCGCGGTCGCTGACAGAGAGGACACCAATGTGCACGGTGTCGAGCGAGGTCGTGTCACTCATTCGTGGGGGTGTTCTGCTTGATGAACTGGAACAACTCGCGGAACGCGCGGCCGCTGCGCTTCTCGGGCTCGAGCGCAGCGTCCTTGCGGGCTGCGCGCACAAGGCTGCGCAGTTGCTGCATGTCGCTTCCGGGGCGTTGCGCGGCCCAGCGGGTCAGCGCGTCGTCGCTTGCCAGCAGCTCGGCGCGCCAGCGTTCGGCCTCGTGCAGTGCGAGAGAGTCCTTCGCGCGGCCGAGTTGCAGGTCGGTGACGGCCTGGCGGATCGACTCGGCATCTTCTTCGCGGCGCATCAGCTTGCCGACGTACTGCATCTGGCGCCTGCGGCCTTCGTGGCTGCGGGTTTTCTTGAAGGTGAGGATCGCGTCCAGCAGTGTCTCGGAGATCGCCAGCCCGCGCAAGCGCTCGTCCGGGAGCGCAACCGCGGCTTCCCCGAGTGATTGCAGCTCGTGCGAGGCCTGCTTGAGCCGTGTCTTGCTGGGCGCCTCACCGTGCAGCGGCGGGGTTTGCGAGTCGTCTGTCGACGTGGGTTCGTTGGCTGGCATGGGGCTGAGTATCATAGTCTCATGCCCTCTTCATCGTCGACGAACAAGCCCACCGGTTTCGCGTACCAGCGCGAGCAGTTCCAGCAGTATGTCGACGACGCGCTCGACTTCGCGCGATCGCTCGGCGCGAGCGACGCCGGGGTCGAAGTGTCCGAGGGCGTCGGGCTGTCGGTCTCGGTGCGCAAGGGCGAGGTCGAAAACGTCGAGCGCAACCGCGACAAGTCGATGGGCGTGACCGTCTACATCGGCCAACGACGCGGCAACGCGAGCACCTCCGACTTTTCCCGCGCCGCGCTCGAGCAGACGGTTCGCGCCGCGCACGACATCGCGCGCTTCACCGCCGAAGACCCGGCGGCCGGGTTGCCCGAAGCGGAAGACCTGGCACTCGGCGCTGCCGCCGAACGCGACCTCGACCTGTTCCACCCATGGGCGATCGATGCCGAGCGCGCGATGGAGGTGGCGCTGCGCTGCGAGGCGGCTGCGCTCGGCGTCGACCCGCGCATCACGAATTCGGAAGGCGCGGGCGTGTCGGCGCAACAGTCGCACTTCTTCGCGGGCAACACCCGCGGGTTTCGCGGCGGCTATGCGAGCTCAAGGCATTCTCTGTCGGTGGCGCCGATCGCCTCGCTGCCGGCACGCCGGGGCGCGGGCGGCGAAGACATGCAGCGCGACGCGTGGTACTCGTCGATGCGCTCGCCCGACGAGCTGGCCGCGCCCGAAGCCGTCGGCCGCTACGCGGCCGAGCGCGCGCTGTCGCGGCTGAACGCGCGCAAGATCAAGACCTGCGAAGTGCCGGTGCTGTTCGAGTCCTCGCTGGCGTCGGGGCTTCTCGGCGCCTACGTGCAGGCCACGAGCGGCGGGGCGCTGTACCGCAAGTCGAGTTTCCTGATCGACAGCCTCGGAACCGCGGTGCTGCCCGATCACGTCGACATCCACGAAGACCCGCACCAGCCGCGCGGCAAGGGCAGTGCGCCGTTCGACGACGAGGGCGTGCTGACGCGCCGGCGCGAAGTAGTCAAAAGCGGCGTGGTGCAGGGCTACTTTCTCTCGACCTACTCGGCGCGCAAGCTGGGTATGCGCACGACTGGCCATGCGGGCGGCTCGCAGAATCTGCTGCTTTCGAGCCGCCTCACGCAAAGCGGCGACACGCTCGATGCGATGCTGAAGAAGCTCGACCGCGGGCTGTTCGCGATCGAGCTGATGGGGCAGGGCGTGAACTACGTGACCGGCGACTACTCGCGCGGCGCTGCAGGTTTCTGGGTCGAGAACGGGCGCATCCAGTATCCCGTGCACGAGATCACGATCGCCGGCAACCTGCGCGAGATGTTCAAGCAGATCGTCGCAGTCGGCGCAGACGCCTACACGATGGGCAGCAAGACGATCGGCTCGGTGCTTATCGACCGGATGAAGATCGCCGGTCTCTGAGCCTTCCTGGCAAGGCTCCCGGGTAAGTACCGGCGAAGCGCTGCAGGTGTCAAACCTAGAATTCGCGCGCTCGGTCGAGCGCCGCTTATTCGCGGTCAGGTAGGTATTCACACATAGGAGAAGTCAGGATGGAGCGTCGCTCGTTCATTCGCAATACCGGCATTGCCGGCGTCATTGCTGCCGGCGTGGCGCCGGCTGTCGTTCACGCCCAGGCCAATGTGCGCTGGCGGCTGGCTTCGAGTTTCCCCAAATCGCTTGACACCATCTTCGGCGCAGCCGAGGTGTTTGCGAAGAAGGTCGGCGAGATGTCCGGCGGAAAGTTTCAGATCACGACTCACGCAGCCGGTGAGCTGATGCCGGCCTTTGGCGTCGTGGACGGCGTGCAGAACGCGACGGTCGAAATCGCGCACACGGCACCGTACTACTTCTTCGGCAAGGACCCGGTATTCGCGCTGGGTTGCGCGATCCCATTCGGGCTGAACTCACGCCAGATGACGGCATGGATGTTCGAGGGCAACGGCCTGAAGCTGATGCGCGAGTTCTATGCGAAGTACAACATCATCAACTTCGCGGGCGGCAACACTGGCGCGCAGATGGGCGGCTTCTTCCGCAAGGAGGTCAAGTCGGTCGCCGACGTGAAGGGCTTGAAGTTCCGGATCGGCGGCTTCGGTGGCAAGGTGTTCGAACGCATCGGCGGTGTCCCGCAGAACATTCCGGGGGGAGAGATCTACCAGGCGCTCGAGAAGGGAACTATCGATGCAGCCGAATGGGTGGGTCCGTACGACGATCTGAAGCTGGGGTTGTACAAGGTGGCGCCGAACTACGCCTATCCGGGATGGTGGGAAGGCGGCCCGCAGCTGGACTTCTTCATCAATACCAAGGCCTATGAGGGCCTCAGCGCGGAGTACAAGGCCATCGTCGAATCTGCTGCCGCCTATGCGCATGTCGACATGCAGGCCAAGTACGACGCCCGCAATCCGGCGGCGCTGAAGACCTTGGTCGGCAACGGCACCAAGCTGTTCAGATTCCCGAAAGACATGATGGAGCAGGCCTTCAAGGAGGCGATGGCGCTGTACAGCGAGCTTGGCGGAACCAATCCGGCGTGGAAGAAGATCTACGAGGACTACGCGGCATTTCGCCGTGACGCGAACCTGTGGTTTCGCTTTACTGAAGCCGGCTTCGACGACTTCATGCAGGCGCAGAAGCTCTGACGGTCGATCTTTCTCCATGAAGAAGCCCCGCCTTGGCGGGGCTTTTCATTTGCGCTTCTGAACTGCTTCAGGGCTTCTTCGGCGACTGGTTGCGCTGCATGGATTCGATCAGCCCCTTCATCGGGTCTTCCTTGGCATCGGCGTTCGCGCCTGCACCCGCCTCGGCTGCCGACGCGCTCGGCGCCGGTTCTGCCGGGTCGATGGAGCGCTGCGGCGCTTCCTGCCGAAGTTCCTGGAACGCCTTGTCGATGTCGATCTGCTTCTCCTTCTCGAGCCCGCCGGTCACGAGTTGGGGGAAAGCGATCACGAGGGCGACCATGACCACCTGGATCACGACGAACGGGATCGCGCCGCGGTAGATCTCACCCGTCGTGACTTTGCGCAGTCGCTTGCCGGTGACCTTGTCATCGTAGTCGTCAACGGGGGCCACGCTGCGCAGATAGAACAGTGCGAATCCGAACGGCGGATGCATGAACGAGGTCTGCATGTTGACCGCCAGGACGACACCGAACCAGGTCAGGTCGATTCCGAGTTTGGCGGCGACCGGCCCAACAAGCGGCACGATGATGAAGGCCAGCTCGAAGAAGTCGAGGAAGAACGCCAGCACGAAGATAAGGATGTTGACGACGATGAGAAAGCCGAGCTGTCCGCCCGGAAGGCTGGTCAGCAGGTGTTCGACCCAGACTGCGCCATCGACCGCCTGGAACGACAGGCTGAACGTGGTCGAGCCGACCAGGATCATCACCACGAACGACGACAGCTTCATCGTGCTGTCCATTGCTTGGCGCAGCAGTCGAATGTTCAAGCGCCGACGAGACACCGCCATCACGAGTGCGCCGACGGCGCCCATCGCACCACCTTCGGTCGGGGTCGCGATGCCGAGGAAGATCGTGCCGAGCACGAGGAAGATCAGGGCCAGGGGCGGAATCAGCACGAACGTCACGCGCTCGGCCATCCGAGACAGCATGCCGAGTCGAAGCACCCGATTGGCAACCGCGAGCGCGAATGCCAGGCCGACCCCGACGCACATCGCGACGACGATCGTTTCGTCGGTCGCCATTGTCGCGGGCCTGGTCTTGCCGTAAGCGATGCCCGCGATGACCGAGATCACCGCCAGAACCCCAAGCGAGCGCAGGCCGGGCGTGCCGTCGTCTTCGCGGATCGTCCGTGCTTCCTTGGGCAGTGCAGGCACGGACGACGGGTTGATGAGGCTCATCAACAGGATGTAGCCGATGTACAGGCCGGTCAGCACGAAGCCAGGAATGAAGGCACCCTTGTACAGGTCGCCGACGCTCTTTCCCAACTGGTCGGCCAGCACGATCAACACGAGCGAAGGCGGAATGATCTGCGCCAGGGTGCCCGATGCGGCTATCACGCCCGACGCCACGCGCCGGTCGTAACCGTAGCGCAGCATGATGGGCAGCGAGATCAAGCCCATCGAGATCACCGAGGCTGCCACGACGCCCGTCGTGGCAGCGAGCATTGCGCCGACAAGGATCACCGCGTAGCCGAGGCCGCCGCGGATCGGCCCGAACAGCTGGCCGATCGTGTCCAGCAAGTCTTCAGCCATTCCGGAGCGCTCGAGGATCAGGCCCATGAACGTGAAGAACGGGATCGCCAGCAGCGTATCGTTCTGCATGATCCCGAAGATTCGAAGCGGCAGCGCCTGCATCAACGCTTCGGGCAACAGGCCCATCTCGATTCCCACGAGGCCAAAGAACAGGCCGCAGGCGGCGAGCGAGAAGGCGACCGAATAGCCGAATAGCAGGAAGATGATCAGGCTGCCGAACATGATCGGCGCCATGTTCGAGGCGAGGAACTGCATCATTTGGCGGCTGCCTTCTCGGCCTGGGCGCGTACGAACTCCGCGAGTTCTTCTTCGGCGGTCTTGGCAACGTGACGTTTCGTTGGATCAGGTGCCAATCCTTTCAGGAAGGCCACCCGCTTGATCAACTCGGAAACCCCCTGCGCGCCTAGCAGCACCATGCCGGCGGGCAGCAGCGCAAACACGGGCCAGCGGATCAATCCGCCGGCGTTGTTCGACATCTCGTTCATGCGAAAGGCACGCAGCACCAGAGGCATCGACAGGTCGATGACCACGACGACGAACGGCAACAGGAACGCACAGATGCCGACGATGTCGATCCAGATCTGGGTTCGTTTGCTGAAGCGGCCGGCGATCACGTCGATCTTGACGTGCTCTTGCCGCAGCAGCGTGTAGCCGGCCGCGAGAAGGAAGACGGCTGCGAACAGATACCACTGGATTTCCAGCAGGCCGTTTGAACTCTGATCGAACAGCTTGCGGACGATGGCGTTGCCGGCGCTGATCAGCACGGCGGCCAGGATCAGCCAGGCGACCCAGCGTCCGACGAACTCGCTGAGGCGATCGATCGAGCGCGAAATTTGGAGCAAGAATGACACGGTGTCTCCCGTTGATGGCTCTTCCGGCGAGCTCGAACTCGCGCGTTGACAGGACGCGCAAACGCCGCCGCGAGGCTGGCGCGATTCTAGGGACGGGTGGCGCGTTCGCTGCGCGGTGTAACCCTGAGCGTCGCTGCGCGGAACCCGCAGCGAAGGTAGAGCTATTGACCGACAGCAGCCATGAATAACCTGGTCGACCGTGCGCCAGAGCGACAGAACATCAACAAGGGACGCGGCAACTCGGCGAGCAACTTCGCCATCGTGGCGATCTCTTCGGGCGACTGATAGCCGCCATCGACGGGCAGGTGCCGGTACTCGAGCCCGGCGGCGCGTGCCGCGGCCTCGATCTCGGCGCTGCTCGGCTGGTCGGGGCCGTGTTCGAAGTCAGGCCGGTTGTTGACCACGCTCTTGAAGCCAGCTTGGGCGGCCTCCGCCATCGCGGCGGGCGTGAGTTGAGGGGCGACGCAGACGTCGGGCGCAATGGCGCGGACCGGAAGATTGCTCATGACCGCTACTTTGCCAGAGCCTGCTTGACCGCAGCTGACACCTGCGCCATGTCGGCCTTGCCGGTCAGCCGCGTCTTTGCAGCGGCCATCACCTTGCCCATGTCGCCCGGTCCGGCGGCGCCAAGTTCGGCAACGATCACACTGATCTCGGCCGCAATCGCGTCCGCACCCAGGCGCTGGGGAAGATAGGCCTCGAGTACCGCAAGTTCCGCGCTTTCCTTCTCGACCAGATCGGGTCGGTTGCCGGCCGTGAACTGCGTGATCGAGTCTTTGCGCTGCTTGACGAGCTTGTCGATGATGCCCACGATTGCGGCGTCGTCGAGCGTGATGCGCTCGTCGACCTCGCGCTGCTTCATCGCCGCCATCAGGCCGCGGATCGTCAGCAGGCGGGGCGCGTCTTTGGCGCGCATCGCCGTCTTCATGTCTTCGGTGATCTGGTCTTTCAGGCTCATCGCTGCTCCAGGAAGTACGGGCCAAGGCAAACGTGGCCCCAAGAAGTGCAAAAGCCCGCGGTCGGCGGGCTTTGTGTATGTCGAACCGCTGTCGATCAGTACAGCTTCTTCGGCAGCTGCATGCTGCGAACGCGCTTGAAGTGGCGCTTCACGGCTGCCGCCTTCTTGCGCTTGCGCTCGGCCGTGGGCTTTTCGTAGAACTCACGCGCACGAAGATCGGTCAGCAGGCCGAGCTTTTCGATGGTGCGCTTGAAGCGGCGCAGTGCCACGTCGAACGGCTCGTTTTCTTTGACGCGAATCGTAGTCATGTAACGCTTGAATGTGGGCTCGGCCCGTGGGTTGACTGAAATGTTCGCTGGCTTGCAACGCTTGCCCGCCAGCAAAGACTGTCGATTATAGCCCGGGCCGAAATGGCGTGCAACAGGTTCGGTCAGCGCCCGCTCACCGGCGCGGTGCGGTCGGCCAGCGCACGGGCGCAGGCCGCCGCGCTCGCCCATGCCCACTGGAAGTTGTAGCCGCCGAGCCATCCGGTCACGTCGACCACCTCCCCTATGAAATACAGCCCGGGAATGCGTTTGCTTTCGAGTGTCTGCGAGCTCAGTTCGCGGGTGTCGACGCCGCCCGCGGTGACCTCGGCCTTCCGGTAGCCTTCGCTGCCCTGCGGCTTGAGCTCCCAGCCGTGCAGCCGTTCGGCGAGGCGAGCCAGGTCGCGGTCGCGCTGCTGTGGCATCGGACGGACGGCTTCGTCGGGCGTGTCGGCCAGCCACGCATCGGCCAGCCGTCGCGGGATGATCTCGGCCAGCTCATTGCCGAGCTGGCGTTGCGAGCGCCGTTTTGCGTCGGCAAGCTGGGCGGCCAGGTCCCGCGCGGGCGCGAGGTCGATCCGGATCGGCGTCGCTGCGCGCCAGAAGCTCGAGATCTGCAGCACGGCCGGGCCGCTCAGTCCGCGGTGCGTGAACAGCAGGTCCTCGACGAACTCGACCCGCGAGCGTGCCTCGCCGGTGGCGATCCGCACCTCCAGGGACACGCCCGAGAGCGGCGCGTAAGCAGACCAGGTCATCGGGTCGAAGGTCAGCGGCACGAGCGCCGGGCGAGTTTCCACGATCGCATGCCCGAACTGGCGCGCCAGGCGGTAGCCGAAGTCCGTGGCGCCGATCTTCGGGATCGACAGCCCTCCCGTGGCGACCACGAGCCGCGCAGCGCGCACGGTTGCGCGGTCGGTGTCGAGCTCGAATCCCGCACCGCTGTGCCGCACGTCGTGCACCGCGCATGGCTGCCAGCGGGTCACGCGGCCCTGGTCGCATTCGCGCACCAGCATGTCGATGACGGCTTCGCTGCTGTCGTCGCAGAAGAGTTGCCCCTTGTGCTTTTCGTGCCAGCCGATTCCGTGCCGGCCAAGCAGTGCGATGAAATCTGCCGGCGTGTAGCGGGCGAGCGCCGAGCGGCAAAAGTGCGGATTGGCGGAGATGAAGTTGCCCGGCGTCGTCTCGCGGTTGGTGAAGTTGCAGCGGCCGCCGCCGGAAATGCGGACCTTCTCCGCCAACTTCTCGGCGTGATCGAGCACCAGCACCTTCGCGCCAAGTTGGCCGGCGATGGCTGCACAGTGCAGCCCTGCCGCGCCGGCGCCGATGATCACCGCATCGAAAGCGACGTTCGCGTTCAGGCCTAGCCCTTCCAGACGAACGGGAACGCCAGTTGCTTCAGGAAGCCGTTCGGCACGTAGTCGCCGACGACGCCGTACTGCCCGGGCCACTCGCGATCGGACTGCACGGCAGTGCCGAACAGATGGTCGAGGAACGCGAAATGCGCGGCGTAGTTCTTGTCGATCGCCTCGTCGTCCTGGCTGTGATGCCAGTGATGGAAATTCGGCGTGACGATCACGTAGCGCAGCGGTCCGAGGCGCACGCTGACGTTCGCGTGGTTGAACACCGCCTGGAACCCGACGATCAGGATATACGCGTCGATCACTTCCTTGCTGAAACCCAGCACGTAGATCGGCGCGAGCACGAGCGTGCGCGTGATCAGCAGCTCGACGATGTGCTGGCGCGAGCCCGCCAGCCAATCCATGCTCTTGACGCTGTGGTGCACCGCGTGCAGCCGCCACAGCAACGGCACCTCGTGATACGCGCGGTGGGTCCAGTACTGCACCAGGTCGGCCACCAGCACGATCAGGAACAGCGCCACCCAGAAGTTCAGGTTCGCGACCCAGCCGCGCACCCCGTCGTTCGCGGCCCAGCCGAACAGCTTGTGCACCAGCAGGTTGGTCGCCAGCAGCACGAAGCCGACGACCATGTGGTTGACGATGAAGTGATGAAAGTCGGTCTGCCACTCGGGCCGGAAGACCGGCTGGTCTCGACGCAGCGCGAACAGCTTCTCGATGAAGATGAAGATCAGCGTCGAGCCGAGCAGGTCGAGGATGAACCAGTCGAGGCCGATGTACGGCGTGTTGTCGGCGAAGTCGTTGACCGGCACCTTGTGGCCACCGAGAGCAAGGCTCAGGCCGATCAGCACGAAGGCACCAAACGCGAGCCAGCGCGAGCGGCCGCGCACGATGTTGAACAGCGCCAGCGCGCCGGCCAGCACGAGCGACCAGAACAGCAGCAGCCGCATGTGGTCGACGTTGTACGACTTGCGCAGCTGCGGAGTGGTCAGGTACTCGGGAAAGTGGAACGCCAGCACGCCGAGGAAGCACAGGACCGCGAGCGACAACGCGATCACGCCTGAGATCATCCCCGTGCCCGGACGCAGCGCGCCGTGCGATTCACTGAGCTGATTGAGCTTTTGCAGATCTTTCATTCGCGGCCTCTTCCCTGGCGGCGAATTATGCGGCGCACCCCCATGCGCGCGCGCTTCAGGCGGACTTCTCTTGTTTCGCTTGTTCGCTGCTGCGTTCGATCTGGCGCAGTGTCTGCACGATGCATTCGACCTGCTGGGTCAGCGGTGTCGGCGCGGGCTTCTCGCCGCTCACCACGCTCTGGATGTAGAGCGCCGTGGTCGCAGCGTCGCAGGTCCGAGGCAGCACCGGCAGCTCGGTCAGCACGCCTTCGTGGGCCTGGCGCGAGAGCTCTGGGCGCAGCACGCCATCCACGATCACATCGAGCCTGGGTGCACGCCGAGGATCGGCCACCGGTTCGCCCTCGGTCCCGCGCAGCAGCAGCGCGTTCGCGTGTGTCTCGATCAGGTGGTCGGACAACAGCCCGGCGTACTCGGGATGCGTGTAGTTGACGACGCGCAGCTGAGCCCCGCCGACGCACGGCGCCAGCACCTTGGCGACCGTGTGCCCCGAGTTGCGCACGCCCACGATGCGCCGCACTTCGAGCAGCTTGGCGAGCGGTGGGCACAGCGCATCGGTGGTGATGAAGACGGGCTCGCGGCGCGCCCACGCGTGGCCGACCTCGGCAGCGTCCCCCGCGATCGGCAGGCCGAGGTCATGGAAGATGCTGGCGGTCGTGACGCGGCCGGGATCGAGCGCCGGTCCGTGAACCAGCACGTGGATGCCCTCCTGCGCGAGCAGCAGCGCCAGCAGGGTCGTCAGGTTGGGCAGCTTGCGCGCGCCGTTATACGAGGGCAGCACGACGGTCGGACCGCTGCTCTGGATGCGCACGCATCGCTCGTGCGTGGCGTCCAGGAAGCCGGCCAGCTCGGCCAGCGACTCGCCCTTGATGCGCATGGCGAGGGCAAAGCCGCCGATCTCCAGGTCGGTCACTCGCCGATCGAGCACCTGGCTGAACAGGTCGTGCGCCTGCTCGCGGGTCAGCGAGCGTGCGCCTTCCTTGCCGCGGCCGATCTCCCTGATGTAGCTCGTGATAGGCATGCCGTTGTCGTCTCCGACCAGACTTTCGCAATTTTCAGGCCCGCTTCGCCCGCCTCGCAACAATCGTTTTCACGCTCGCTGCGCGGCAGGGTGAACGCGGCACGCAGATATGATCTGCCGCGAGTCGGCGCCAGCATGCGGAACCGACGCATGATCTGGGGGTTTCGCCCCCCATCCAAGAGGTTCACACTCGCGCCGGAACCCGGCGCCGAGAGTTGGGGGAACGAGACTCGATGAACGAAACACCATCGTCCGGGACCGACGGGCATGCCGAGACGGCACGCTCGCTCGCTTCTGCGCTGGGCGCCCACGAAGCGGTCCTGGCCGGAGCGTTGCTGGACACCCTGGAGCGGCTGAATCTGCTCGTCTCCGTCAAGGAGGTAGCGAGTGGCCGCTACGTGCATGCCAACCAGCGCATGGCGGAGGCTTTCGGCCGTACGCCGAGCGAGCTGATCGGTGCCTCGGATGCCGACCTGCTCGACCCCGCCCAGGCGACCGCCGTGCGCAGCGCCGACCAGACCGTGCTGGCGAGCTCGATCAGCCCGGTCGGCCAGCAGCGCATCGAGCGCGACGGCCAGCGGCGCGAGTTCAGCGTCACCCGCATCGCGCTGCCGCGTGGCGATGGAACGCCCGCCCGGCACGTGTTGACCGTGTGGGCCGAGACCACCGCCGAGAACCAGCGCGAGCAGCAACTCCAGCACGCCCTGAGCCAGCTCGAGCAGCAGCAGCAGGCGGCCGAGATGCAGCGCCGCGAGCTGCAGGATCAAGCGCTGCGCGACGGCCCGACCGGGCTGTATCAGCGCGCGCACTTCGACGACCAGCTGCGCCGCGAGGTCGACCTGTCCTCGCGCGAGCACCGCGAGTTCGCGCTCGTGATGATCGAGCTCGACCCTCTGAGCGACGCCGTGAAGTCGGCCGGCGCCGAGGCGCGCAACCGCATCCTCGAAGCGATCGGCCGGCTGCTGCGCGGCAACACGCGCGCGATGGACGCGTCATGCCGCCTGGACGAGCACCATTTCGCGATCCTGCTGTCGGGCGTCGGCCTCGCCACCGCGCACTCGCGGATGGAAGGCCTGCGCCGTCAGTGCGCAACGCAGATCGTCGTGCTCGACGGGCGCGATCTCGGCTTCACGGTGTCGATGGGCGTGGCGAGCTTCCCGCACACCGCGCACAGCGAAGAAGAGCTGCTGCACGCTGCCGACAACGCGCTCGCCGAAGCCCGCAAGCGCGGCGGCAACCACGTCACGCTCGCAAGCATCCGCTTCGAACTCGGCTCCGCCTGAGCGGCGGGGTGCGCGACGTCAGGCGTGCGCCGCGCGGTACAGCATGTACGCGGCGAGCACGAACAGCAGCATCGCAAACAGCCGTCGCAACTGCGTGATGTCGAGCCCGTGCGCGGTGCGTGCGCCGAGCGGCGCCGTGATCACGCTTGAGATCGAGACCGCGAAGAGAGCGGGCAGGTAAACGAAACCCAACGTGCCGCTCGGCAGGTCGGCCAGCGGCCAGCCAGCGATCACGTAGCCCAGCGTGCCCGCCAGCGCGATCGGGAATCCCAGTGCGGCGGAGGTCGCCACCGCAGTGTGGATCTTCACGTTGCACCACGTCATGAACGGCACCGAGACGAAGGCGCCGCCGGCACCCACGAGCGATGCGAGCAGGCCGATCGCCCCGCCCGTGCCGAGCATAGCCGCGGGGCCGGGCAGCTCGCGCGTGGTGGCGCGTTCCTTGCGCAGCAGCATCTGAGCCGCCGAGAACGCGACGAATGCAGCGAACAGCAAGGTCAGCAGCTTCGTCGGGAGGGCCTTTGCGATCTGCGCGCCGAGCATCGAGCCGATCACGATGCCGGGCGCAAGGAGCTTGACGATGTCCCAACGCACGGCGCCCCGCACGTGATGCGCGCGCACTGAAGACAAGGACGTGAACATGATCGTCGCCAGCGAGGTCGCCACCGCCATCTTCAGGATGTAGTCGCGCGGCATTCCCTTGGCTTCGAACAGCAGCGACATGAACGGCACCATCAGCATGCCGCCGCCGATGCCCAGCAATCCCGCGAGGAAGCCGGTGAAGGCTCCCAGCAGCAACAGTTCGGCGACGATCTGCCAGCCCAGGCCACCTGTCATTCGTTGGCGAGCCTGGCGAGCACCGCGTTCCACTCTTCGTCGGTCACCGGCGTGATCGACAGGCGATTGCCGCGCCGAAGCGTGCGCATCGTCGCGAGCTCGGGCGCCTCGCGCATCTCGGCGAGCGGCAGCAGGCGCGTCTTGCGCACCAGCTTCACGTCCACGAGATACCAGCGCGGCTTCTCGCGCCGCGACGCGGCGTCGTAGTAGTGGCCGGCGGCATCGAACTGGCTTTCGTCAGGGTAGGGACCGCTCGAGACTTCGGCGATTCCGGCAATGCCGGGCTCGGGGCACGACGAGTGATAGAACAGCACGCCGTCGCCGATCTGCATTTCCTCGCGCATGAAGTTGCGCGCCTGGAAGTTGCGTACGCCGTACCACGGCACGGTCTGCTTGGGCGCTGCCGCGAGGTCGTCGATCGAGCAATCGGAGGGCTCGCTCTTCATCAGCCAGTAACGCATCGTGCACGCAGCGGAATGAATAAGGTGTCCGCCGCAAACCGTGAGCCGCATTCCTGAACCCAGGCAGTTCAGGTGGGCGAGGTCAGCTGGGCTTCGGGTTCATCTGACGCGAGACGATCACACCTACCGAGCGA
>Ga0075370_10000165_pt1 | contig 22647 bp, 19 predicted proteins | sample EndMethybrTD3035_FD_71398 | JGI IMG/M metagenome (GOLD analysis project Ga0075370, IMG submission 71398) | Populus endosphere microbial communities from Tennessee, USA - Endosphere MetaG P. TD hybrid TD303-5 | ecosystem: Host-associated > Plants > Roots > Endosphere | place: USA: Tennessee... | reverse complement strand
CGCTCGGCGACCAGACGCTGCTGAGCCGGCTGTCGGTCGCGCAGGCCGAGTTGGAGGACGACGGCACGCTGCAGCGCATCCGCGCGAAATGGCTGGGCAATCCGTACGCCGACCAGAACCTGGCTGTGCACTGACCAGCCCGCGCGTGGCATGTATCACAGCACTAGGCTGGCCTGTGAGTAGCAAGGTCAAAAAAGGGAGAAACACGTGACCATCCGGGTTGGCGTTAACGGCTTCGGCCGCATCGGACGCAACTTCTACCGGGCCCTGGCGGCGCAGAAGGCCGAGGGCAAGAGCACCGACGTCGAGATCGTGGCGGTCAATGACCTCACCGACAACGCGAGCCTGGCGCACCTGCTGAAGTTCGACTCGATCCTGGGCCGCTACCCCGAGGACATCAGCCTCGAGGGCGAGGACACGATCGTGATCGGCAGCACCAAGATCAAGGCACTCGAGGTGAAGGAAGGACCGGCCGCGCTGCCCTGGGGTGACCTCGGTGTCGACGTCGTCGTCGAGTCCACCGGCATCTTCACCGCCCGCGCCAAGGCCCAGGGCCACCTGGATGCGGGCGCCAAGAAGGTCATCATCTCCGCGCCCGCGAGCGACGAGGACATCACCATCGTGCTCGGCGTCAACGACGACAAGTACGACGGCAGCCAGAACATCATCTCCAACGCGTCGTGCACCACGAACTGCCTCGGGCCGCTGGCCAAGGTTCTCAACGACGAGTTCGGCATCGTCAAGGGCCTGATGACCACGATTCACGCCTACACCCAGGACCAGAACCTGCAGGACGGCCCGCACAAGGACCTGCGTCGCGCCCGCGCCGCCGCGCTGAACATCGTTCCGACCTCGACGGGCGCAGCCAAGGCGATCGGTCTGGTGTTGCCCGAGCTCAAGGGCAAGCTCGACGGCTACGCGCTGCGCGTGCCGATCCCAACGGGATCGTGCACCGACCTGACCGCGGAACTGAAGAAGACCCCCAGCGCCGACGAGATCAACGCGGCCTTCAAGGCGGCGGCGGACGGTCCGCTCAAGGGCATCCTCAAGTACTACGACGCGCCGATCGTGTCGAGCGACATCGTCACCGACCCGCACAGCTCGATCTTCGACGCGGGCCTGACGAAGGTCATCGACAACCAGGCCAAGACCGTGTCCTGGTACGACAACGAGTGGGGCTACTCAAACCGCCTCGTCGACCTGGTCGCGCTGGTCGGCAAGTCGCTCTAGCTCGATGGCCGTCCAGACGCTCGACGACCTACTGGCAGAAGGGGTTTCGGGCCGGGGCGTACTGGTGCGCTCCGACCTGAATGTCCCGCTCGACGACGACGGCAACATCACCGACCCGGGTCGCATCATCGCGTCGGTGCCCACGTTGCAGGCGCTGGCCGACGCCGGCGCCAAGGTCGTCGTCGCCGCACACCTCGGCAGGCCGAAAGATGGTCCGACGCCGGAGTTCTCGCTCGCGCCGGTCGCCAAGGCGCTGGCCGAGCAGCTCGGCAGGCACGTTCAGTTGGCCGGTGATGTGGTCGGCACAGACGCGCTGGCCCGCGCGGAGGGTCTGACCGACGGCGACATCCTGCTGCTGGAGAACATCCGGTTCGATCCCCGCGAGACGAGCAAGGACGACAGCGAGCGGCTCGCGCTGGCCCGCCAGCTCGCCGAACTCGTCAGCGGCGCCGACGGTTCGCCGGGTGCATTCGTCTCCGACGGGTTCGGGGTCGTACACCGCAAGCAGGCCTCGGTGTACGACGTCGCCACCCTGCTGCCGCATTACGCGGGCACGCTGGTGGCAACCGAGATCAAGGTGCTCGAGCAGCTGACCAGCTCGACCGAGCGGCCGTACGCCGTGGTGCTCGGCGGTTCGAAGGTGTCGGACAAACTCGCCGTCATCGAGAACCTCGCGACCAAGGCCGACAGCATCGTCATCGGCGGCGGCATGTGCTTCACCTTCCTTGCCTCACAGGGTGTTTCGGTCGGAAACTCGCTGCTCGAGGAGAGCATGATCGACACCTGCCGCAAGCTGCTCGAGGACTATGGCGACGTGATCCACGTGCCGGTGGACATCGTCGTGGCCGATGAGTTCAAGGCGGACTCGCCGGCGGAGACCGTTGCTGCCGACCGAATTCCGGACGGCAAGATGGGTCTGGATATCGGGCCCGGGTCAGTCGACCGGTTCACCAACCTGCTGTCCAACGCCAAGACCGTGTTCTGGAACGGCCCGATGGGTGTGTTCGAGTTCCCCGCGTTCGCGGCGGGCACCAAGGGGCTCGCGGAGGCGATCATCACCGCCACGGGCAAGGGCGCATTCAGCGTCGTCGGTGGCGGCGATTCCGCGGCAGCGGTCCGCCAGCTCGGGCTGCCCGAGGACGGCTTCTCCCACATTTCCACCGGGGGCGGCGCCTCACTGGAATACCTTGAGGGCAAGACGCTCCCGGGTATCGAAGTGCTCGACGACTGAAAGGCCGTTAGACCATGAGCCGTACGCCGCTGATCGCCGGCAACTGGAAGATGAACCTCAACCACTTCGAGGCCATCGCGCTGGTCCAGAAGATCGCGTTCTCGCTGCCGGACAAGTACTTCGACAAGGTCGACGTGGCTGTCATCCCGCCATTCACCGATCTGCGTAGCGTGCAGACGCTCGTCGATGGCGACAAGCTGCGCCTCACCTACGGGGCGCAAGACATCTCGCAGCACGACTCGGGCGCCTACACCGGCGAGATCAGCGGCGCCTTCCTGGCGAAGCTGGGCTGCACCTACGCCGTCGTCGGGCACTCGGAGCGCCGCACGTACCACCACGAGGACGACGCCCTGGTCGCCGCGAAGGCGGCAGCCGCGTTCAAACACGGCATCACCCCGATCATCTGCATCGGTGAGCAGCTCGAGGTCCGCGAGGCCGGCAACCACGTCGAATTCAACGTGGAATCGCTGCGCGGCTCAGTGGCGGGTCTCACAGCCGAGCAGATCGGCCAGGCTGTCATCGCCTACGAGCCGGTGTGGGCCATCGGCACCGGCCGGGTGGCCAGCGCCGCCGACGCGCAGGAGGTCTGCAAGGCCATCCGCGACGAGCTCGGCACCCTCGCGTCGCCGCAGCTGGCGGCGGGGGTCCGCATCCTGTACGGCGGATCGGTGAACGCCAAGAACGTCGGCGAGATCGTCGCACAGGAGGACGTCGACGGTGCACTGGTCGGCGGAGCCTCCCTGGACGGTGAGCAGTTCGCCACGCTTTCGGCCATCGCCGCTGGTGGGCCGTTGCCGTAGCCGCCCATTTGGGCCTGTAGGCTGTCGGCCATGGTTCTCGCTCTGCAGATAACACTGATCATCACCAGCTTGTTGACGGTGCTGCTCGTGTTGCTGCACCGCGCCAAGGGTGGCGGTCTGTCGACCCTGTTCGGCGGCGGCGTCCAGTCCAGCCTGTCCGGCTCGACGGTCGTGGAGAAGAACCTGGACCGGCTGACGTACTTCGTCGTCGGTATCTGGGTGGTGTCGATCGTCGGCGTCGCCCTGCAGATCAAATACAGCTAGTACCGACCCCCTTCTATAGCCGGGAACCAGCGGCCCGCGTACACGCTTCCGACCACGTCGATCGTGTTCAGCTGTTCCGGTGCAACCAAGTACGGGTCCTGCGCCAAGACGGTGAAGTTCGCGAGCTTGCCCGGCGCGATGCTCCCCAGCTCGTCTTCCATCCGCCACGAGTAGGCGGCCTCGATCGTCACCGCCCGTAGCGCGTCGTGGACCGAGACGCGTTGTTCCGGCCCTGCCACGCGGCCGCTGGGCGTCAGCCGATTGACGGCACACCACGCCAACGTGAGCGGGTCCGCAGGTCCCATCGGCAGATCCGAGTGGAACGACAGCGGAACACCACGCTTCAACACCGACGCCGCGCGCACCATGGCGTCTGCTCGGGCGGGTCCCAGGCCGTGCTCTGAGTACTTGTCCGCGAACCCCACCGGGTAGTACGAGTTCGCCGACACGATGCAGCCGAGCTCGGCGATCCGGTCGATCTGCGCCTCGGTCGAGTTCGCGAAATGCACGATGACGGTGCGATGGTCGGCGCGGGGATGCTGGGCCATGCACTCGCCGATGGTGTCGAGCACCAGGTCGAGTGCGGCGTCACCGTTTACGTGAATGTGCAACTGCCAGTCGGCATTCCAGTACACCTTGGCGAATGCGCGAAACACCTCCGGCTGCATCATCCACTCGCCGTGATGGCAGAGGTCGGGCCGGCCCGCGTCATCCAGATAGGGATCGCGCATCTGCATCAGCTGGCTGATGATCGCGCCGTCGGCGAACAGCTTGACCTGTTTGGGAAGCAGACGCACCTTGCCCGTCGACGCCCTTGCGACCTGCTTCTCGGCGTCGGCCACCGCCTCGGAGGGATCCATCCCGGAGTCCGCCTGACTGCGCGCGTCGACGAGGAACGTCGACAGAAACGGAGTGCTGTCCGCGCCGAGGATCTCCTGGTACAGCGGCCACGGTTCGAGATCCCACATGATGCCCGGCTCGTTGAACGCCGTGACACCGTTCTGGTGCAGATACGCGACCATCTGGTGCAGTCCCGCGGCGACGCGCTGCGGTGACAGGAAGATCGGTGACAAGCGGGGGAGCAGCAGGTTCATCCCCGTCTCCCACCAGTGGCCCGCGTCGACGTCGACCATCGAACTGGCGGCGCCATGACCGGCCATCGCGTCCGGAGTGATCTCGAGGGCATCGATGGCGGCGGAGTTGAGGAACCACTCATGGCAGGACCGCTGCCACACCGCAATCGGTCGTGTAGTGCTGATCGTGTCCAGCTCTACTCGGCTCAGTGGACCGTGCCACAGCTTGTGGTAGCCCCAGGACAGCAGCCACTCGCCCGCCGGCGCGCGCCGTTCGGCCTCGGCGAGGCGCTGCCGGTACTCCTCCTGCGAGTGTGCCGCGGGACACATCCTGTCTGGTAACGCCCAGTCCTCGGTGGCGATGACTTCGGTGATCAGCGTCGTCGCGCCGAGCACCGGGTGCAGGTGCTGGTCGATGAAACCCGCACAGACGACGGCCTCCGCGAATGTCTCGTCGACGAAACAGTCTCGTCGGCGCAGCTCATCGAAGTCGCCAACGGCCACGATGCGGTCGTCGTCGACCAGCACGGCCGAGGCCGGAGCCGTGTCCGGTTCCATCGTGATGACGACCTGGGCGCGGAACAGGGTAGGTACGGCGCTCACCCGTCCGATACTGCCCGCCCGTTCTGCGGCAGACCGGGGGCGCGCCGATACTGGGGGCATGGCAGAGGGCGGCGGACTAGAACCCATCGGGGCGGTGCAGCGCACGAAAGTGGGCCGAGAGGCCACCGAGCCGATGCGCGAAGACATCCGGTTACTCGGCGCGATCCTCGGTGAGACCGTCCGCGAGCAGAACGGCGAAGATGTCTTCGACCTCGTCGAACGCGCCCGCGTGGAATCGTTTCGAGTGCGACGCTCGGAGATCGACCGCGCCGAGCTGAGCTCCATGTTCGACGGCATCGACATCCACCAGGCCATCCCCGTCATCCGCGCCTTCACCCACTTCGCCCTACTGGCCAACGTCGCCGAGGACATCCACCGCGAGCGCCGGCGCGTCATCCACGTCGCCGCCGGCGAGCCGCCGCAGGACAGCAGCCTGGCGGCGACCTACGCCAAACTTGACCTGGCCGGACTTGATTCAACGACCGTGGCCGACGCGCTCGCCGGGGCGCTGGTATCGCCTGTCATCACCGCACATCCGACCGAAACCCGACGCCGCACGATCTTCGACACCCAGCACCGCATCACGCAGCTGATGCGACTGCGGATGAACGGCCATGACCAGACCGATGACGGGCGCGAAATCGAGCGCGAGCTGCGCCGCAACATCCTCACTCTGTGGCAGACGGCGCTGATCCGGTTGTCCCGGTTGAAGATCCAGGATGAGATCGAAACCGGCCTGCGGTACTACCCCTCGGCGTTCTTCGAGGTCGTCCCTCAGGTCAACGCCGAAGTGCGCAACGCGTTGCGGTCGCGATGGCCGGAATCCGAGCTGCTGAGTGAGCCCTTCCTGCGACCCGGTTCGTGGATCGGCGGCGACCGCGACGGCAACCCGAACGTGACCGCCGAGGTGGTGCGGCTGGCGACCAGTAGCGCCGCATATACGGCGATCGAGCACTACTTCACCGAGATCACCGCGCTCGAAGAGGAACTGTCGATGTCGGCGCGGCTGGTCAAGATCAGCGAGGCGCTCGGGGCGCTGGCAGACCAGTGTGATGAGCCGGCTCGGATGGACGAACCGTACCGTCGGGCGCTGCGCGTCATCCACGCGCGCCTCACGACGACGGCCTTCGAGATCCTCGACCGTCAGCCCGAACACGAACTCGACCTCGGGCTCGAGCGGTACGAAACCCCGGCGGAGCTATTGGCCGACCTTGATGTCGTCGACGAGTCACTGCGCACGAACGGCAGCTCGGTACTGGCCGACGACCGGTTGTCCCGGCTGCGGGAAGCCGTGCATGTCTTCGGTTTTCACCTGTCCGGGCTGGATATGCGGCAGAACTCCGATGTGCACGAGGAGGTTATCGCCGAGCTGCTGGCATGGGCGGGTGTGCATCCCGATTACCGTTCGCTGGCCGAACCCGAGCGTGTCGACCTGCTCGCGGCCGAAGTGGCCACACGCCGGCCTTTGATCGGTGAGGGTGCCGAACTCTCCGAGCTGGCCCGCAAGGAACTCGACATCGTCGCGGCGGGTGCGCGCGCCGTCAAGGTTTTCGGGCCGCAGGCCGTGCCGAACTACATCATCTCGATGTGCCAGTCGGTATCCGACATGCTCGAGGCCGCCGTGCTCCTCAAAGAGGTTGGTCTTTTGGACGTCTCGGGGCCGCAGGTCTATGCGCCGGTCGGAATCGTTCCGCTCTTCGAGACGATCGACGACCTCCAGCGTGGATCGTCGATTCTCGAACAGGCACTGGACCTTCCGGTATACCGCGCTCTCGTGTCGGCCCGTTCGGACGCCCAGGAAGTGATGCTCGGCTACTCCGATTCGAACAAGGACGGCGGATACCTGGCGGCCAACTGGGCGCTGTATCGCGCCGAGCTCGACCTGGTCGAGTCCGCACGCAAGACGGGAATACGGTTGCGGCTCTTCCACGGTCGCGGAGGCACCGTCGGTCGCGGCGGCGGACCCAGCTACGACGCCATCCGGGCGCAGCCGCCCGGTGCGGTGAATGGCTCACTGCGCATCACCGAGCAGGGTGAGGTGATCGCCGCCAAGTACGCCGAGCCGCAGATCGCGCACCGCAACCTCGAAACCCTGTTGGCCGCGACCCTGGAGGCCACCCTCCTCGACATCGAGGGCCTCGGCGACGCCGCCGGCCCAGCGTATGACGTGCTTGACGAACTCGCCGCACGCGCACAGCGGGCATACTCCGAATTAGTGCACGACACACCGGGATTCGTCGAGTACTTCAAGGAGTCGACACCCGTGAGCGAGATCGGTGCGCTCAACATCGGTAGCAGGCCGACCTCACGCAAGCCCACCACCGCCATCTCGGATCTGCGTGCGATTCCGTGGGTGCTGGCATGGAGTCAGTCGCGAGTGATGCTGCCCGGCTGGTATGGGACAGGAACCGCGTTCGAGGGATGGATCAACGAGGGTGACGGGCGGCTGGAGGTGCTGCGGGACCTGTACCGCCGGTGGCCGTTCTTCCGTACCGTGCTGTCGAATATGGCTCAGGTGCTTGCGAAGTCGGACATGGGTCTGGCGGCGCGCTACTCCGAGTTGGTGTCCGACGAGCAGTTGCGGTCGCGGGTGTTCGACAAGATCGTCGCCGAGCACACCCGCACGATCCGGATGCACAAGCTCATCACCGGCCAGGACGATCTGCTCGCCGACAACCCGGCACTGGCGCGATCGGTGTTCAACCGCTTCCCGTACCTCGAACCGCTGAACCACCTTCAGGTGGAACTGTTGCGCCGCTACCGTTCTGGTGATGACGACGAACTCGTCCAGCGCGGCATCCTGCTCACGATGAGCGGACTGGCGACCGCGCTGCGCAACAGCGGCTAAGACGTCGCGCTGCCTCCATCGAGCGGCACGAACACCGCGTCGAGGACTCTGAGCCGGCGAGCTGCTTCGGCGGCTTTCCGGGAGGCGACGTTCAGTCGATCGATGGTGCCGATGAGCAGCTCGCCGCTATCGCTTGAGTGATGTTCGGCCAGCGCACGTTGTCCGAGCGCCGCGTAGCCGTGCCCCTGGTGGCCCACGGCGATGACCTCTTCGTTGATTTCGTCACCTTCGATCCATCCGATCCGGCCAGGTGCCACCGCGATCAATCCCACGACCGCTTCGTGTGCCCGTATCGCATGCAGTTGCCCTGATTCGTGCCACTCCCGGAGATCTTCGGCGTTTGCGCGAAAGACGTTGCGGGCCAGAGCCGGATTGTCAGCTGCCAGATCTCGATATCGCGTGCTCACGAGCGCTTCGGCACCATCGACGTTGTCGAACGGTTCGAGCCACACGCCTGGGTCCGGCGAGTGGATGTCGCGGTACCGGGCCACGTAGACGCTCTTGTCGAGCAGGACGTCCGCGTGGACGTTTCGGCCGGGACGCGTCTGCAAGCGAAGATAGGGAGGGGCGAACATCGACCACTCATGAGTTACGCAGTCGCACAGCCGATCGATGTCATCGAAGCTATGGGTAACGACCTCGATGAACGGACGACTGATATCGCGCCCATAGAATCGGATCCCGCCCAGCAGCGACCCCGACGAGGTGTCGATTCGGCGATGCAGGTAGTCGTCGATCCCTACGCCTGGCAGATCGATGTGATCAGAGAACGATCGAGCGAACGTGGCGTCATCGACCCGCGACAGCTGAAGTTCTAGCCACGTATCCACCAACGCCTGGCCACGGTCGCCGAACAACTCTCGGGCCAGGTGCCGCTCATCGGCAAGAGATGGCCAACTCCGTGGATCGGGCACTGCGCAGCAGCGGCTAGGAGGTCGCGCTGTCGCGGGCCTTCTCGAGCGCGGCGATCAGCGCATCCACCTCGGCCCGCCGCTCGGAGGGAACCGTAAGGGAATAGAACGTGCCCACGTTGACGATGATCTGAAGCAGTTCTTCCTTCTCGCCGCCGAAGATCTTCTTGCGCCGGGTGATCTCCTTGATGTCGGTGCCCGCGTACTTGTCCGCGGGGTTGCGGCCTCGTGAGGTGTTCGTCCGCAACTTCTCCACCCAGTTGCCGTCGACCACGATGCTCTCGCCGTTGATGCCGTCAATACGGAACATCCGGCGATCCTATCGTTGACACTTCGGCGGCGGAGTGTCACAGTCAGTGGGTTCTTAACTGAAAACCATGTTTTCATTTAAGCGGACTGGAGGCATGTGTGAGCGACGCGAACCCGATGGCCTGGCTGCCGTTCTCGATCGCCGAGGCGGCGCTGTCCGGGCCGGGTGGTGGCGCGGACGAATTGCCACAGGCCTGGGCGTATCTGCTGGATCGGTTGAAAGCCGCCGGAGAACTTGTCGCGTCCAGCGAGGTCAACCGCAACAGCGTCGACTACGCGTCGGGGATGCGGCACCTGATGGTGCTGCTGGGCGTCGGTGTGGACGAGGCGCTGCGGGTCGACCCCGATCCGATGCTGGCCGTCACCCGCACCAGCACCGACGACATTCTGACGTGGGGTATGGAATGCCCGGACTGTCTCTATTTGCGCGCCACGCTGCGGGGCGGTGAGACGTATCGGCTCTTCGGTAACCGGGGGACCGCGCGCTACGTCGGACTGCAGACCATGAACGGAATCGCGTCCACGACGAACGCACTGGTGGACGAACTCGATGTGGACGTGGACGGAGATTTCGAAGTGGTGCTCTCCGCCGACGAGCACGAGGGCAACTGGATGCGGATCGACGGTGAGCATCCCACCCTGATTGTGCGGCACTTCTTCTACGACTGGGACACCGAAGAGCCATCGGTGTTGCAGATCGAGCGCATCGGCGACGCGGTTGAACCGAAGGACCGCTCGGTCGCCTCCGATGTCGCCGTATCCCGCCAGATCCACGCGCTTGGCGAGTTCGTCCACGACAACCTCAAGTTCTTCCTCGACTTCAATGCGGGCCCGCCGGTCAACGGGTTCATGCCGCCGATCGACCGCTCCGATATGGGCGCCGCGGCCGAGAACCGGCCGGTCATCGGACGCTATGAACTCGAACCCGATGAGGCTTTGATCTTGGAGGTCGAGCCGCCCGAGGGCGTGTATTGGAGCTACTCGATCGGCAATCAATGGTGGGAAACCATCCACTACGGCCGGCATCAGTCCAGCCTCAACGCCCACCAGGCGAAGGTCGACTCCGACGGAATTCTCCGCGTGGTCGTCAGCGCCCGCGATCCCGGTGTGGCGAATTGGCTTGATACAGCGGGACATAGCAATGGCGCGATGATTCTGCGTTGCGTGCGGACCGAGACCGCGCCCACGCCGACCGCACGGGTGGTCGAGTTCGACGAGATCGCATCCGAGTTGCCCGCAGACACCGCGAAGGTCAGCCAGTCCGAGCGGGCGGCCATCATCGCGGCGCGCAGGCGCGCCGTCCACGAAAGGTTCTCCGCATGACGTTCACGGTGGACGACCTCGAAGACGGTGCGCGATCCGCCACCGGCCTCGACGATTTCGGCTCCGCCTACTATCGCGAGGGCCTGGAGCGGACCGTCGATGCGCTCAACAACGAAGCCGATCTCAATGAGATGGGCGGGGTCATCCAGCACGCGACCATCAGCAACGCTCTCATCCAGCGGTTGCGGATCATCGACACCTACAAGCAGCATCCGGAGATCGACGACGAGGTCATCGGCGGACCGGTGTTCGTGATCGGATTGCCGCGTACGGGTACGACAGCGCTGAGCCAACTGGTGGCGAGCGATCCGCAGTTCCGGTCGTTGCGGATGTGGGAGTCTCAGGCGTGCACGCCACCACCGGAGGCGGCCACCCAGCATGACGATCCACGGATCGCGCAGGCGGCTGAGGGAATCGCCATGATGGACAGCATGTTTCCGCGGATGCGGACCATGTTCAACTCCGAGCCGCAGGCCCCGACTGAATGCCAGGACCTGATGGGGATGAGCTTTCGCACCTTCCACTTCGACGGTGTGGTGCGCGTGCCCGGGTATCTGGCATGGCTGATGCAGTGCGATATGGGTGAGACGTACACATTCCACCGGCAGGTGCTCAAACTGCTTCAGTGGCATTGCCCGCCGACCCTGTGGCATCTCAAGACACCCGTGCACATGTTCTCCCTCGATGCACTGGTCGAGGCCTATCCCAACGCGAAGTTCCTGTGGAGTCACCGCGATCCGGCGAAGGTGCTGGCGTCCGTATGCAGCCTGATCCAGTACGTGCGCAGTTGGAGCAGTGATCGTGACGATGCGCACGAGCTCGGCGCCGAGCAACTGGAGTGCTGGGCCGAAGGGGTCCGGCGCGCAATGGACTTCCGAAAACGGTTCGGGGACAATCGGTTCGTCGACGTGTCCTTCGCCGACTTGAACACCGACGCGATCGGCACCCTCGAGGCCGGCTACGACCGCTTAGGTCTGACGTTCACCGACGAGGCACGCGGACACGTTCAGCAGTGGGCGGCCGGGCACCAACCCGGCTCACGAGGCGAGCACACCTACGACCTCGCCGACTACGGGCTGACGCGCGAACAGGTGCATGAGGCGTTCGCCGACTACCTCGCGACGTACGACGCGACCGCCTGATGGAGACGGTAGCCAGGCGCCGACGCAAAAAGCTGGACCCCGATCCGGGAGTGCGGGATGCGCTCGTGAACGCCGCAGCCGAGGTCATGCGCGACGAGGGAATCGCGGCGGTCAACGTGGCCCGGGTGCTTGACCGTGCTGGGCTGAGCACGCGGGCGTTCTACCGGCATTTCGAGTCGAAGGACGCGTTGGTGTCGGCGGTGTTCCTGCAGATGGCGCAGATCGAGGTGCGCAGGCTGAAGCGGAAGATGGCGGCGGCGTCCGATCCGACCGACGCGGTGGTGGCGTGGATCGACGGCCGGTTGGATCTCGCGTTCAACGAACGGATCCGGTCCGACCTGCGGAAGATGTCGCTGGAGGCACAGTCGCAGATGTTCGCCGCGCCCGAGCTGGTCAGTGAGGCCTACGGCGAAATTTTGAAGCCGCTCGTCGAACAGCTCGAGAGGGGCAGGGCCGCAGGGCTTTTTCCGGGTATCGACCCTGAGGCCGATGCGTTGTCGATCCACGGGGCCATCTGGGCAAGCACCGAACGTCAATGGACGACCGGTGATTGCGATCAGCATGAGGTTCGTGAGCAGATTTTCCGTTTCTGCCTGCGCGGGATAGGTGTGACGTAAGCGTGAGGAAGGTGACTCGATGGACCTGGGTTTGACGGGATCGACGGCGGTCGTGACGGGCGGCAGCAAGGGCATGGGCCTGGCGATCGCGACGACCTTCGCCGAAGAGGGCGCCAAGGTCGCGGTGATGGCGAGAGGAGCCGAAGCCCTCGACGAAGCGGTCGCCATTCTTCGCGATGCAGGCGCGCCCGATGCCGTCGGGATCAGTGTCGACATGTCGGACGCCGCATCGATCGCCGAGGGCTTCGACACCGTCGCGCAGCGGTGGGGTCAGCTCAACAGCCTGGTGCACACGATCGGGCCGGGTGACGGCTACTTCGAGGACATGGACGACGCGCAGTGGGAGGAGACGTTCGCGCTCGGCACGATGTCGGGTGTGCGGTCAATCCGCGCGGCGCTGCCGATGCTGCGGACTGCGGAGTGGGGGAGGATCGTGACGCTTTCGGCGCATTCGATTCAGCGGCAGAACCCGAGAATCGTCGCCTACACGGCGTCGAAGGCGGCGCTGAGCAGTATCACCAAGAACCTGTCGAAAAGCCTTGCCAAGGACGGGATCCTCGTCAACTGCGTATGCCCGGGCACGATAGTGACGGCGAGCTTCACCGAGGTACTCAAGGACATCCTGGCCGCGGATGGGCTGGACGCCACCGACCCCACCGATGTGATGACGTGGATTGACAACAACTTTCACCAGCCGTGCGATCTCGGCCGTGCCGGCCTGCCCGAGGAGATCGCGTCGATCACGGTCTATCTGGCGTCACGGCGCAACGGCTATGTCACCGGGGCCACCGTGAACGTCGACGGCGGTTCCGATTTCGTCTGATCAGCGGCTGACGTAGTCGACCGGACATGGGTCGGCCGATCGTGCGACGCCGCCGATCTGGGCGGGCACCGGTCGTGGATAGTGCGGCCAAGATGGAGTCATGTCGTAGGTGTTCAAGAGGCGGGTCATCGCGGCCGTCATCGCCGCGAGCGAGAACGGCTGAGCCGGGCACGAGTGCTTACCGTGTCCGAACGCGGTGACCAACATCGGCGAGGGCAGCGACGCCGTGTCCGCGAGCCGGTACCGATGCCAGCGGTCGGGGTTCCAATGCTGCAGATCCGGTGCGGCCGATGTGTTCAGCAGCGGCAGCAGTGTGGCGATGGTCCAGCCGGCGGGGACGCGGTAGGTCTGGTCGCCGGTGTCGAGGTCGACGGGTGCCAACACGGCTCGGGACATGATCGACCGCTGCGCCAACCGTGTGCTCTCCAGAGCGCATTGCTGCGCGAACTCCTGGTCGCCGTTGGCGACGCGATACGCCTGCGTCGGGTGCTCGAGTAGGTCGACGAGTGCCCAGCCCAGGGCGGCCATCAGGTTCGACATGGAGGCGATGTGGATGAGCGCGACATCGAGCGCGATCCCGCGCAGCCGCACGTCATCGCGTTCCGACGCCCAGGCTGCCACTATTCGTCCGAACAGATCGTCGTCGGTGAAATCCGATGCACGAGCAGCAGTTTCGATAACATCGACGATGTCGTCGAGCGCGGCCCGCTCGGCTTGTTTGCCCGACGCCGCGACGGCCGCCATCGCATCGGGGTGCACGAACGCATCCGAACCGTCCAGCGTCTCGAATGCGCGGACCAACCGTTCGAAGGAATTCCCCTCTGCCGAGCCGGGTCCCGCCCAGGACGCCAAGCCCATTCGATGCCCGAGCCGGCGGGTGATTCCGAACAGCTCGACGGTCCCTTCGTCTCCCAGCTCTGCCACCGTCTGGGTCAGTGCGTGGTCGAGGTTCGCGAGATACGAGGCGACGTCGTCCCGGCGGAACAACGAGGTGGGCAGAAGGCGTCTGCCGTCGAATATCTCGTCAGGCAGCTTGCGGCGCAACATCAGATAGTCGGCGACACCCTTGCTCGCCTTGTCCTCTGGCAGCCCGTAGAAGGCTTCGACGCCTGCGGGGGAGAACGTGAACAGGTAGTTGTCGTCGCCGCTGCGCACGGAGAACGTGTCGCCGTATCGAGCCCGAGCGTCGGCAATCTCGGCGACGGCGTCGTCGACTGACACGTCCCACGGAAGGCCGACTCCCTCGGCGATCGGAGGCTCGGGAACCGGGAGGTTCGCCGCCACTAGAGGCCGGTGGTCTTGCGCACCCTGTTGACCGCGTCGCGAACGGCCTGTTCGGTCGCGGCCAATGGTGAAATGACGGATTCGCCGATGCCGACGATGCGCTCGACGCGAGCAACGATGCCTTCCATGCGATCCACGACCGCGATGAGGCGTGGTGCGAGCTCGTTGATCTGGTTGATCGTGTGGTTGAAGCGCTCCAGTGTGGCGTCGAGGTTGCCGGTCGAGTTGTTGAGGTCTACGAGGGTCTCACTCAGCCCCTCGAGGATGGTGTCGACCTGCTCCACCGTGACGTCGGCGTTCAGTGCGGCCTGCGCCAGCTTCTGGATGCGTTCCCGACCAGTCCGTGGGGCCGGTTTGCTGCCACCCTTGTCCACCATAGGGGCCATTTGACCACACGCGCGGGAACCGCCGAGGCGGACTGGTCGTCTGATCCAGTTGTGACGACGTGTGGAGGGGATACGCCGTGCCGCCAGTGTCCATGTGATTCGTGGCGCAGAACTCTCGCAACGGATTCGACGATGCAGGCCGGCGAGTATGAGGCCGGGTTTCGGGATGGGGAGCGGGATCAGAAAGGCGGGAATCTCTAATTGGTGACGAGCCGGACTCGGGCGCTGCCCGTAGTGGTAAGTCGCAACGGTGGCCGCAGGGCCTAGCATCCTCGACAAAACTTTTCGGTGGGGTTATCCCCAATCGAGGATTGATCCACAGCCTTCGGTGTCGGGGTGTTTGGCTGGCTCTCTGTGGTGGTCGGTGTCGTTAGCTTTGTGGTATGGGCGAGTTCATCACGGCGGAGGTAGCACGGGAGCGTATCTCGGCTGCCCTCGACGCGATCGACGCTGCCCATTCGATGCTTCGCGGAACACCCTCTGATGAGGTGGGCACCGCGTTTCGGATGGAGATGGCCGAGCGCGTGGAAACCCAAGCGCGGCTCAATCGCGGGTTGATGTACCGGGTATTTGGACAGGTGGCCGATCCACCGGATGAACCTGGTAGCGCAGCTGGGTGGGTGCAGAACGTCGCCGCACGGCTGCGAGTGACGCCGGCCGAGGTGAAAAGGCGCATCAAGGTCGCCACGCGGATCCGGCCGCGCCGCCAGCTCACCGGAGAGTCTTTGCCACCGGAATTACCGCTGCTTGCCGACGCTTTTGCAGCCGGTGCGGTTGGCGAGGACCATCTGCACGTGATCACCGCGGCGATGAAGAACCTGCCGTCGTGCGTGTCCACCGAGGATCGAGTCGAGGTAGAACGCAGCCTGGTACGCGAAGCCATCAAGAGCGATGCCGACATCGTCAAGGCCGCGGCCAGTCGCATCGACGAAATCTTCAACCCCGACGGTGATTTCGATGAGGCCGATCGAGCGCGACGCCGCGGTGTGGTTATGGGCCCTCAGGGTCGTGATGGGATGTCACGGGTCGCGGGCTACCTCGACCCCGAAGCCCGGGCCTACTTGGAGGCGGCTACCGCGGCGGTGCGCCCGGGCCGTCACTTGCCCGACGGCACGGTCGAGGAAGAACGTGATGACCGCAGCCCGGCCCAGCGTTGCCACGACGGCATCAAACTCGGGCTCAAAGCCGGTCTCGCCTCCGGCGCATTGGGGTTACATCGGGGACATGCGGTGACGGTGATCGCACGCACCACGCTGGCCGAACTCAATCAGGCCGCCCATGCGGTCACTGATGACAACGTTCCTATGCCCTCGCCAGCGCGCACCGGCGGGAACACCGCGCTGCCGATGCGCGACCTGATCCGGATGGCCACCGACTCCATCCACTACCTGGCGGTGTTCGACGACCACAGCGACCGGCCGATCTACCTCGGCCGCCAAAAGCGGATAGCGACTGCCGATCAGCGCATCATCTGCTATTCCCGCGACGGCGGCTGCACCCGCCCCAACTGCACCGGGCCGGGCTATCACTCCGAGGTCCACCACGCCGTCGCATGGGCTGACGGCGGCGCCACCGACGCGGACATGCTGTTCTTCGCCTGCGGACCCGACCACGCTGCTGTGAGCAAGGGGCGATGGCAGACCACGGTCACCGACGGCGGACGCCTGGCCTGGACCGACGGAACCCGACCACCCGAGATCAACCACGCCCACCATCCGGAGGAACTTCTGCGCAGCGACCCAGACCCACCCGAGGAGACGTAAGGGTCCGACGCCGGCGATTGATAACCGAGCGTCCGGCGAGACCTAGAGCTTGGACGCCGCGGCTTCGTCGAGCAGCCACACCGTCGCGTCGCGTCCTACTGCGCCGGCCGACGGGAAGTCCACCGGGCTCGCACCCCCGATCGCGGCCGCGACCGCATCGGCCTTCCCCTCACCAGACACCACCAACCACACTTCACGCGACCGCTGAACAGCGGGCAGCGTCAGGGTGATTCGTCGCGGCGGGGGTTTGGGGGAGTCGGCCACCCCGATCACCAACCGCTTGGTTTCGCGCACCGCGTCGGTGTCCGGGAACAGCGAGTTGATGTGGCCTTCCGGGCCCATCCCCAGAAGGTGCACGTCAAAATCGGGTTCTGACTGGCCTTCGTCGGCGTTCTCGGCCAGCACTCGCTCATAGGCCGAAGCGGCCGCGTCGAGGTCATCTCCGAACGCACCACCGCTGGGAGCCATGACGTGCACATTGGCATCCGGGATGTCGACGTGATCGATCAGCGCCTCTCGCGCCTGCTTCTCGTTGCGTTCGTCGTCGTCGGCGGGGACGAAGCGGTCGTCGCCCCAGAACAGGTGCACCTTCGACCAGTCGATCTTGTCGGCCTGCTCGCGAACCCGCTGCAACAAGCCGATCCCGGTGCCGCCGCCGGTGAGCACGATCAACGCGCGACCCCGCTGACCGATCGCGTCGGTGATCGCCGCCACCAGCCGGTCACCGGCGGCCGCCACCAAAGCGTCTGTGTCCGAGTACTTCTCGACGACAGTGCTCATACGTACTGCACCTTTTCGATTCCCTCCAGCGCTTCGTGATAGATCTCGTCGGCGTCGAGCCTGCGCAGGTCCTCGGCCAAGCACTCCTTGGCTTCCCTGCGGGCCAACGGAATCAGCGAGTCCGGCTTCGCGGTCCTGCTGATCGTCGCCGTCACCCCGGTCTGCGGCCGCCGCAATGTGATGGTCTCGCTACTGCGGATCAGCTCGACCTTCAGTTCGCCGACCTCTCGTTTCACCGGACCTTCGATCCTGGCGGCCAGCCAGCCCGCGAGCACGTCGAGTGACGGTTCGTCGCGAAGCCCTGATACCACCGCGGACGTGACGGGCTCGAACGGCGGCTGATCGAGCGCCGCCGTCAGGAGCGCGCGCCAATAGGTGATGCGGGCCCACGCCAGATCGGTGTCGCCCGAGGTGTAGCCAGCGAGGCGGCTCTTGATCGCCGCCATCGGATCGCTGCAATCGGTCGCGTTGGTGATTCGCCGAATCGCCAACTGTCCCAAGGGGTCTTCCGACGGCGAATCGGGTCCTCCGGCAGGCCACCACGCCACCACCGGGGTGTCCGGCAGCAGGAACGGCAGCACCACGCTGCTGGCGTGGTCGGCCATCTCGCCGTGCAGATGCAGCGCGACCACCTCGCCCGCACCTGCGTCTGCTCCGACGCGCAGTTGTGCGTCTAACCGTGGTTCCTTCGCATCCCGATCTCCGGCCACCACGACGATCACCCGGCACGGGTGCTCGCGGCTGGCGAAGTTGGCCGCCTCGATCGAATCCTCGAGCAGATCGTCGGTATGCAGTGAGATCACGAGCGTGAGCACCCGGCTCAGCGTGATCGCACCACCCTCTTCACGAAGGCCGGTGATCTTCTTGCTGATGTCGTTGGTGTTCGTATTCGGCAGGTCGACGATCATTATGGCCGCCTCCATTCCCGGCCCATGCGGCGCAGCATGTCCGCGGCCGACTCCGGTCCCCAGGTGCCGGACTCGTAGGCTTGTGGCTTTCCGTGCGACGCCCAGTACTCCAGCACCGGATCGAGTATTTCCCAGGAGAATTCGACCTCGCGGTTAACCGGGAACAACGACGGCTCGCCGAGCAGGACGTCGAGGATCAGTCGCTCGTAGGCCTCGGGGGAGTCCTCGGCGAACGCCGAACCGTATGAAAAGTCCATGTTCACATCGCGGACCTCCATGGCACTGCCGGGCACCTTGGACCCGAACCGCGTCGTGATGCCCTCATCGGGCTGCACCCGGATCACCAACGCGTTCTGGCCGAGCTCCTCCGTCATTGTCTTGTCGAAGGGCAGATGCGGTGCCCGTTTGAAGATCAGCGCGATCTCGGTGACCCTGCGGCCCAACCGCTTTCCGGTCCGCAAGAAGAACGGCACGCCGGCCCAACGACGGGTGTCGATCTCCAGCGCTATCGCCGCATAGGTCTCGGTGGTCGAATCCTTGGAGAAACCCTCCTCCTCCAGCAGTCCGACCACTTTCTCGCTGCCCTGCCATCCCGCGGCGTACTGACCGCGTGCGGTGGTCTGATCCAGCGGCTGCATGACCTGCGTCGCCGAGAGGACCTTGATCTTCTCCGCCTGCAGTTCATCCGGCCCGAAGCTGACCGGTTCCTCCATGGCGGTGAGCGCCATCAGCTGGAGCAGGTGATTCTGGATGACGTCACGTGCCGCGCCGACACCGTCGTAATATCCACCGCGGCCACCGAGGCCGATGTCCTCGGCCATCGTGATCTGGACGCTGTCGACGTAGTTGTTGTTCCAGATCGGCTCATACAGCTCGTTGGCGAAACGCAGCGCCAGGATGTTCTGAACGGTCTCCTTGCCGAGGTAGTGGTCGATGCGAAACACCGATTCCTCGGGGAAGATGCTGTTGACGACGCTATTGAGCTCCTGAGCGCTCTGCAGGTCATGGCCGAACGGCTTCTCGATGACCACCCTGCTCCACGAACCCTCAGGCTTTTCTGCAAGCCCGGATTTCTTCAGCTGCTCGCACACGACGGGGAATGCGTTGGGTGGAATCGACAGGTAGAAGGCGTGATTGCCGCCGGTCCCGCGCTCGGCATCGAGCTTGTCGAGCGACTCGGCCAAGCGCTGGTAGCCCTTGTCGTCGTCAAAGGTGCCCTGCACGAAGCGGATTCCCTCTGCGAGCCGATCCCAGACCTCCTGGCGAAACGGCGTGCGAGCGTGATCCTTGACCGAATCGAACACGAGTTTCGCGAAGTCCTCGTCCGTCCAGTCCCGTCGAGCGAACCCGACAAGGGCGAAGTTGGCAGGAAGAAGTCCCCGGTTGGCCAGGTCGTAGATCGCCGGCATCACCTTCTTGCGTGCCAGGTCGCCCGTGACGCCGAAGATGACCACGGCGCACGGACCCGCAATGTGGGGCATCCGCTTGTCGCGCTTGTCGCGCAGCGGATTACGCCATTTGGTCATTTCTTGGCTGTGTCGAGCTGTTCTTGCGTGGCGTCGATCAGTTCCTGCCAGGATTTCTCGAACTTGTCGACGCCCTCGTCCTCGAGGAGCTTGAAGACATCGGGAAGGTCGATACCGACCGCATCCAGCTGGTCGAACACCGACTGCGCCTCGGCGCCCTTGCCGGTGACGGTGTCGCCGGTGATCACACCGTGGTCGGCCACCGCGTCAATCGTCTTCTCCGGCATGGTGTTAACGGTGTTCGGTGCCACGAGTTCGGTCACATACAGGGTGTCGGAGTAGTCGGGGTTTTTCACGCCGGTCGATGCCCACAGCGGTCGCTGTACGCGCGCGCCGTCGGCCTTGAGGCCCTCGAAGCGTGAGCCGCCGACGAACACCTCTTCGTAGGCCGCATAAGCCAGGTGGGCGTTCGCGACGCCGGCCTTGCCGCGCAGCGCCAGCGCCTCGTCCGAGCCGATCTTCTCCAGCCGCTTGTCGATCTCGGTGTCCACCCGGGACACGAAGAACGATGCGACCGAATGGATCTTGGAGATGTCGTGGCCGGCTTCCTTGGCCTTCTCCAGCCCGGCGAGGTAGGCGTCCATCACCAGACGGTGACGTTCGACCGAGAAGATCAGCGTCACGTTCACCGAAATGCCTTCGGCGATAACGGCGGTGATCGCGGGCAGCCCGGCCAGCGTGGCGGGGATCTTGATCAGCAGGTTGGGCCGGTCGACGATCTTCCACAGCTCGATCGCCTGCAGGATGGTCTTGTCCGTGTCATGTGCGAGCCGTGGATCGACTTCGATGGACACCCGGCCGTCGACACCATCGGACAGCTCGTTCTGCTTCGCCAGCACGTCGCAGGCGTTGCGGACGTCGTCGGTCGTGACAGTGCGGATCGTCGCGTCCACGTCCGCGCCACGCTCGGCCAGCTCCTTGACCTGATCGTCGTAGGCGGTGCCCTTCGACAGCGCCGCCTGGAAGATCGATGGGTTGGTGGTGACTCCGACAACCGACTTGGTGTCGATGAGCTCCTGCAGATTGCCGGTCTGCAACCGCTCACGCGAAAGATCGTCGAGCCAGACCGAGACGCCGGCGGCGCTCAGGGCGGCCAGATTCGGGTTCTGCGTCATTGTTGTTGCCCTTCTCTTGATGTCTAGTTGTCTTCGACCCGTTGAACGGTCAGTTGTCGATGGATCGCTCTGCGGCGGCCGCGACGGCCTCGGGGGTGAAACCGAACTCGCGGAACAGCGTCTTGTCGTCGGCCGATTCGCCGTAGTGCTCGATCGAGACGATCTCGCCGGTGTCACCGACCAGCTTGTACCAGCTCTGCGCGACCGCGGCTTCGACCGCCACTCGCGCTGAAACCGATGGCGGGAGGACCGAATCGCGGTACTCCTTGGGCTGCGATTCAAACCACTCGACGCACGGCATCGACACGACGTATGCCGTGATGTCCTTCTCGGCCAGGAGTTTCTTGGCCTCGACCGCGAGCTGCAGCTCCGAGCCGGTTCCGATCAGGATGACGTCGGCGTCGTCGGCGGGGTTGCCGCCGCCGAGCACGTAACCACCCTTTTCAACGCCCTCGGCGCTGGTGCCCTCCAGTACTGGGATGCCCTGACGCGTCAGGATGAAACCGACAGGACCGCTGCCGTTACCGCGAGCGATGATGCTGCGCCACGCGTAGGCCGTCTCGTTGGGATCACCGGGCCGCACCACCGAGAGGTTCGGGATCGCCCGCAGCGCCGCGAGGTGCTCGATGGGCTGGTGGGTCGGTCCGTCCTCGCCGAGGCCGATCGAGTCGTGGGTCCAGATGTAGATGGTGTCGATGTCCATCAGCGACGCCAGCCGGACCGCCGGACGCATGTAATCGGAGAACTGAAGAAACGTTCCGCCGAAGGCGCGGGTCGGACCGTGCAGCACGATGCCGGACAGGATCGATCCCATCGCGTGCTCGCGAATGCCGAAGTGCAACACGCGGCCATACCAATCCGCGGTGAAGTCCTCCGTCGAGATCGACGGGGGACCGAACGAATTGACGCCCTTGATGGTGGTGTTGTTGCTGCCGGCGAGATCGGCTGAGCCACCCCACAGTTCGGGCAGCTTCGGCGCCACGTCGTTGAGCACCTGACCGAACGCCGCACGGGTGGCGATCGCCTTGCTGCCCGGCTCCCAATACGTCAGGTCGGCGTCCCAGCCCTCGGGCAGCTCCTCGGCTGTCAGCCGATCCAGCAGCTTCTTGCGTTCGGGTTCGCGCTCGGCCCATGCATCGAAGGTCGGTTGCCACTTCTCGTGGGCTTCCTTACCGCGCTCCACCAGCTTGCGGGTGTGCTCGATGACCTCGGGGCGCACCTCGAACGTCTTGTCGGGGTCGAAGCCCAGCACTTTCTTGGTGGCGGCCACCTCTTCGTCGCCCAGCGCCGACCCGTGCACGCCGCCGGTGTTCATCTTGGTGGGCGCGGGGTAGCCGATGATGGTCCGCACCGAAATGAACGACGGCTTGTCGGTGACCTTCTTTGCCTCGGCGATGGCTTGCTCGATGCCGACGACGTTCTCGCCGCCCTCGACCTCCTGGACATGCCACCCGTAGGCGCGATAGCGAGCCGGAACATCCTCGGAGAGCGCGATATTCGTGTCATGCTCGATCGAGATCTGATTGTGGTCGTAGAACACGATCAGGTTGCCGAGCTGCTGCGTGCCCGCCAGTGAGGAGGCCTCGCTGGTGACGCCCTCTTCCATGTCACCGTCGGAGGCGATGACGTAGATGTAGTGGTCGAACGGGCTCTCGCCCCATGGCGTATCGGGGTCGAAGAGCCCGCGCTCGTAGCGCGATGCCATCGCCAT
>Ga0075370_10000164_pt1 | contig 22790 bp, 18 predicted proteins | sample EndMethybrTD3035_FD_71398 | JGI IMG/M metagenome (GOLD analysis project Ga0075370, IMG submission 71398) | Populus endosphere microbial communities from Tennessee, USA - Endosphere MetaG P. TD hybrid TD303-5 | ecosystem: Host-associated > Plants > Roots > Endosphere | place: USA: Tennessee... | reverse complement strand
CTGGCTGCATACCTGCGCCGTGCCCACTCGGCGGGCACGCTGAAGGTGCGGAACCCGCTTCAGGCAGCGGACCTGTTCCTGTCGATGTTCCTGGGCTCCGGGCACATCCGCGGACTGCTGAAGCTCGAGATGCCGGACTCCCGGGAAAACAGGGCTCTTCTGCGCGAGGCCGTTCGGGTCTTCATGGCGGCATACGGCGCGTAGGCTCCACAAGGCGGTCCGAGGTCGCGAGCACGCGGCGGGAAGCGAAGATCTCTGCATGTGCGCGCCTGACCTCGCCATGGCGGGCGGCCTGCTGGTGCTCGCGGTGCACGCCGGGCTCTCGGCGCAGCGGGCATCACGTCCGTCTGCACGCGGCCGCGCGGGCTCCGGGCGGCTCCACCGCGCGCGTGTACTGCGCCGAATGATCGGGCGCCCGCGAATCCAGACGCACTGTCGCGCGCTGCCTAAAGTAAAGCAGACGACGCTACGCCGACCTCAGTCGACGCTTGCTCCCGTAAGGCGTGAGACCTGCACCGGTACGCCGGTCATGCGCGGAATGCCACTGATCGGGTCGCGCTCCTCCAGCCCCACGATACGGTTCACCGAGGCTTCGGCGGACGCCGGGTCCACGCCGTCGAGCGTGGCCGGCGCGCCAAAGCCGTGGACGACCGAAACCGTCCCGCAGCGCAGGGACTCGTCCGCGCAGACGCGCGCCCGCATGTGACCAACGCGGGAACTGATCCGCACGAGGTCGCCTTCTGCGAGCTCCAGTTGGCGAAGGTCGTCAGGATGCAGGGCCGCGGGTGGCAAGGTCTTGCCGCCGGAGAGCGAAGGCAGCGTCTGGCCGACCGAGTTCATGAAGTTGTTGGCGCGGCGACAGAGCAGCTGCAGTGGATAGTCGGTGTCGGTGGCCTGCGGCACCGCCTCCGTCCTCAGCGCGCGCAGTTCATCCAGCATGCGCTGCGCACCGAGCTCCAGGCGTGCGGTGCATGCAGGGTCGCGCGGCTGCACCGTAACATCAAGGTCGAACACGTGGCCGTGCGGATGGCGCTTGACCTCTTCCAGGGGAATGCGGGAATCTCGGCATGACAGCGCCACCATCTCCTCGGCAGTGGGCGCGCGCGTCATCTCGAGCGGGATTGGCGCTGATGCGCCTTCGGCGTTGGGGCCTTGGCCTCGCGGATTGACCCAGTCGAGCTGTAGGCCCATTTGCTGGGCGAGCAGGAAGAAGAAGGTGCCGTCGTCGATGAGGTCGGAGCCGGCGGGCGGCTGTGCCACTGCGGGCGTGTACTGCGCCCAGGGGAAGGGGTAGCCCCGCGAGACGCCGCTGTACTTGAGCGACTCCACCCTCTGTGATGTGGCGGGCAGCTCCAGCGACAGGGGTGGCGGCACGACGTAGTGGGCGAATTGCGCCGTGGCGGTCATGTGATAGTCGAAGACCACCAGCAGGTCCAGCTTGTGCAATGCGGCCTCGGTACGAAGTTGATCGGGCCAGGCGAGCACAGGGTTGCCGCCGAGGCAGAAAAGCGCGCGGATTCGGCCGTCGCCGTCCTGCAGGATCTCGTCGGAAAGTGCCGCGGTGGGCATGCCGCTCGCGTTCTCGAACAGCCCGTCCACGCGCATCGGACGATCGGTGAGCACGGGGTAGGGTGGCCAGGGTTGCGCGCGCGGCGTGAAGGCGGGCAGCAGGACATTGGGGAAAGGCGCCGGCTCGCCTGCGCGTGCCCATCGGCCGCACACCGTGTTGATGCACAGCGCGAGGTAGTAGGTGAGGTTGCTGCGCGTCGCGAAGCTCGGGCCGGTGGAGCACACCACGGCGCCTCGGCGTCCCCGCCCGAAGGTGCGGGCCGCTTCGAGCAAAGCCTCGACGGGCACGTCGGCCCGCGCAGCCACGTAGTCCGGGGTGAAACCCTGGACGGCTGCCTTCAGTGCTTCCAGGCCCTGCGCATTGTCCCGAAGGAAGGCGTGGTCGATGAGGTCTTCGGCCAGCAGGATGTGCAGGATGCCGGCCAGCAGCGCTGGATCTTCGCCCGGCTTCGGCTGCAGATGCATGTGCGCGCGGCGGGCGGTTTCGGTTCGGCGCGGGTCGATTACCACCAGCTTGAGATCGCGCTGCTGCGCCTCCTTCAGGCGCGCGCCAGGATTGTTGAGTGGGCCGCCATTGGACTTGGCGATGATGGGGTTGGCACCTACAGCCATCCAGGTGTCGGCGGTCTCGAAGGTCTGCAGCCCTGCCTGCCAGTTTCCATGCAGGGCCACCGAGGTGTGCTCGGCCGGTTTGTCGATGGTGGCGGCGGAGAACACCATGCGTGAGCCGATGGCGCGGAAGAAGGCGCGGGCCAGCGGCGTGCCCACCGGATGCGAGACCGGCCCGGTGCCGCTGTACATGGCGATCGACCGTGGGCCGTGCGCGTCCAGCAGTGCCTTGATCTGACGGGCCACCTTCGCGACGGTCTCCCGCGAGGCGATCTCGGAGAACGAGCCATCCGCGCCGCGCTGCAGGCAGCTAAGCACGCGCGCGGGATCATTGTGTTGGGCCGGCAGCGCGCGGCCCTTGGGGCATGTGTAGCCATCGAAGGCAGGCGCCTGCGGATCGCCGGTCACCTTGGTCGCCCGGCCATCCTCCACGGTCACGAGGATGGGGCAGTACGCCAGGCAGTTGCGGCAGAAGCTGGGAACGGTGCTCACTGCGGCGCCAGCTTGGCCACTTCGATCATCTTGCGCGCCGTGGCCACGTCCGCCTTGATGGATGCGGCGAACTGCTGCGGGTTCTGCAGGTCCGGCGTGATGCTGGCCCGGGCCATCAGGTCGGTGATGCGCTTGTCGCTGCTGGCCTTGGCAATCTCCGTGTAGAGCTTGGCCACGCGTTCCTGCGGCGTGCCGACCGGCACCAGGAAGCCGTACCAGACGGAGGCCTCGAACTTCGGCTGCCCGATGACCTCTGCCAGCGTGGGCACGTCCGGCATCTCGGGCAGCCGCCGGGCGGAGCCGACGGCGAGCGCGCGCAGCGCGCCGGCCTTGATGTGCTGCGCGGCGGCCGGCACCGACACCAGGCTCAACTGCACCTGGCCGCCCAACGTGTCGGTCATGGCCTGCGCGGTGCTCTTGTACGAGATTTCCTGCAGCGGCAGGCCGGTGTGCAGCTTGATCAACTGCGTGAACAACTGACCGGGCGAGCCCACGCCGGAGGCGGCGTAGTTGGCCTTGTCGGGATTGGCCTTGACGTAGGCGGCCATCTCCTGCCAGGTCTTGAACGGCATCGCGCTGGATGCGACGGCCACCAGCGGCACGGAGCCGACCTTCGCGACGGACGTGAAGCTGTTGATGGGGTCGAACAAGGGCTCCTTTTGCAGGAGGGGCGCGATCGCGAACGGCGGGTGGGCCGCGATCATCACGGTGTAGCCGTCGGGCGCGGCCCGTGCGGCGAAGCTGCCGCCGATGATGCCGCCCGCGCCCTCGCGGTTCTCGATCACGACGGGTTGGCCGATCTGCGTGCGCAGCACCTCGCCGTATTCGCGGCCCAGCTGGTCGACGCCGTTGCCGGGGGCGAACGGAATCACCAGTTGCAGGCGCTTGGAGGGGAAAGTCTCCTGCGCGAAGCCCGGCATGGACAGGGCGGCGGCCGCGATCGCCAGGGCAGTGCGTCGGCTGACTTGCATGCTTTGTCTCCTTGTTTGAGGTCCGGGAAGCAATTATGGGTGACCCAATTGGGTGGATCAATCAGGGGCAACCAGCATGGCGTTCAGGCGTCCAGCAGCTCGCGGGCGATCACCATCCGCTGGATCTGGTTGGTCCCCTCGAAGATCTGCGTGAGCTTGGCGTCCCGCATCCAGCGCTCCACCGGGTAGTCGCGGGTGTAGCCATAGCCGCCGAATACCTGCACCGCATCCGTGGTCACCTTCATGGCCATGTCGCTGGCGAAGCACTTGGCCACGCTGGCCAGGTAGTTCAGCCGCTTCCAATCGCCCGAATCCGCGGCCTCGGCGCATTGGTAGACCAGGCCGCGCGCCGCCTCGACCTGGATCGCCATGTCGGCCAACATGAACTGGATGCCCTGGAAGTCGGCGATCTTGCGCTTGAACTGCTGGCGCTCGCGCGCGTACGCGACCGCAGCGTCGAGGGCGCCTTGCGCCAGGCCCACGCATTGGGCGCCGATGGTGGGCCGGTTCATGTCCAGTGCCCGCATCGAGGCCCGGAAGCCCTTGCCTTCCTCGCCCACCAGGTTCTCCACCGGCACGTGCACGTCGTCCAGGAAGATGGGGGTGTTCGGGGCGCCGCGGAACCCCATCTTTCTCTCGTGCCGGCCGAAGGTGACGCCCTTCATGTTCCTGGGTTCGATCACGAAGGCGCTGATGCCGGCGGCCCCCGGCTCGTCGCTGGTGCGGGCGTACAGCATGATGTACTCGGCCTCGCAGCCGTAGCTGCACCATTGCTTGCGGCCGTTGAGGACGTAGTGGTCGCCCTTGCGCACCGCGCGCGTGGCGATCGCGCTCACGTCCGAGCCGGCCTGGGGTTCGGAAATGGCCGTGGCAGTGACCACCCCTTCCCTGGCCAGCAGCGGCAGGAGGCGCTGCCGCTGCGCCTCGGTGCCGAAATGGATCAGCGGCATCACCACCATGGTGTTCAGGCCCGCCAGGGTGGCGCAGGCCGGCGAGACGCGCGCGATCTCCTCCCGGGCGATGCACATCATCGTGAGATCGCCGCCCGGGCCGCCGTACTCCTCGGGTACCAGCAACTGCATCAAGCCAATCTCTCCGAAGACCTGGACCAACTCGCGCGGGAAACGATCGGTGTCGTCGATCTCCGCCGCGATGGGCGCCACCTGGCGCTCCACGACCCTGCGCACGCTGTCGCGGAAGGCCTGCTGTTCTTCAGTGAATTTCATTGCGTGTTCTTTCTTTTCTGCTGCGTCACTCGGCCTGGATGCCCTGCAGCTTGATCAGTTCGGCCCAACGGGCGGTATCTTTCACGAGCAACTGCCGAAGCTCCTCGGGCTTCGACACTGCGACCTCGAAGCCCTGCTGGCCGAGCGCGGCTTCGTGCTCGTGCAGGATGTCGCGCACCGCGGCATTCAGGCGGGCGACCAGCTCGGCCGGCGTGCCGCGCGGCGCGAACATGCCGTACCAGATGTTTCCATCGACCCCGTCGAATCCCCGCTCCGACAGGGCCGGTACGTCGGGCAACAGCGGCGTGCGCTTGCTGCCCGTGACCGCGAGCGGAACCAGCTTGCCCGAGCGCACATGCGCAGCCGCCGCGATGGCGGTGAGGGGCGCCATGTCGATCTGCCCGCCGAGCACGTCCGTGAGTTGCTGCGCGGAGCCGCGGTAGGGGATGTGCATCACGTAGGTGTGCGTGCGCGCCTTGAACAGTTCGGCCGCCAGGTGGTTGGGCGTGCCGTTGCCCGGGCTGCCATAGCTGAGCTTGCCGGGCGACTTGCGCGCCGCCGCCACGAACTCCTCCACGTTCTTGATGCCGGTGCCGGGATGCGTCACGAAGAGGAGCCGGCTCCAACCCATGAGCGTGACGGGCGCGAGGTCCTGCGCGGCGTTGAAGGGAATCGACTTCTGCAGCGTGGCGCCCGTGGCCAGGCTGCTGGCGGCGATGAGCACGGTGTTGCCGTTGGGCGCGGCGCGCACCACGGCTTCGGTGCCGATGTTGCCTGACGCCCCGGTGCGGTTTTCCACCACCACCGCACGCCCGATTCGCGCCGAGAGCTTGGGGGCGATGGTCCGGGCCAGCAGGTCCGGCGTGGAGCCGGGCGTGGTCGGCACGATGATGCGCATCGTGCCTTCGGGAAATTCCTGCGCGAAGGCGCAGGGCAGGGGCGCCTGCAAGGCGGCGATGGCCAGCGCGGCCAGCGCGTAGCGTCTTGGGATCATGATGGTCTCCTGGTGGTTCTAGGGGTGTGAGTGACGGATCGCCGCGCCTGAAAGCAGGATCCGGTCGAGCTGCGCGTCGTCCAGGCCGAGTTCGTGGCGCAGGATGCCGACGGTGTCGGCGCCGAAGGCGGGCGCCGTCGGGCCCGTCGGCGGGCGGACGTTGCCGAACGCGAAGGGCAGGCGTGTGGCCAGGAAGGCACCGGCAGCGTCGTGCACGGTGGCGAAGCTGTCCCGCTGGGCGAACTGCGCGTCCTGCTGCACTTCGCGCAGGCTGCGGTAGCGGGCGCAAGGCACGCCGTGGGCGCCCAGGATTCGCTCGCACTCGTCCGCGCCGTGCTGCCGGGTCCACGCCTCGATGCGGTCCATGAAGGCACCCCAGTGCGCGAAGCGGGCCGCCTCGGTGGCCAGGTCGGGCTCGTCACGCCACTCCGGATGGTCCAGCGCATCGCACAGGTTCAGGAAGTTGCGCTGGTTGATCGGCGTCACCAGCACCCAGCCGTCGCGGGCCTGCATCGGCCGGTAGACCGGCCGAGGCTGTTGCTCCGGTTGTTGCGCGCTCTGGAACTCGTAGGGCATCACGTTCAGGACGCTGTCCATGAGATTGACGTCGATCACCGTTCCCTCTCCCGTGGCCTGCCTGTGCAGCAGGGCCGTCTGGATCGACATCGCCGCGAACATGGCGGTGAGCATGTCGGCCAGCGGCATCGACGCGCTCATCGGCCGGCCGTCCGGGTCGCTGCCGAGCGCGAGGTCGAAGCCGCTGGCGGCGTGCACCACGGGCCCGTAGGCCGGCCGGTCGGACCAGTCGGTCGATTGGCCGAAGCCGGAGATCGAGCAATACACCAGCCGGGGATGCTTCGCGCGCAGCGTGGCGGCGTCCAGCCCGAGGCGCGCCATGACGCCGGGGCGGTACGCTTCCACGACCACGTCGGCGCCATCCACGAGGCGCTGCGCCAGTGCCCGCGCATCGTCCTGCTTGAGGTCCAGCGCCATGCAGCGCTTGCCGGCGTTCAGGTGGCCGAAGAAGGCGCTGTGCCCATCGCGCAAGGGTGGTCGATGGCGCATGTGGTCGCCCTCCGGCGGCTCCACCTTGATGACGTCGGCGCCGAGATCCGACAGCCAGCGGGTGCAGTAGGGCCCCGCGATCATGGAGGAGAAGTCCACCACCCGGATGCCGGCCAGCGCGCGGACGGGACCGCCGGGCGGCGTCACTGGAGTGCCTTCGCCTTTGCCCTCGGCTGCGGTGCTATGAGCCTTCGGAACGCCCGTGCTGCTCATTTGCCACCATCCGCCCCGGGGTCGGCCGCGTCCTCTCGGAAGCGCGATTCGCGCCCATGCGTGGCCGCGCGCACGCCGTTCTCGCGCCGCTGCTTCATGAAGTTGTACTCGTCGCTCTCGTAGCGGATGTTGGTGGAGAGGGCGTGCAGAACGTAGCCGTGCGTGAACTGGCTCGTCATGCCGAGCGAGTCGAGCGCCATGTGCGCGGCGGCCTTGCCGATGGCGATCGCGTCGCGCGGCAGGCGGGCGATCCGGTCGGCCCACTCCTCGCCGGCGGCCTCCAGTTCATCGTCGGGGACCACCTTGTTGATCAGCCCCATCTGGACAGCCTCTTGCGGCGCGAGCACGTCGGCGATCAGGAGAAGCTCGCGTGCCTTCTTGGGCCCCGCGGCCATGATGTTCCAGGCCGTCATGTAGGCCGCGCCGGCCAGACCCGCCTTCTGCTCCGGGTGACCCATTTTCGCCGCGTCGCTGGCGATGGCCAGGTCGCAGGCCTCCACGATGTGCAGGCCGGCGCCGACGCAGTAGCCGCGCACCAGGGCCACGGTCGGCTTGCTGCAGTACAGCAGGTCGCGGAACTGCTGCAAGTGCCGGCGGTCGAAGTCCAGCCGCGCGCGCTGGCTCGGCCGTCGGCCCTTTCCGCTGGGGTCGAACCCGTATTCGCTGCCGATCTCCGCCAGGTCGTGCCCGGCGCAAAAGTGCCCGCCCGCGCCGCGGATGACGACGACGCGGATGTCGTCGTCGCGCTGCGCGTCTTCCAGCAGCGCCATCAGCCGGTCGAAGGCGGCATAGGTGAGCGCGTTGCGCTTCTCCGGCCGGTTGAGGGTGATGTAGGCCTTGCCGTCCTTCTTTTCGTAGAGGACGGATTGCGCAAGGGCGTCGTTGTCGGTGTCGTTGGAACTCATGGGCGTGAAGCGGTGGAGGTGGGTGGGAGTTCTGCGCGGATGGCCTGTGCGTCCGCGTCCACCACCGGCGGCGCGGCGGCGGGCGCGAGCAGCGTGCCGCCGAAGCGGGCGGGATAGCGCGGCGCGCGCAGCGCCGGGCCGGCCGGCGAGGGGAGTTCGTGGTAGATGCGGTTATGCGCCACCTGCGGATCGTCGAGGTGCTGCTCCAGCGACATCACGGGCGCTACCGGCACGTCGTGCGGCGCGAAGAATTCGAGCCAGTGCGCCGTGGGCCGGGTCGAGAGGATCTCGTTGAGATGGCGGTAGAAGAAATCGATCATCTCGCCGTGGTTCTTCATGGCCAGCATCTGTTCCTTCAGGTCCGCACGGCCCAGCGCCTTGAGCGTGCGCGAGAGCTGGGCTCCGTTGACGGGCGTGACGATCAGGTGGCCGTCGGCCGTGCGCACCACGGGGTTGAAGGGCGTCTTCCACGGCGTCGCGTCGCCGACGAAAGTGCGGTGCTGCGCCATGTCGCTGAAGTTGAAGTACGCCGCCACGTCCAGCATCGGCAGCGAGACATGGCTGCCCTGGCTCGTGCGCCCGCGCTGCACCAGCGCCGCCAGCACCGCTTGCGCGCCGAAGGCGGCCACCACCTTGTCGACCACCCAGTACGCCGCCACCATCGGCGTCCCGCCGGCCCCCTGCAGCTGCGCCATGCCGGTGTAGCCCTGGATGAGGGAGTCGTAGGCCGGGGCGTGCGCGAGAGGCCCGCTCTCGCCGAAGCCGGTGATCGACAGATGCACCAGCTTCGGGTTGACGGCATCCAGCGCCTCGTGCCCGAGGCCGAGCGATCCGGCCACGTGGGGGCGCCAGTTCTCCACCAGCACATCGGCCTCGACCAGCAACTGCTTGAGCGTATCGAGGCCGGCCGGCTGCTTGAGGTCGAGCACGATGCTGCGCTTGCCGCGGTTGCAGGTCGACCACAGGGCGCTCCAGCCGTTGACCTTGTGGCCGAAGCCGCGGAAGCCGTCGCCGCCGGGCGGCTCGACCTTGATGACGTCCGCGCCTAGGTCGGCCAGGGTGGTGGCCGTGAGCGGGCCCGTCATGTAGCTGCTCAGGTCCACGACGCGGATGCCGGCCAACGGACCGGCGCGGCGTGGGTCTTCTGCCGTGGCAGATGATGGTGTTGTTGGGTGATCCATTGATGTATTATGGGTCACCCAACAAAGAGCGGTCAACCCGTTGACCATTGATCCGATGCCATCCGTTTCCTGCCCTCCTGAACTGCCCCCGCCCGCCGCGCCTGCACGCGGCCGACCGGTGCGGGCGGCGAAGGCGCCGACCCGCCCGCGCGCCGCGCCCCTCGCCGTGGCGACCGTGAAGGCCCGGTTCCGGCCCGTCTCGGGCGCCCAGCCGGCCGGCGAAATCCTGGAGCAGGTCCGCGCCAAGCTGCGCTCGCAGGAACTGCGGGCCGGCGACCGGCTGCCGACCGAGCGCGAGTTGTCGGCGCAGTTCGGGGTCAGCCGCAACTCGGTGCGGCAGGCGCTGCGTTCGCTGCAGGAGCAGGGGCTGCTGGAGATACGCAAAGGCCCCACGGGCGGCGCCGTGATCTGCGGCAACGGCGCACTCTCGGTCGAGACGGTGCTGTCGGATCTCTTTTCGCTAGGGACCATCCGCCCGCAGGACTTGACCGAAGTGCGTGTGCTGGTCGGCACGGAAGTCGTGCGCCTGGCCTGCGCCCGCGCCAGCGACGCCGAGTTCGACGGCCTGGAAGCCAACATCGCCGCCGCCGAGGACGCCGTGCGGCAGGACGATCTGGCGCGCCGCACGGCGCTGAACCTGGAGTTCCACAAGCTGCTGGCGCGCATGAGCGGCAATGCGCTGCTGGTGGCCGTGACCGATGCCGTGACCGGGATCACCGGGCAGTTCGTCAGCGGGATCGAGCGCACGCCGAACCGCTACGTGATGCCGTTCCGCCGCCGGCTGCTGCGGTACCTGCGCGCCCGCGACGTCGATGCGGCGACGCACGAAATGCGGCGCCACCTGCAGCAGCAGGAAGTCCTCTACCTCAAGGCCCATGCCCGCGTGCAGGCCGCCCGACAAGCCAAGGAAAACACATGAGCGACAACCCACCGCCACCCACCACCGCCGAGCTGCTCGCCGTCCTGCTGGCGCGCGACCTGGCCGATGGCGAGAAGGCCATCATCGGCACCAATTCCGACATCCAGGTCGCCGCATGCAACCTGGCCCGGGCCACGCATGCGCCACGCCTCTGGTGGGTGTCCGGCCCGGGCGGCATGGTCAATCCGGTGCAGGAGCGGCTGCTGCCGACGGCCGGCTACGCCAACATCGCGCCGGCCGAGGCCTGGCTCGACCTGCCCGACATGATCGACTTCATCGACTGGAAGGTGCACTTCTTCGACTTCGCCATCCTGAGCGTGCTGCAGGTCGACCGCCACGGGAACATCAACACGGCCGTGGTCGGTCCGCAGCAGCGGCCGCGCCTGCGCGGCCCGGGGGCGGTGGGGATCAGCGCCTTGTGCGGCCTGTCGCGCCGCTTCTATGTCGTCGCGCAGCGGCATGACCGGCACACCTTCGTGCCCCGGGTGGATTTCATCTGCGGCGCGGGATTCCTCGACGGCGGCCGTTCGCGCGAGGACGCCGGCCTGCCGCCGGGCGGGCCGCGTCTGGTGGTGTCGCCGCTGGGCGTGTTCGACTTCGAGCCCGCCAGCAAGTCCATGCGGGTGCGCTCGCTCCATCCCGGCGTGGAACTGAGGCAGGTCGAGGAGAACACCGGGTTCGAGGTGCTGTGCGACGGGCCGCCGCCCGTCACCCCGATGCCTTCGAGAGAAGAGCTGTCGGTGCTGCGGCAGAAGGTGGACCGCGACGGCGTGCTGCGCCACGCACAGCGTTGAGGAGAACAGGATGCAAGACAACAAACTCATCTCGATCGAACAGGCCGCCGCGCTGGTGGACGACGGCGCCAGCGTGGGCCTGGGTGGCTGGATCTTCAACAGCCAGCCCATGGCCCTGGTGCGCGCACTCGTGCGCCGCGGCGCGAAGGACCTGGCGCTGGTGCCTTCTCCCGGGTCCATGGCTCCGGACCTGTTGATCGGCGCTGGCTGCGTGCGGCACACCTTCTGCGTGTTCATCAGCTTCGAGCAGCACGGACTCGCGCCGCACTTCCGCCGTGCGGCCGAAAGCGGCGCGGTGGAGGTCACCGACCTGGACGGCCCCGGCTTCGCGGGCGGATTGCGCGCGAGCATGGGCGATCTGCCGTGGATTCCCATCCCCGACCTCGCGACCGACCTGCCGCGGCATGCGCCCCGGCAGTACCGGCCCTTGCCCGCCGTGCCCGGCGAGCGGCGGCTCATCGCCACCATGGCGATCCGCCCGGATGTCTGCTTCCTTCATGCGCAGCAGGCGGACGAACTGGGCAATGTGCAGTTCCTGGGTTCTCCCTTCTTCGACGTGATGCTGGCGCAGGCCTCGCGCCGGGTGGTGGTGTCGGTGGATCGCATCGTTTCGAAGGAGACGATCCGGCGTGCCAACCACCTGACCAAGCTGCCGTCGGCGCTGGTGGATGCGGTGGTGCATGTGCCCTTCGGCGCCCATCCCACCGCTTCGCATGGCCTGTACGAGGCCGACGATGCGCAGCTGCGCGGCTATGTGCGGGCCAGCGCGAAGACGGAGGACTTCGCGGGTTGGGTGGAGCGTTACGTGCAAGCGCCTGCGTCGCAGGCCGAGTACCTGGACCGCGTGGGCGGCGCGGCGATCGGCGCGTTGGCGACGGGCTAGGAAATCCCGCTTCCGCAAGCCTCAGCCCGCCGCCCGCTCCCGCTCCGGCTTCGCGAAGGGCTGCGGCTGGAGCTGGCCGTCGGCAATCAACTGGCGCAGCGCGAACTTCTGGATCTTGCCGGAGGTCGTCGTCGGGAACGCGTCGACGTAGTACCAGCGCACAGGGGCCTTGTAGCCGGCGAGGCGCGCGCGGCAAAACTGATAAAGCTCTGCCGCATCCGGCGGGGCCATGCCCTGGCGCAGACGGATCACGGCGGCCACGACCTCTCCCCACTGCGGGTCCGGTGCGCCGACCACGTTCACCTCGTGCACCGCCGGGTGTTCATGCAGCACGTCCTCGATCTCGCGTGGGTAGATGTTTTCTCCGCCACGGATGATGCAGTCCTTCAGCCGGCCGGTGATGCGCAGATAGCCCTCGGCGTCCATGGTGGCAATGTCCCCCGTGCGCAGCCAGCCGTCCTCGGCCATGGCCGTGTCGGCCTCTTCGGGCAGGTTGTAGTAGCCGTGCATGACCTGGTAGCCGCGCACCCAGATCTCGCCCGGCTCGCCCAGGGGGCGCACGGCCCCGGTGGCCGGATCGGCGATCTTCAGTTCCGCGCACTGGGAGGGCTGGCCGATGCTCGTGGTCTGCCGCGCCACCGGGTCGTCCGGCGAGGTCTGGCAGACCACTCCGTTGAGTTCGGTCTGCCCGTAGTTGATGGTGAACCTGCAGCCCAGTTCCTCGCGCGCGCGGCGCACCAGCCACTCTGGCACCAGCGAGCCGCCGCTCATGATGGTGCGCAGGGAACGCAGGTCGCGCCGCGGCCGGTCCGGATGCTCGAGCATGCGGATCACCATCGTGGGCACGCCGTGGAGGTGCTGGACTTTTTCCTCCTCGACGATGCGCAGCATGTCGCCCGCATCGAAGCTCGGCTGCAGCACGAAGGTGCCGCGCGAACTCAGGGTCCCGTAGTGGCTGCCCGCGCTGCCGCCCACGTGGAACAGCGGCATCGCCGTGGCCCAGACGCCTCCGTCCGGAAAGGTGGCGCGCTGCGCTGCGAAGCGCGAGGTGTTGATCAGGCCGAGGTGGTGCAGGCGCGCGCCCTTCGGCTTGCCGGTGGTGCCGGAGGTGAACTGGATCTGGATCACGTCCAGCGGCGACACATGAGGCAGGGCCAGCGATGGATCGGTGGTGGCGCTGAAGTCGTCCCAGCGCGAAAGGTCGAAACTCTCGCGCAAGGCAGGCAGCCTCGGGCGCAACCGGGCGACGATGTCCCCCATGTCCACCCCACGGTAGGAGCGCGCGTGAAAGATGCCCACCACCTGGGCACTTGAAAGTACGTGATGAACCTCATCGCCGAGGTAGGCCGGATTCACGGTCACCAGCACCAGCCCCGCCAGTGCCGCGGCGTGCTGGAGCAGCACCCACTCGGCGCAGCTGGGCGCCCATACCGCCACGCGGTCTCCCGGCTGGAAGTGACGCAGCAATGCACGGGCGGAACGCTCACCCATCTGGAGCAGCTGCGCATAGGTCCAGCGGCGGGTGGGCAGCGGCGGCAGCGGCGCCTCCACGAAGCCGATGCGGTCCGGCACTTCCGCTGCCAGTTGGCGCAGCATGTCGCCGAAGGAGATCTCCAGCAGCGCAGCCGAGTGGTCGGCTTCCCAGTGGGAATGGGTCAGTTTCACTTCACGCGGCACGGCGATCGTTCCTTGGCTCATGTGATATGCGTCGCTTGCGGGCGCTGCGATTCAGCATCGTCCACGGAGACCGGCGCGGTGCGCAGGGCAATCAGCGCGTCCACCGCCACGGTACGGCCGTCGGAGATGACCAGCGGGTTGACATCCAGTTCGTCGATGGTGTCGGCATGATCCGCCAGCAGTTCGCTCACGCGTGCCACCGCGGCGCTCACCTCGCCGATGTCGGCGGCGGGCATGCCGCGGAAGCCATCCAGCAGTGCCCGCCCGCGCAGCCGGTCCAGCATCTCGCGCGCCTGCGATGGACTGACGGGCGCCAGCGCCACGGTGCTGTCCTTGAGCAGTTCGACGAAGATGCCGCCGAGCCCGACGACGACGATCGGCCCGAACAAGGGGTCGCGCCGCCCGCCGACGATCAGCTCCAGGTCCCGCCGGATCATCGGCTGCACCAGGAGGCCGTCGATGCGTGCGTCGGGCGAATGGGCGCGGGCGCTGTCCAGGATGGCCCGGTACGCGTCCCTGACGGCCTCGCCCGAGCGCAGGTCCAGCCGCACGCCGCCGGCTTCGGTCTTGTGCGGGATGTCCGCCGACTGCACCTTCAGCACCACGGGGTAGCCGAAGCCTTCGGCTGCATCGACGGCGGCGTTGGCGCTTTGCACCAGGCGTTCCGGCACCACCGGCACGCCATAGGCGCCCAGCACGCGCTTGGATGCGCTCTCCGTCAGCGTCGTGCCGGCGCCGGCCTCCTTGGCGAACACCTGTGCGGCGGCCGGGTCGCTGAGCCGGCTGCCGGGCCCGGCCTGGCGTGCCATGCGCTGGCCGTAGAGGTGCCAGGCGCGCAGCGTGGCCATGCAGCGATCGATGGAGCGGAACAGCGCGAGGTGCGGGCTGGCCTCCACCTCGATGGCGCCGGGTCCGTCCAGCCACTGCGACAGCCAGACGCAGCAGATCGGCTTGCCGCTGTCGCGGCCGACCGCCTCCAGCGCCAGCAGGCGCTGCGTGCCCGGCGCATAGGCGTAAGGATGCGGAAGCACGAGCGCGCCGTAGACGTCGCTGGCCAGCATGGCGCGCGCGCATTCCGGCAGGGACTGCGGATTGCCGAGGATCTGCGCGGTCACGTCGCAGGGGTTGCGCGCGGAGCCGAACTCGGGGATGTGCGATCGCAGAAGCGCCGTCACCTCCGCCGGAGGCTGGGGCAGCGCAACCTGGTGCAGCTCCGCCTTGTCGGCCACCATGATGGTGGCGCCTCCGGAGGTGGAGAGGGCCGCGACGCCGGGGCTGCGGGGCCGTCCGGCCTTGGCGAAGAAAGCCGCGGTCTCGATGAGCGCCTCGAAGTCGTCGACCTCGATGAAACCCGCGCTTTCAAAAGCGGCCCGGTACACGGCGGCCGAGCCTGCCAGCGAGCCGGTGTGCGACATCGCCGCCTGCGTGCCTTCCTCGCCGGTGGCGAGCTTGTGCACGATCACCGGCTTGCCGGCACGTGCGGCGCGGCGGCCTGCTTCCAGCAGGCGCTGCGGATCGGCCATGCCCTCGAACAGGCAGGCAATGACCTTGCAGTGGGGATCCTCGGCGAGATACGCGACCTGGTCGGCCACGTCCACGTCGCACGAATTGCCCGCGGTCAGCACATGGGAGAACGCATAGCCATGGCGGGCCGACTGCGCCAGTGCCAGCCCCAGCCCGCCGGATTGGCTGACCAGGCCGATGGAGACGGGGCGCGCGTGCTGCAGCTCGGGTGCTTCCGCGAAGGTCAGCCGCAGGCGCCCGCCGTCGGACAGGATGCCGATGCAGTTGGGCCCGAGGATGTGCATGCCGGTCTGCCGGGCGAGGGCCGTCAACTGTTCCTGCAGGCGCCGGTGTTCCGCCTGCCCCGTTTCCGCATAACCGGAGGCATAGACGATCGCACCGCGAATCCCCTTGCGCGCGCACGCCTGCGCGACCTCCTGCACCGCGTCGCGCGGCACCGCGATGATGGCGCAATCCACCGGCCCCGGCAGTTCTTCCACGGTGGCCAGCACCTTCGGGGAGCCTTCCGCCGCACGCTTGGGATTGACCACCCAGACCTCCGCGCCGGAGTCGGCCAGGTTCTGGGCGGTGCGCGCGCCGAAGGAGCCCGGCTTGGACGAGAAGTCGACGATCGCAACGCTGCGAGGCTGGAGCAGGGGGCGGAGTTCGGCGGCGTGGTACAGGCTGCGGCTGGAAGTCATGGGAGATCGTGGAGGGATTGCGGTATGCGCCGGCGCGGCCGGCGCCGGAAGTCACTGGGGTTTGATGCCCAGGGTATGGACCAGGTCGGACCAGGTCTTCATGTCGGTGCGGATGTCCTGCGAGAACGCCGCGGCGCCGCGCCACTGCACGACCACGTCGCGATCGCCCCACTCGCGCTGGAAATCCGGCTCCTGGGTGATGGCCTGCGCGGCTTCCGACAAGCGGTCGAGCACCGGCTGAGGCGTCTTGGCCGGTGCGAACAGCCCCAGCCAGATACCTGGCCAGCGGTAGCGTGTCAGGCCCTGGTCGGGCAGCGACTTGACCTCGGGAAGAGAGGGAATCTGGCCGGCCGAGAGAGAGCCGAGCGCCTTCACCTTGCCGCTCTTGACCTGCTGCTTCACGGTGGGGATGGAGAAGAAGCCGCCCTGGATCTGCCCGCCCAGCACATCGGTGATCGCCGCCGACTCGCCCTTGTAGGCGATGACGGGGATATCCAGTCCGTTGTCCTTCATCAGGGACTGGCTGAAGACGTCACCGGTGGATCCGGCCGCATAGGTCCCCAGTGCCCAGTTCCGCGCGCCCTTGGCCTGCGCGATGAACTCCGCCATGTTGTTGGCCTTCACCTGCGGATGAACCACGAACACCAGCCCGGTCGTCCCGAGTTGCCCGATCGGCGCGAAGTCGCGCACGACGTCGTAGGAAATGGTCGCCGACAGGGCGGGCACCTGGATGTGGGTGCCGCTGGTGAACAGCAGGGTGTAGCCGTCGGCTTCCGCCTTGGCCACGCTGTTGGCGCCGAGCTGGGTGTTCGCGCCCGGGCGGTTGTCGACGATCACGGGCTGGCCCAGCCGGGCCGACAGGCGGGTGGCGAAGGTTCTCGCCCAGACGTCGGTCCCGCCGCCGGCGGCGAAGGGCACCACGATCTTGATCGGCCTGTCCGGATAGGCGTGGGCGCCGATGCCGGCCAGCGCAGCGGCCAGCACGATGCTGCGCCGAGTGATCTTGAGGATGTTCACGAGGTCTCCGTCATTTATTGGATCACCCATTCTCCGGTGCGCGGCGGATGCTGTCAACAGCTGACTTTCGAGCCAGTCGGACATTGATGATCGCGCCGCAGCGGCATGCAACAATGGATGATCCAAACAAGATCGACACAATGAAAGGACTCACTTGAGCATCAACGGCAAGGCCTACCTCGTCGGCGTGTACGAGCACCCGACGCGCGAGGCAAAAGACAAGTCGCTCGCGCAGCTCCATGCGGAAGTCGCGAAGGGCGCACTCGAGGATGCGGGGCTGAGCCATCGCGATGTCGATGGCTTCTTCTGCGCCACCGATTCCCCCGGGCTGGGCCCGATGTCCATGATCGACTACCTGGGCCTGCGCGTGCAGCACCTGGACTCCACGGACATCGGTGGCGCCTCGTACCTGTCCCACGTCAACCACGCCGCGCAGGCGATCGCCGCCGGCAAGTGCAACGTCGCGCTGGTGACCCTGGCCGGCAAGCCGCGCTCCAGCGGCTGGAGCGGCACGCAGGCGCGCACCTTCGGCGACGAGGCGCCCGACGCCGCCTTCGAATACGCCTACGGCATGGGCACCGCCAATGTGTATGCCATGTCGGCCAAGCGCCACATGCACGAGTACGGCACCACCAGCGAGCAGCTGGCGTGGATCAAGGTCGCGGCCTCGCATCACGCCCAGCACAACCCGAACGCGATGTTGCGCAAGGTCGTGACGGTGGAAGACGTGGTGAACTCGCCGCTGGTGGCCGACCCGCTGCACAAGCTGGACTGCTGCGTGGTGAGCGACGGCGGCGGCGCGGTCATCCTGGCCCGCCCCGAGATCGCGCGCTCGCTCAAGCGGCCGCCCGTCAAGCTCATCGGCGCGGGCGAGACGCTCAAGGGGATGGATGGCGGCGACATCGACGTCACCTACTCCGGCGCCGTCTGGTCAGGTCCGCGTGCCTTCGAGGAGGCGGGGGTCAAGCCTTCGGACATCAAGTACGTGTCCATCTACGACAGCTTCACCATCACCGTGCTGCTGCAACTGGAGGACCTGGGCTTCTGCAAGAAGGGCGAGGGAGGCCGCTTCGTCGCGGACGGCAACCTGATCTCCGGCACCGGGCGGCTGCCCTTCAACACCGACGGCGGCGGGCTGTGCAACAACCATCCGCGCAACCGGGGCGGCATGACCAAGATCATCGAGGCCGTGCGCCAGCTGCGTGGCGAGGCGCATCCCGCCGTGCAGGTCCCGAGCTGCAACCTGGCCCTGGCGCAAGGGCTGGGCGGCTTCCTGGCGGGCCGGCACGGCAGCGCCACGTTGATCATGGAAAGGGAGTGAGGAGCATGACGACCATTGCCAAGGACCGGGAACTCCCCGCGCCGGCCATCACGCCGGAGAACAAGCCCTACTTCGACGGCACCGCCCGGGGCGTGTTCATGCTGAAGTACTGCGACGCCTGCGAGCGCTTCCACCACTACCCGCGCGCCATCTGTCCGCACTGCTTCAGCGACCGCACGCGCTGGGTGGAGGCCCGCGGCACGGGAACGATCTACACCTTCAGCGTCCTGCGCCTCGGGACCCCCACGCCCTTTGCGCTCGCCTATGTGCAGCTGGACGAAGGGCCCCGGGTGATGACCAACCTGGTCGATTGCGACCTCGATGCCCTGGCGATCGGGATGCGCGTGCGGATGGTGTGCAAGCCCGCGACCGACGGGACGATGATCGTGATGTTCACGCCGGCTGCACGATGAAGACCGAGAGCGAGGCACTGCAGGCGCTGCGCGCCGAGATCCGCGCCTTCCTCGGCAGCGAGTTGGACCGCGGCCTGCGCGCGCGCCTGCGCCGCGGCGAATTTCCCAAGCCCGAGGACCTGGTGTCGTGGCAGCGAAAGCTGTGGCAGCGAGGCTGGGGCGCGCCGAACTGGCCACGGGAGTTCGGGGGCACCGGCTGGAGCGATATCGAGCAACTGGTCTTTCTGGAGGAGTGCTCGGCCGCGCCCGCCCCGGCGCCGCATGTCTTCAACATCACCATGCTCGGGCCGGTGCTGATCCGGTTCGGCTCGCCGGCCCAGTGCGATGCCTGGTTGCCGAAGCTGCTCTCCGCCGAGGTGCTGTTCTGCCAGGGCTTTTCCGAGCCGGGCTCGGGCTCGGATCTCGCATCGCTGCGCACGGCGGCGGTGCGCGAAGGCGACGAGTACGTGGTCAACGGGCAGAAGATCTGGACCACCTCGGCCCACTATGCGGACTGGATCTTCTGCCTGGTGCGCACCGACCCCGCGGCCAGGAAGCAGCAAGGCATCTCCTTCCTCCTGATCGACATGAAGTCACCCGGCCTCACGGTGCGGCCCATCATTTCCATCGACGGGCGCCACAGTCTCAACGAGGTCTTCTTCGACAGCGTGCGGGTGCCGGCTTCCAACCTCGTGGGCGAAGAGAACCGTGGCTGGGACTACGCGCGCTTCCTGCTGGGCAACGAGCGCGCCAGCATCGCCGGTGTCGCGCGGACCCGCGAGCGGCTGGCCTATGCCCGCGAACTGGCGGCGCGCCCCACGCGGAACGGCCGCCCCTTGTCGCAGGATGCGGAGCATCGTGTCCGCGTCATGCGGCTGGAGGCGGAACTGGAAGCCCTGGACCGCACGCAGTACCGGCTGCTGGGCGACGCGTCGTCGCCGGCCGAGCGGGTCGCGGGCGCCTCGGTCCTCAAGGTCAAGGGCACCGAGTTGTACCAGCGAGTCATGGAGCTGCTGGTGGAGGTCGCGGGGCCCGTGGGCTTGCGGCTGCCCGGGGCCGACGGCTTTGGCGAGGATCCGCGCGAACCGCTCGGCGTCGCCCACCTGTATTCACGCGCCGCGTCCATCTATGGCGGCGCCAACGAAGTCCAGAAGAACATCCTGGCGAAGCACGTCTTCGACACCACCCCATGACGGAACTCTCTCGTGAAGACAGCGCATCGCTGGCGGATGCGCTGCGCAAGGCCCTGCAGGACCGGTATGCGTTTGCAACCGGCCGCAAACAGGACATGGCGGCCGGGCCCGAGCGCTTGCCGGCGGTTTGGCAATTGCTCTGCGGACTCGGCTTGAATGGGCTGATGGTGCCCGAAGCCCACGGTGGCTTCGGCGGCGGCGTCTCCGACTTGCAGCGCGTGCAGCGCGAACTCGGCCGCGCGCTGGTCGTCGCCCCGTGGTTCGATTCGATGCTGAGCGCGCAGGCCGTGTTGCGAGCGGGCACGCCCGAGCAGCAGCAGACCCTGTTGCCGGCCCTGGTCTCCGGCAAGTTGTCGATGGCGCTCGCGGAGGATGAAGCCCTGGGCCTGGCCGCCTCCAGGCAGGCGACGAATGCAAGCCCCGAGGGCGCCGGCTGGCGCGTCGACGGCGCCAAGGCCTCCGTGTTCCATGTCGGCGCGGTCGATCGGCTGCTGGTGTCGGCCACCGTTGCTGGCGGCGAGACGGCCTGGTTCGTGGTGCCGTCGAAGCAGGCGGGGGTGCGGCAGCGCAGCTGTCGCCTCGTCGACGGCAGCTGGACGGCCGACCTGGTGCTCGATGGCGCACGAGGCGAGCTGCTGGGGCCACCGGATGCGGCGCAGCAGTCTGCCGCGCTCCGTTCGGTCCGCCTGCTGGCCGTCGCAGGCCGGTGCGCCGAGGCGCTGGGCGCCGCCGAGGCCGCGCTCGAGATGACGGTGCAGCACCTGCGAACGCGCAAGCAGTTCGGGCAGCCGCTGGGCGACTACCAGGCGCTGCGGCATCGCGTGGCCGAGATGTACATCGCACTGGAGCAGGCACGCAGCGCCGCGGAGCTGGCGGTCGAGGCCGTGGAGGCGATCGATCCGGCCGAGGCCGTCTGCCGTTCCGCCCAGGCGCAACTGGTCGCCGCCGAGGCAGTCACCTGGGTACTCCAGCAGGCGATCCAGTTGCACGGCGGCATGGGCATGACGGAGGAATTGGCGGTGGGCCACTACTACCGGCGCATGCTCGTGCTCAACGCACTGACCGGCGGTGCGCCGGTCGCTCTTGCCCAACTGGTGCAAGCGAAGGCCTGAGCATGGCGATCGATCCCCATCGCTTGAAGTCCCTCGTCCTGCCCGAGGTCGAGCAGCACTATGAGCAGCGCGATGCCCTGTTCCATGCCTTGAGCGTCGGCTTCAGTCCTGCCGCGGATGATCCGCGGGAACTGGACTTCGTCTACGAGCGGCGCCTGAAGGTGGCACCCTCGCTGGCGCTGACCTTGTGTTTCCGGTCCTTGTCCACCATGGACATCGGGGTCGACTACGGCAAGGTGGTGCATGCCGCGCAGGCCCTGCATCTGCATTCGGCATTGCCGCCATCCGGAACCATCGTGTGCAAGACGCGCATTGCCGAGGTCTGGGACCTGGGGGCGAACAAGGGCGCACTGCTGGAGCTGGATCGCGAACTGCACGACAAGTCCAGCGGCATCCTGCTGGCCACCACCCGGATGTCGGCCCTGTGCCGGGGCGACGGCGGGTTCGGCGGCGAGGCGCCGCCCGCACGCGAGGCGTGGAGCGTCGCCGGCGCGGCGGACCACGTGTTCACCTGGAAGACCCTGGCGGAGCAGGCGGCCTTCTATCGCCTGCAGGGCGACATGAATCCCCTGCACATCGACCCGGACCGCGCGCGCTCCGTCGGCTTCGAGCGGCCCATCCTTCACGGGCTGGCCACCTTCGGCGGCTGCGTGCGCGCCATCCTCGCCACGGCACTGGACTACGAGCCCGCGCGGCTGCAGTCCGTGCAGGGCCGCTTCACCGCCCCGATCCGCCCCGGCGAAACACTGCGCGTGGAGATCTGGCGCACCGGGCCTGGCGCGCTGGCGTTCCAGGCGCGTGCGGTGGAGCGCGACTCGCTGGTCATCAAGGACGGGGCGGTGGTCGTGAGGCCCTGATTCCGGCGTTGGTCTTTTTGAACGACTTGGAGATGGTATGGACGCCTCCCCCCTGACCGACCGCGAAGCTTGAGGGTGGCGCATAGCGCAGATGAAGGGGGGCCTCGCAGTCGACGGCATCGAGTGCCAAAGTGGAAGTTCGACGCAACCACTTTCAGACGGAGGCCCCGAAATGAATCGTACGACGTATGGCTTGGACATTGCAAAGAACGTGATGCAACTTCATTGGGTTGATGGCGAGACGGGCGAGATCGGGCGCAAGAAGCTCGGTCGGGCCAAGCTGAGCGAGTTCTTCGCTCAGAGGCAGCCAGCGCGCGTGGCGATGGAGGCGTGTGGAAGTGCGCACCATTGGGCGCGCGAACTCGGCGGTCTCGGACACCAGGTGGAGTTGCTGCCGGCGCGACAGGTGCGCGCGTTTGTGCGCAGCAACAAGGATGACGCGGCCGATGCACGCGCGATCTGGTTGGCGGCGCAGCACTCGGACATTCGTCGTGCGCCGGTCAAGACCGTCGAACAACAGGGGGTGATGTCGCTGCACCGGGCACGTTCGCACTGGATGAGCGTGCGCACGGCCACGGTCAACATGCTGCGAGGCTTGTTGTACGAGTTCGGTGTGGTGCTGCCAGGTGGCAAGAAGGCCGCACTCAAGGCGATCGCAGCCAAGCGGGCAGAGATCGACGACAAGCTGGCGCCGTTGATGCGCGGGCTGCTCGACCAGGAGCTCGAAGCGCTCAAGGGGGTCGAGCTCAGCATCGATCAGCTCGAAGCCGAGATCGCCGGGCAGCAACGCCAGTTGGACAAGGCGCGCACGCTGCGCGAAGTGCCCGGCATCGGCGTGCTCGGTGCGACGGCGCTGGCCGCCACGCTGGGTGACGCGAGCGGCTGGCGTTCGGGGCGAGAGTTCGCCGCCAGCCTGGGGCTGGTTCCTGCGCACAGCGGAACGGGCGGCAAGACCCGCATCGGGCACCTGACCAAGCGAGGCGACCCCTACCTGCGGACATTGCTCATCCACGGTGCGCGTGCAGTGATCACGCACGCCAAGGTCAAGCCCGCATCGCTCGAAGAATTGCTGCGACGCCGACCGCTGAACGTGGCGGTGGTGGCGCTGGCCAACAAGATGGCCCGCACGGCCTGGGCGCTGCTGGCGCACGGACGAGCGTACCGATCGGAGTGGAAGAGCACTCCGCCCAGTGGCT
>Ga0075370_10000163_pt1 | contig 22860 bp, 23 predicted proteins | sample EndMethybrTD3035_FD_71398 | JGI IMG/M metagenome (GOLD analysis project Ga0075370, IMG submission 71398) | Populus endosphere microbial communities from Tennessee, USA - Endosphere MetaG P. TD hybrid TD303-5 | ecosystem: Host-associated > Plants > Roots > Endosphere | place: USA: Tennessee... | reverse complement strand
TCCTGCCGTTCCGACCCGGGATAGGCATTCCCGGACGAGGATAGTATCTTTTCCTAAATGAGAGAATATGCATTCTCGCACGGAGGAGGAGCGCAGTGACGACGAGACTCGACTACGGGATCTTTGACTGCGACACGCACTGCTATGAAACGCGAGATGCGTTTACCCGCTACCTTCCCAAGGAATTTCAGGATCGGGCGATCACCACGGTGCGCGGAGCGGATGGCACCGAAGTGATCCTTGCCGGGCGCCGGGTCGCGACATTCAACAGCGAGGGGGGTTTGGGGCTAGACGTCGCGTACCGTCCCGGATCGTTGAAAGAGATGCTCAAGCAGATGGGATCGGGTAACCCCGAGGAGTCGTATGAGCCCCAGCCCATGCAGCCCGAATACATCGAGCGCTCGGCACGCATTGCGGTGATGGAGAAGCAGAACGTCGAGCGGATGGTCATCTATCCGAGCGGGATGGCACTCGCCGCTGAGCACTACGTCGACGACACCGCTGCGCTGTATGCGAACCTCAGGTCGTTCAACCGATGGTTCGACGAGGAGTGGGGTTTCAATCACGAGGATCGGCTCTACGCCACAGGGCTGCTTTCGCTCCGCGACCTGGACTCCGCGGTCGCCGAAACGGAGGCGCTCATTGCGCAGGGCGCGAAGTTCGTCCTGCTGCCGACAGGACCCGCGTACGGTCGTTCCCCCGGCGACCCGTACTTCGATCCGATCTACGCCCGTCTCCAGGAGGCCGGCTGCGTTCTGGTGTTCCACATCATGCCGTTCTGGTACTTCGATGCGATTTCACCTGCATGGGGGCACAGTGCCGATCCTGCGTCATGGCACATGTCGGCCTGGCAGTGGATGAACATATACGGCCAGCGTCCGATCGAAGACACTCTTTCGGCGCTGATCTTCGACAACTTGTTCGGCCGCTTCCCGGGGCTGAATGTGCTTGTCGCCGAACACGGTGCCGAATGGGTGCCATTCTTTACCAAGCACATGGACAAGAGTCGCGGCATGGGCCGAAATGGTCCGTGGATCGGCGGGAAACTCACAGAACGGCCTTCGACGATCTTCCGGGAGCACGTTCGAGTGGTGCCGTATCCCGAGGACGACATCCCGGCGATCGTCACAGCCATGGGTTACGACGACTGTCTCGTGATGGGCTCCGATTATCCCCATGCCGAGGGCCTGGCAGAACCCGCTGACTTCGTCAAGCTGCTCGATCCGCTCGACGACGCCGCCAAGAAGCGGATCATGCGCGACAACGCCGATCACCTGCTGAGCCGGAGCTAACCGGGGTATGGCTGACGAGGACTCGGCGGATGTCGACCTCGATTTGTTGCGCGACGCCGCGCGCGAATTCCTGACCGGAAGGGTCGCGCAGGAGTCCCTCAAAGAACTCGCTGCCATGGATTGGACCGGCCTGCTCGTCGAGGAGAACCTCGGCGGGAGCGGATGGCGTCCGGTGGAGACGACCGTGATCGCCGAGGAACTCGGTCGTGTGCAGAATGCGTCGACGTGGTTCGGTTGCGTGCTGTCTGCGGCGGCATTCGTCTCGGCACCCGGCGACGTGCGCGACCGGTGGCTACCCGCCATGCTCGACGGAACGGTGAGCGCCGGTTGCGCGCTGTCCGGCGACACCGTAAGGGTCACATCCGGTGATGCGATCGAGATTCTGGTTACGCTGGGGCGCAACGGAATCCGCCTGTTCGAACTATCCGATGCGATCACTCGAAATCTTGACGACGAGCTGTTGGACAGCAGTCGAGCGGCTTGGCGAGTCGACGTCTCTGCGGCGGACAGCGTGCTGATCGGAGGACCCGAACGAGCGGATCACTTGCTCGCGATGGCCAGAGTCCTGCTGAGCGCGGATTCGCTGGGAGCGTTCTCGGCCACCTTCGAGCGGCTGGTGTCCTACCTCAAGGAGCGCATCGCGTTCGGAGTGCCGATCGCCAGCTTCCAGGCGGTGCAACACCGACTCGTGGATCTGCTCGTGTTCCAAGCCAAGGCGCGTGCGGTCATCATGAAAGCCGCCCGGGCACTGGCCTCCCAGGACGTCGCGGACGACGCAATCGTGTTGTCCGCCGCGGCTCATGCCTTCGTCAACGCGAGGGCAACCGCCGCCGTCGATGAGTGCATGCAATTATCAGGCGGCATCGGCTTCACCTGGGAGTACCCGCTGCATCACGAACTGCGGCGAGTGTTCACCAACGCCTATCTGTTGGGGACGGCTCGTGCCGGCCGCGCACTGGTAGCCGACAAGGCCGGCTGGTGATCGCCCCGGGCGCGAGGCCAAGCGATGCGGAGTTGGCCGATTTCAGGGACCGGGTACGGGCGCACATCGCCGAACACGCCCCACCATTCGACGCCCGGGAGGGGCGACGGGCGCCCGAAAACGCCGAGCAGGAAACACAATTGCGCAGATGGTTCGCCACGCTGTTCGACGCTGGTTTCATCGGCGCCGACTGGCCCGTCGAGCACGGTGGACGCGCTGACCACCACCCACTGCACGACCGCATCCTCAGCGAGGAGATCCTGCGCGCCCGCGCTCCCCGTCCCGTCGACCAGGTCAACCTCGCAGCCCATGTGCTGCTGCACTTCGGGTCGGACACACAGAAGGCGTCGCTCCTTCCCCCGATCCGGCGCAGCGAGCATGTGTGGTGCCAACTGCTCAGCGAACCGGACGCCGGTAGCGACATCGCCAATGTTCGGACCAGGGGGGTGCAGCAGGACGACGGAACGTGGGTCATCGACGGTCAGAAGACCTGGATCACCGATGGGCACTGGGCGGACATGGGTCTGGCCCTGGTGAGGACGGATCCCAGTTCGAAACGCCATCACGGCTTGTCCGCCTTCGTCATCCCGCTGTCGGCGACCGGTGTCGAGGTCCGTCCGATCCGGACGATCAACGAGGCGATCGAGGTGAATGAGGTCTTTCTCGACAACGTCACGTTGCCCGCGGACAGCCTGATCGGCGAGACCGGCCAGGGGTGGTCGATCATCATGGCGGGCCTGGACTTCGAACGATTCGGAATCGGCGGCAATGTCATTCTGCTGGAGCTGCTGATCGATGACCTGGTCACGGTGGCCCGCAATGCCACACTCGACGCCCGGCCGGCGTTCGAGCACGAGGACATCCGGCAGAAAGTGGCCGAGTTGGCCGTCGAAGTCGAGGTGGCCAAGGCGTTCATCGACGACCATGTCGAACGTCTCGTTGCCGGGTCAGAGCAACCCGGCGACGGTTCGATTGCGAAGCTGAGCTTCGCCGAGACTTACCACCGGGTCTCGGCGTACGGTGCCGAACTCGCGCCGATGGTATGCACGGTGGCAGCAGACGCGAGCGTCGAGCAGGCCAAGCAGCGTCTGCGAGAATGCTGGTTGTGGTCTCGTGCGTACACGGTGTCCGGCGGAAGCAACGAAATGATGCGCAACATCCTGGCAAAACGGCGGCTCATGCTGCCGAGCCGCTGATGTGGGCCCACGCCCGAAGGGCAGGGGACGCTTGTGCGAAGAGAACTATGCGCTGATGTCCGGCACGTACTGGAGTCTGGTCGAGGAAGCGGCCGCGTCGCATCCCGCACGCGTGGTCCTCGTCGATGACTTCGGTCGCAGCCTGACGAATGCCCAGCTTCGCGACGCGGCGGCGAGTACCGCAGCGGCGCTGGCCGAACGCGGCGTCGTCGACGGGTCGGTGGTGTCCTGGCAGCTGCCGACCACCCTGGAGACGATGGTCGTGATGGTGGCGCTGACGCGCCTCGGTGCGGTGCAGAATCCGGTACTGCCCATCTGGCGGGAGAGCGAAGTCCGTTTCGTGACAGCGCAGCTCGGCACCGAGGTGATCATCGTGCCCGGCGTGTGGCGCGGTTTCGATCACGTGGCGCTCGCCGACGAGCTCGCGCGGGATCAGCCGATGACGATCGTCGTCGTGAATCACGATGCTCCGATCGCGGACGGTCTTCGACTACCCACGGGAGATCCCGCGTCCCTTCCCGCGGCTCCGACGGAACCAACTTTGCCGCGGTGGGTTTACTACTCGTCGGGTACCACCGCGGCGCCGAAGGGCGTGCGGCATTGCGACCGTTCGGTGATCGCCGGGTCGGCGGGCGTGGTGGGGATGTTCGGTGCCTCCAACAGCGACGTCAATCCGATCGCTTTCCCGGTGTCGCACATCGGGGGTGCGGCAATGCTGGCGGCCAGCCTGCTCACCGGGATGCGGCTGGTGCTGTTCGACGCGTTCGATCCGGTGCGCACACCCAAGGCGATCGCCGGTCACCGGCCGACGATGCTCGGCTCGGCCACTCCGTTTTTCGTCGCCTTCATGGCTGCACAACGGGAGCACGGTGCCGAACCGCTTTTTCCCGATCTGCGGGGTTGCGTCGGGGGAGGCGCGCCGATCACCGCAGAGCTGGGTCGGCAAGTGCGGGAGACCCTTTCGGTTGCAGGCGTGGCCAACGCGTGGGGTTTGACCGAGTTTCCGGTCGTCACGTCACCACCGCCGGATGGATCGCCAGAGGTGCTCGACCACACCGTCGGCCGCCCAGTGCCGGGGGTGTCGGTCCGCGTCGTCGATGACAACGAGCACGAGGTCGGCCAGGGAGAGGAAGGCGAGTTGCGACTCAAGGGGCCGCAGTGCTTCCTCGGTTATGTCGACGCGTCGCTGGATGTCGATGCGTTCGACGCCGACGGGTGGTTCCGCAGTGGTGATCGGGGGCGTATTGATCCTGATGGGAACGTCGTCGTGACCGGCCGGATCAAGGACGCCATCATCCGCAACGCAGAAAACATCTCCGCGCTGGAGGTCGAGGGAGTGTTGGCGACGCATCCCGCGGTCGCTGACGTCGCTGTGATTGGTGTACCCGATCCTCGTACAGGAGAACGGGTTTGCGCCGTAGTCGTCGCCGCGCCCGGCGGTGACGTCACAGTGGACGTACTGGCGGAACACTGCGCAGCACAGGGCCTGAGCCGTCACAAATCTCCGGAGCGTCTCGAGCTGGTGGACGAACTGCCACGTAACCTCACCGGCAAGGTGCTGAAGAACGAGCTGCGTGCACGGTTCGCCTAGCCCGGACCCTGAAAAAGCGCGCCGCGAAGAAAGAAACGCTCCAATTCTCGGATGATTATGGCTCCTAAGGGAAGCTGAGCGGCGATCTCGAGGTTGTCGTCGGCGATGACTTCTGCCCACTCGCTTGGCCATCCGCCGTCGACGAGGCTGGTATTGAACGCGAGCAGGACTTCTTCGCGCGTCATCTCGGTGTCGACGACCAGTGCGGTCGTGGTCGCACGATGTGATGCGGCGCCGGAGAAGCCGCGCCCACATCCGCATGGCATTGAGGGATCCCTCAAATCGCGGTCGCAGGGCTCCTGCACCCACACCAATTCACCATCGACGCAGTAGTGATAGTCCGTCGGCGCCGTGCCCTGTGTCAGGCGCGTCGCGACAAGAATCTTCATTCCGACTGCTCCTCTGCTGCAAGCAAATACCGTTCGGGGTGGCGGTAGTCGTTGACGCGGTATTGGCCACTGTCCAGGTGCGGTGGTGGAATCCACTCGGTGGTGCCGTCTCTGCGCTTTCGGGTGCGCCAACCGCCCTCCATGACCAAGCGATTGTGCGGCCCGCAGGCCAGCGTCTCGTCGGTGATGTTGGTCAAGCCGCCCTCCGCCCAATCGAGTTCGGCATGGTGCACCTGACACAGGTATCCGGGCGCGGTGCATCCGGGCTTTGTGCATCCGCGGTCTATTGCGTGCAACACAATCCGTTGTCCCGCTGATGCCAACCGCTTGGTGCGTCCCAAATACAGCGGTTCTCGAGTGTGTTTGTCGAACACCGAAAGATAATGATGGGCATGACTGGCCAGCCGGATCACGTCACGCATTGGTAGGAGGGTGCCTCCGCCGGTTACCGCCTTGCCGGTCTCCGACTCCAACTCCTGCAGTGTGGTCGAAACAATGATGGTCACTGGTAATCCGTTGTGCTGCCCTAATTCGCCGGAGGCGAGTATCGAGCGGCCCATCGCCTTCAGCGCATCGTGGTTTCGCTGACTTTGGCTGCGGCTGTCTGCGCGCTTCGCTGCTGTCGATGGGTCGCGATCGACACACGGGGCGTCATCGTCGGGATTGCACATCCCAGGAGCCGCCAACTTGGCGAAGACGGCATCTAACGTGGCGCGCAATTCAGGGTCGAGTAGTCCAGAAATCTTGCTCATCCCGTCGATGCCCTGGTTGTGGATGCTGACGTGACGGCGCCTGGCGCGGTCAGTGTCATCGAACTCCCCATCCGGATTTACGAGTGCGAATAAGCGGTCAGCTGCCTTGCGCAATGCGTCCGGTGTGTGATCGGCGGCGACCTGCGCCAGGGTCTCCTCGCAGGCTTCGCGCGTGTGGTAATCGACCGTAGCCGGCAGTTCTTGGAAGAACTTGCGAATGATGCGGACGTGCTCGCTGCCCAGTTCGCCGGCAGCCTGTCGCTTGGCAACATTGGGCAACAGCGGATCCAGTGCGTCTCCTGTCAGTGTCGTTCGTGGACCTAGATCCTTCGCCTCCTCCAACCGTCGACGCGCGTCCGGCGCGCTGATTCGTAGTCGCTGTTGCAGTACCTCGTTCCAGTTCTTGGCACCCAGCTCCGCTGGAGCGATATCGCTTAGCAACCCGTGAATCAAGGTGTGCTCAAGTGCTGGTTGGCGACGACGCATCTCTTCCAAGCGCTGCAGCAGGGTCAGCCGTTCGGACACGGTCAAAGCGGCGTAGCTCAATGTCGCTACTTCGTCGCACGCCGCGTCGAGCCTGGCATACGCGGCGGCGATTGCCTCCCGATCCGAACCCGAACCCGAATCCATGCTTCGAACGTTAGTTCGATGCACCGACAGGACCTGTGAGTTTGATACGAGAGTGACCAATGAGTCGAAAGTTGTTGTAATCAGAGAGCGGCAGGCGGGCCGAGTCGTGAGATCTCGCGAAGCAGCGGCCCGGCCGCGGAGTGAATCTCGGTCATCGTCATCGGCCGAACCGGGTGGATGCCCAGGACCAACTCGATGTGTCCTTTCTGGTCGAGGACCGGCGCGGAAATGGTGGCCACGGGCCGAGGCGCGCGTGAGTCTTCGTCGGAAGTCAATGCCGCTGAGGTGAATTCGATCCGTAACTGATCGATGATCGAACGCATGTTGACCGGTAGATGTTCGGAGAGGGATCCGATTGCGTGCGCTGCCTGCGCAAGCGCGGGAGTCATCCAGTCGATGTCGTAGCCGCGCTCCCGAGTCTTCGTGAGGACGTCGGTCAGCTGGCGAGTGAGAGCAGCGTCGTCTGCCGCGGCACGCTGAACCCAGGCTTGTTGTGCGTCCGGCGTGTCCCACGCCGCGAATGCAACGCCGAACGGGGCGGTGTAGGGGATGCGTTCATTCGCAGACCACGGAATTGTCCCGCCCGTCGGCTGTTCGAATGCCGTGATGACGAGATCGTCGCCGGCGCGCTCGATGACAGACGCCGGTACGCCCACTGCTGCGGCGAGGCGGCGTGCCGCCTCGCGAGCGACATGGGCGAGGGGACGCGCGGCGTCGAGGCGAGCGCCGATGAGTGACAACGCCGGGCCGAGCCTGAACGTCTTGGTGACGGGATCCCGCTGGATCCACCCACGGTCGGACAGCGTCTTGAGGATCGCGTGCGCGGTCGCCTGCGAAAGGTCGACCTCACGGACCACATCGGAGAAACGCAGCTGCCGGTTTTCGGAATGGCTGAGCAGCTCGATGACATCAAGAACCCGTTCGGTGGGTGCCGAGTTCGCTCCGCGCAACCTTGACTCCTCGATAGGCGCCTTCTACGGTCATCTCAGTAATTCGAGAACTATATCTCGAATAATAGAGAAACGAGGCGCCGTGCGCGCAGTGGTGTTGAGAGGCGGCCAGCTGCACGTCCGTGAAACCGCCGATCCCGTTCCCGGACAGGGCGAGTTGCTGCTGAAGACGCTCAGCACCGCGATCTGCGCTTCCGACGTTCACTTCATGGACCATCCGGAACTCGCGATCGACGACCCGACGGGGCGCTCCCTGTACGACGAGCAGCGCGACATCGTCATGGGGCATGAGTTCGTCGGCGAGGTGATCGGTCACGGACCCGGGTGTAGCGATGCGTTCCCGATCGGCTCGCGTGTCACGTCGATGCCGATCCGGCTGGTCGACGGAGGCGCCGGAGGTTTGCGCATCATCGGTCAGCATCCCGAAGCCCAGGGCAGCTTCGGTGAGCTGCTCGTGGTGCCCGAGGCGACGGCGAAGGTCGTCGACGGATCGGTGTCCAGCGACGCCATCGCGGTCGTCGATGCATTCGCGGTCGGTGAGTTCTACGTCCGCGCCTCCCGACTCGAACCCGGCGAAGTCCCCATCGTGATCGGGGCTGGTGCGGTCGGCCTGTCCGCAGTTGCAGCATTGTCCGCCCGCGGAATCGAGCCGATCATCGTCTCGGATTTCCAGCAGGCTCGCCGCGAATTGGCCGCGGCGAGCTTTGGCGCCCATGTCATGGTCGACCCCGCACAGCGTTCGGTGTTCGATGTGTTTCGCGAGGTGCGCGCCGAACGTCATCTGGGTGGCTCGGCGGTGGTCTTTGAATGCGTTGGTGCGTCAGGGCTCATCGATTCGATCGTCAAAGAAGCGGAGTTTTCTTCGCGTATCTACTGCGCCGGCGGCTGGTACACCGGTGACACCCTCGACATCACCGAGGCCACCCGCAACGGGCTGACGCTCCAATTCGGAGGCGGACCGATGCCGCAGGACTGGTACGGCGTCCTGGACGCCGTGGTCGAAGGGCGGCTCGACCCGTTGCCCAGCATCGGTCGGATCATCGGTCTCGATGAAGTGCCCGACGCGCTGGACCAGGCCCGGAGGTCCGAGGGCCCCCCTCGGATTGTCATCCATCCGAATGGAGGTGTCGCATGACAGACCGGGAGGAATTGGTCGCCCTGACGATCCGCTATGCGACCGCAATCGACACGCAGCAATATGATTTGCTCTCAACGGTTTTCACCGATGATGCCGAGGTGGACTACGGCGAGGTCGGCCATTGGACCGGCGGCGCTGAGGTGGCCGAATTCATGGCAGCAGTCCACGTCGGAGCCGCCCACACCATGCACCGGATGACCAACCAAGCGATCGACCTCGACGGCGACGCAGCAGAACTGCGAACATACGTCGATGCCTTGATCTTGGCCGAGGACGGCTCGGGCGCCAACCCCGTTGGCTACTACGACGATCACGCCGTGCGCACCGCCGACGGCTGGCGGATCGCGCGCCGCACGTACACCTCGGTGCGACTCGTCGGAGTGTCAGCTCAATGACCGATGACTTCGCGACCAAGTACGGGCCGTGGGCGATCGTCGTTGGTGCGTCCGATGGCGTCGGGGCCTTGTTCGCCGAGCGCATCGCGTCCGAAGGCGTCAACGTGGTTTTGGTCGCGCGTCGTGAGAATTTGCTCGAGGACGTGGCCGAGGGCATCCGCGGGCGCACTGATGCTCAGACCCGCACGCTGTCCGTCGATCTCACCGACGCTGACGCCTCGAAAAAGATCATCGATTCCACAGCTGACATCGATATCGGAATGTTGGTCTATTGCGCAGGTGGCGATCCTAACTACCAACCCTTCCTTTCCAACCCGGTGTCTGCAGCAGAATCCCTACTGCAACGCAACTGTCTCGTGCTGATGCGGCTGTGTCACCACTTCGCCGGACCCATGGTCGAGCGGGGTCGAGGCGGCATCGTGAACTTCACCTCCGGGGCGGCGTTGGCCGGTGGCCGAAACATGGTGGCTTACGGCGGAACCAAGGCCTTCGACATGGTGTTCACCGAGGGGCTGTGGGTCGAGCTGCATGACAAGGGGGTAGATGTCCTCGGTCTCGTCCTCGGCATGACCGATACGCCTGCACTGCGCAAGTTGGAATACGAGCGCGGGCGCCTGGCATCCCTCGATGAGGTGCCTCCGGGTGCGGTAAGCGCGGCGAGTGTCGTCGACGAGGCCTTTGCCAACCTCGGCAACGGACCGACTGTCGCGACCGGCGACGACACCCGGATGGCCTTTGAACTCTTCAAGTCCATGTCACGAAATGAGGTGGTCCAACTGATCATGCAGATGAGCACCGAAGTCATGGGTACCGACGAACGCTCGGGGAGTTAGACGTTTAGATGTTCACCCTTCGTTTCGACATGCGAGCACCGTCGATCGGTGCACCACCGACGGAGCTGTACAGGGCGGCCTGCGAGATGTCGGCATGGGCCGAAACCCGCGGATGCGTCGCCGCGGTGTTGTGCGAACATCACTGCGCTGATGACGGTTATCTCCCGTCTCCGCTACTGCTGGGCGCGGCGATTGCCGCGCGCACCGAGCAACTGATGCTGAACCTGGTGATTCTGCTGCCCTTTTACGATCCCGCCCGTCTGGCGGAAGACATGGCGGTCTTGGACCACATCAGCGCCGGCCGGGCCACCTACGTGTTCGGGATCGGCTACCGAGCCGAGGAATACGCCCACTTTGGTCTGTCCCTCTCCGATCGCGGCCGCCTGGCAGATGAGAAACTCGGGCTGTTGCGTCGGCTACTCGCCGGCGAGGAGGTGGTGCACGACGGTCGGCAGATGAAGGTCACGCCCCGCCCTCGCACACCAGACGGTCCGATGATGAGCTGGGGTGGCGCCAGCCTCGCCGCAGCGCGTCGCGCTGGACGCAACGGTCTCGGCCTATTGGCTAACGGAGGCGTTCCCGGAATGCAAGAAGCCTATGAAAAGGCATGTCGAGACAACGGTTTCGAACCCGGATTCATGTTGATCCCCGCGCGTGACGCCGCAACCAATTGCTTCGTCGCCGAGGATGTCGACGCGGCGTGGGGCGAAATCGGCAAGTACCTGCTGCATGACGCGATGGCCTACTCGGAATGGAATCCCGACAACACCGTTTCAGCGAACATCACCACCGCCAAGACTGTCGACGAACTCCGGTATGAGTCGACGTCTCACGTGATACTGCCAACCGATGAAGCGCGAAAGCGCGTCGCCGCCGGTGAGGTGTTCAACATCAATCCGCTGTGCGGCGGGATCCCGCCCGAGACCGCGTGGCGGTACCTCAAGACGTTCGTCGAGCTGGGCTAGCGGAGAGGAAGCGACGTGAATAAGGATCGTGTTGCCTTGAATGAAAAGATCGCCTTCGAAAAGTGGGAGGGCTACGCGAAACCGATTGACCGAGGACGCCACGTCACGTTCGGCGACAAGTTCATCTTCGCACCTGACTACGTCATGATGAGTCCACATTTCAACGACGGCATCCCGCAGTCCGCAACCGAGATGTTCTCCGATGAAGTAGCTGCGGCCATGGCCGAGTACGCGCCGGACGGCGACATGCTCACCTCGGAATGGCGCATGTGGTGGAAACACATGCCGGACTACCGGCTCGTGAGTCCGTTCGAATGTGTAGCCGGCGATTGGGGTTTCACGTCTTGTGATACGTACGCGGGGACGCTCGCCGACGGAACGGTGTTAGAGCTACGGGAATGGGACTACATCTGGACCAACGAGGCCGGCCACGTCACGCGGTGGGACTGGTTTGTCGACCCCGATAAGTGGGAGCAGTTGCTTTCTCTCGTCGGACTCGAAGCGAAGGGATTGACGAGTCAGCAGTACACCGTCAACTTCTTACGCGAAGGTGCAGTAACGACATAGGGGAGTCGAATAGTGACAATCGAATCGGGTTCGTCCCGAACGTATCGGGTCGTCCACATCGGGACGGGTTTGACAGGGCGGGAGGCCCTGCGGGCGATAATCGATGACCCGGCGCTGGAACTCGTCGGAGTGAAGGTGTCGAGTCACGACAAGGTTGGAGTGGACGCGGGTCGGCTTGTTGACACTGCGGATGTCGGTATCACAGCGACCGATGACCTGGATGTCGTCCTTGCGTCGGAGCCAGATTGCATTCTGTACTGCGCCACTGCCGTGCGACGTGAGGCCGACGCCATCGCGGACATCGTCACCTATCTCGAGGCGGGGATCAACGTCGTGACGATCTCGACGATACCGATGGTCTATCCGTCGGCTGCGCCACCCGAATGGCGTGCTGCCGTCGAAGCCGCAGCGGCGAAGGGTAATTCGACGTTCTACGCGACCGGGGCGGAGCCGGGCTTCATCAGTCTGAACATCCCCACTGCGCTACTCACGGGAGCCGGTGCCATCGACTCATATCGAATGGACGAGTACGCGATCAACCTGGACAAGGCTTATCCGATCTGGGATGTCCTGCACGAGTCGATGGGTTTCGGAAAGGCGGAGGGGCACGTGCCCGCTCGAATCGCATCGGGAAAGGTCAACCACGACTGGGAAACCGTGGTGCGCTACATTGCCGACATCCTCGGGTTGGAACTCGACGGAGTCGAATTGGATTGGGAAACACTGCTCGCGCCAACGGATCTGGAGACTGCACTCGGCGTGATCCCAGAGGGGACCATCTGCGCGCACCGTTGGCAACTTGCCGGGGTCGTCGGTGGTCGAAAGGCGGTCGCGGTCCAGTACTTCGCAACGGTGAGTTCGACACCGTGGCCCGAACGCTGGCCACGGCCGTCGAGGCAGGACCAAGGCGGCATGGTGTTCCGCGTCGAGGGCCGGCCGAGTATGAGCATGGAACTGTACATGGAGCAGTCGGCCTCAGATCGGGTCAACCCGGGCGTGGCCGTCACGGCGCTGGCCGCGGTGAATGCGATTCCCGAAGTCGTTGACGCCCCGGCCGGCTTGATCGCGCGTCCGTTGGCGGGCCCGTCCATCGTCAGCAGGCAATCGAGGACTCGACGTCACTAGCGGAGGCCCTTTGTCAGTGGTCAGCTTCCGACGCCGCCTTGGCGCAGGAAGTTGATGGTGTAGCCCTGGAATGTGAGTGCCGCAGGATCTAGACCGATGAGCTCCAGGAACGGGTACCACTGGTGAGAGTCCACGAACCAGTCCCAACGAGTGATGTGCCCGTCCTCGTCGGTCCAGATGTAGTCCCACTCCCGCAGTTCCAATACCGTCCCATCGGTGAGAGTTCCCGCGTATGTGTCACGGGCCACGAAGCCCCAGTCGAAAGCATCGCAATCAAACGGTGTGACGGTTCTGAAGTCCGGCATGTGCTTCCACCACATACGAAACTCCGGGGTGAGCATGTCACCGTCGGGGGCGTGTTTGGTGATGGCTGCTGCGAGCTCGTCCGAAAATAGGTCCGCCATCGGCTGTGCAAACCCACCGTTGAAAAGTGGGCACATCATCACGGCGTCAGGTGCATAGATCCACTCATCGCCATAGGTGACGAAGTTCGTCTCCGTGACCTTCGAGTATGCCTCCCACTTGGCGTGGGCAAGCCGCTTGTGCAAAGCGATGCGATCATGGGTCATGCCGTCCACCTTTCGTCAGATCCCGATCAGCTCCTTGAGATTGCCGCCCATCACCCGTGCGGTGGTGTCAGCCGGTAGGCCGCTCAGCTCCTTGACGAAGTCGACGGGTTCGGCGAGACCTTCGGGGTGTGGGTAATCCGAACCGAACATCACGCGGTCGGCGCCGAGAAGCTCGACGAGATGGGACATGTCCTCCTCGTGGAACGGATTGATCCAAACGTGCCTGCGGAAGACGTCACTGGGATGTTCGCTGAAGTCGTACGGCCTCTTGCGGTAAACGCGATCGAAGACGTCCAACAAGCGGTGCGCCCACGATCCGCCGTTCTCGACCACCCCGATGCGCACCCCGGGAAAGCGCTCGAACACTCCGTGCGCGATGAACGCAGCGAGGGTATCGAAGATGTTTCGGCTCTCCTCGTAGATGAAACCCCGCAGCTTGCTCAGCGCGAATCCGTTGAACTCCGCGGCGTCCTCCCAGTCGTCGATATAACGCTCATAGCCAGAGTCCGAATTGTGCATCTGTACCGAGATGCCCGACGACTCGACCAGCCGCCAGAAGTCGTCGAATTCCGGCAACGCAGCCGAACGCGACGTGCCGTCGGCTCGCGGAACGGGTGCCGGTCGGATTAGAACCGTTCTAGCGCCGTTTTCAAGGCACCATTCGAGCTCCTGGACGCCCGATGCGGGATCGTTCAGTGAGATCGCCGGCACGGGAAAAATTCGGTTTTGATAGTTGAAGGTCCAGTCGTCGAGTAGCCACCGGTTGAACGCATGGGTGACGGCGTGGGTCAGCTCGGTGTCGGACTTGATTCTCTCCTCCAACATGCCCGCCGTGGTCGGAAACATCACGGCACCGTCGACTCCCTGGCGGTCCATCAACGCCAGGCGCAGGTCGGGACGGCGGAACTCGTCGGGGCAGCGGATGGGCTCGGCCAGCTCACGCAGCGTCTTGCCCTCTGGGTTTATGCCGCGGAAGTAGTCGGCCCATGCCCCAGGTGTGGGAATCACCTCGTACGTCGGATTGGGGATCGTCTCGGTGATCGTGCCGAGGATCTGCAGCTTCTTACGCCCCTTGACGTCGATGAACTTCAGCGCCTCGGAGTACTTCTCCGGCAGGTAGCGGGTGTACGCGTCGATGGTCTCGTACATGTGATTGTCGGCATCCCAGACCTCGAATGTTTTTCCCTCGGTCACCAGCGCCTCCAACATGCTTGAGAATGTTGATTCTCAACATAGCAAACGGCGGTATCCGTTGAATACGGGGTCAGAGATTCATGAAGTGCCCACCGTCGACACCAAGGGTCTGGCCGGTGATGTATCGCGCGGAGGGCCCAACGAGGAATGCGATGGCCGACCCGATATCGCGCTCCGGATCGCCGATCCGGCCGAGGGGGACTCTGCGGGACAAGCGCTCCTCCATCGCGGGATCCGCTTCGATCGCGGCCGTCATCGCCGGTGAATAGGCAAGCGGAGAGACCACATTGACGGTGATCGCATGGGGTGCCCACTCACGTGCGAGGCTCTTGGCGAAGCCCCGCAGCGCGCCCTTCATGGTGGCGTAGAGCGGGAGCGTCGCGCTGCCTTCGATGCCCGCCGGTGAGGTGAACACCAGGAATGTGCCACCACGAACCTGGAGCGCATCGAACGCCGCGGTTGCGCAGTGGCGTGCCCCGCCCACCGAGACGGAGTAGTGGTCTTCGAACAGCTGCCGGTCCACGTCGACCAGTCGATGCGGCTGGCTGGACCTATTGCTCGTCGCGCTGTGCACCACCGCATCCAGCCGTCCGCTGGACGACAGCGCTGTATCAACCGAATGGGCGACGTCTTCAGGCGCGGTGACATCGCAGCGGGTCCACGTCGCGCGATATCCGAAGGACATCATCTCGGCTGCAACACCGGTATCGGAGCGCGAGGCGACGATCACGTGTGCGCCTGCAGTCCCCAGGGCAAGGGCGATACCGCGGCCCAGACCTGCGCCAGCACCTGTCACCAACACTGTGTGGCCGTCCAGACTCATGGCAACATCACCGATCCGTCGTCCGCGACGATGGTCTCACCGGCAAGATGCTCGACATCGCGGCGCAGCAAAAACCTCGCGGTTTCGACGAGCGAATGCATCAAGGTGGTGTCGTCCGTTACAGCGGCGTTCGTCAGGTGAGCATCAGATTCTGAGACGGCCTCGGCAAAGACTCGTATCGGCGCAGCGATGAGGTTCACCACGATGCCGTCGCGACCCCACTGTCGCGCAGCCGATTTGGCCAACGCGCGAATTCCCTCGACAGCCGTGGTGTAGGGCACGAGTCCGGCCGCTCCGGCCATCCCAATCGTCGGAACGACAAGGACGATGCGGCCACCTCGGTTCTCCAGCGCGGTATGGGCCGATTGCAGCGCGACGAGGGCCTGCCATATCGGCTCGCTCGCACGAAGGTCCCATTCGACCGAACTCAACGTGGCGATGTCTTGCAAGAGCGGCGCGGGTTCGGTGCCGACTGTGATCACAACCGAGCTGACGTCGGATGCGGACAGGGTGTCGGGTTCGCCCAATGCGGCGCCGAGCCCGTCGGCAAGTGCGCTCGCCACACCCCCGACTGTGCCGATCACGACGACTTTGTCCGCCATGGTTGGAAGTATCACCGGCCGAAGAGTCTCAGGCGGCACATTGATAACATCGCTCTCTAAATCGAGAACAAACATTTCCGTGGCGGGAGGCGTCAGGTGAACACGGTCCTGGTCACGGGGGCGCTGGGTTACGTCGGGACCCAGACCGTCGCACGACTCCACGAACAGGGCGACACGGTGGTTCCCACCGATATCGACACTCCCGCCAATCGGAAGGCGGCACGTCGCCTGCCATCCGGATTCGACGTGCGCTGGGCGGATCTCACCCAGAGGGACCAGGTCGCGAGCTTATTGGCCGATGTGGCGCCGGCGGCGATCGTTCATCTGGCGGCGGTCATACCCGCCGCCACGTACCTCAACGCGAAACTGTCGCGAAAGGTCAACGTCGACGCCACCAGACTCCTGGTCGAGGTGGCAGAGCAACTTTCGCAGCGTCCGCGATTCCTTCATGCTTCCAGCGTGGCAGTGCACGGCTCGCGCAATCCGCACCACAATCGCATCCTGACGGCTGATTCACCGCTGAATCCCGTCGACTCCTATGGTGCTCAGAAACTGGCGGCCGAAGGCGTCGTGCGCCAGTCGAGTCTCGACTGGCTGATCTTGCGACTGGGCGCGGTCGTCAGCACCGATGTGCGTTCCTTACCGGTCAGCGCCGACGTGATGTTTCTGGAGTGGTCTTCGCCCTCCGATGGTCGTATCAACACCGTCGACGTGCGTGATGTAGCCGCGGCCTTCGCTGCGGCCGTCAGCTCAGACGTAACGGGGGAGGTGCTGATGATCGGCGGAGACGAATCCCATCGTCAACTGCAGGGCGACATGGGTCCTGCAGTGGCGGAAGCGATGGGGTTGCGAAACGTCTATCCGCGAGGCAGGCCGGGCAACCCAGATGACGACTCGGCATGGTTCGTCTGCGATTGGATGGATACTGCGCGTGCGCAGGAGGTGCTCGACTTCCAGCACCACTCGTGGCCGGACATGCTTGCGGAGATTCACGCCAGGACCGGTGCATTGCGATATGTGTTGACGGCGCTTTCGCCGATCGCGCGAGTGGTGCTGAGACGCCGCACGCCGTACCGGAAACAGCCTGGTATCTATGCCGATCCGTGGGCTCTGGCCTATCAGCGGTGGCCGGGTGCCAGACCCGATTGACCTCAGGCCGTCGTCGACTCGATGAGGTTCCGTTTGACGACCTTGCCGACGTCATTTCGAGGCAACTGCTCGATGAACACAATTCGCGCGGGTACGCGGTAGGGCGTCAACCGCTCGCGGCACCACGCCATCAGTCCGGCCTCGGAAACCGACTCGCCATCGCGCACAACGAACGCCCATGGCACTTCACCGAGGCGCTCATCGGGTACACCAACCACCGCGGCTTCCAGAACGCCGTCGGCCGCCAGCAGGACGTCCTCGACGGTGCCAGGAAAGACCTTGAGTCCACCGCGATTGATCATGTCCGAGACCCTGCCGTCCAGCCACAGGAAACCGTCGTCGTCGAACCAACCCAGGTCGCCCGTGTGGAACCAGCCCTCGTCGGTCAACCTGTCCAGGAACGCGGCGTCGATGTTGCGGGCGGCGGTCGTCGGTGTGCGGACCATGACCTCGTCGTCGGCAATGGTCACGTCGATACCGGGCAGCGGCCGCCCGACCGAACCGAGTTTGGTCTCACCCCATTCGCGTGCGTCGGCAGCAGACCACCCGACGACCTCGCCGCCGAGTTCGGTCTGACCGTAGGAGTTCAGTACGATCACGCCGAACTTGTCCCGAAACCGCCCGGCCTGAACCGGGGACAGTGGCGCGGTGATCGATCGGACAATCTTCAAGGGAGCCAGGTCGGTCACCGAATCGTCGTGCAACACCATCGTCAGCGCTGCGGGTGGCAACACCGTCGACCGCAGGTGATGCCGCTTGACGAGCGCAGCGAAATCCGTTGGAGAGAAACGGTCCATGAGCACGACGCCGGAGCCGGCTCGGAACGCGAACAGGACCTGGTAGATACCTGCCCACAACGACAGTGACAGGGGCACAAGGTTCGGCATGGGCGGCCGGTTCGCTTTGGCGGAAGGGGGTTTGGTGCCGCGGAGCTTCGCCAGCAGCCGGTCGATGAGGTCGAGCACAGTCGCGTGCCGCAGCGGTACCGGTTTGGGCGGACCGGTTGTTCCCGACGTGAACTGCAACAGTGCCACGTCAGCGTCGTATCGCCTCGGATCGGTCGGTGCTTCGGACGACGGCTGCAGCGTCCACGCCAGATCAGACACTGTTGCGATGGGCAGCCCGAACGTGGAAAAGCGCTGCGCCAGTTCCGATGTCGTGATGACCGCAACCGGTCGCAGTGTCTGTAGTTGGGTGGCCAACTCTGCATCGGCTGCCCTGGGGTTCAGCGGGGTGTACACGCCGCCGGCCAGCCAGGTCCCGAACAACGCGGCAATGGTCGCGGCGTCGTTGGGCAGCATCGCAGCGACGACCTCGCCGGTGGTCAGCCCACTCTCTGCGAGCAGGGCGCCCAGCTGTTGTGCGTTCGCCGTCAGTTCGGCGCGCGAGACATCGGAGGCGACCGTGTGGACGGCGGTGTCGGGGAGTCCGTCGAGCAGGTCGGCCAGGCTCATGAATCAGACTCCAGCGGTTGCCAATCGGGCGGGCGCTTGTCGGCGAACGCGAGCGGCCCCTCGTTCTGGTCGGGATGACCCCACATCGATGTGAGGTGCTTGGCGCCTTCGCGGCATGCGTCGGTCAACCCGTACTCGAGCGCTCCCCACAGCGCCCGCTTGGTCGCGCGCATGGCGGCCGGGGAATTTTTCGCGATCTTTTCGGCGAGTTCCTGCGCGACCTCGCGCAGGTTTTCGGGCGGATCGACGACCTGGCTGATCATGCCCAGTTCGTAGGCGCGTTGGGCGGTGAGTCGTTCGTGGCTGCCGACGAGTGCCATCCGCAGGACCGCCTCCGCGGGCATCTTGCGCATCAGGGCGATGGTCTCCAGGGCGCTCACCTGGCCGATCGACACATGGGGATCGACGAAGGTCGCGTCGGACGACGCGATGACGACGTCGGCGTCGGCGACCCAGTGCAGCCCGCCGCCCGCGCACACCCCGTTGACCGCGGTGATGACGGGCTTTCCGACATTGCAATGCCACCCTGTCAGCTTGAGGTCCAGCGTGCGCATGGTCTCCTGGAACTGCAACACGGCCTCGCCGTCGAGTTCCTCCACGTCGGCGCCCACTTGGAATGCCCGGCCGTTTCCCGTGTGCACGATGACCCGAACGTCGGGGTCGGCGTCCAATTCCGCCCACGCCTTCGGAAACTCCTCGCGCATCACGACGTCATAAGCGTTGAGGCGATCGGGACGGTTGTTGATGATCCATCCCACGGGCCCTCGGCGCTCGACAATGAGCCTTTCGTACGTCATGGCACCTCCAGCGGTTGCCAGTGCGCCGCACGCTTCTCACGCCAGGCCTGAACACCCTCGGCGTGGTCTGGGTGATTGCGTAGTCGCCAGATTTCGTCACTGGCTTCCCGCTTGGCATCGGAGAGGCCTACTTCGAGCGAACGCCATAGCGCCTTCTTGGTGGCGCGCATCGCGGTCGGTGAATTGGTGGCGATTGCGGCAGCCAGCCGCCCGGCCGCCGCCGTGAGTTCTTCGGCAACAACGACTTCCGACACGATACCGAGCTCGTATGCGCGTCGAGCGGAGATCCGCTCGCCCTTGCCGCTGAGGGTCATTCGCGTGATGGCCTCCATAGGAGATTTGCGCAACAGCGTGATCGCCTCGTACGCCACTGCCTGGCCCACTGATACGTGGGGGTCGACAAACGTCGCCGATTCGGCGGCAATCACGATGTCCGCGTCCGCCACCAGATGGAGACCGCCCCCGGCGCATACGCCGTTGACAGCCGCGATCACCGGCTTCCAGACACCGCAATGCCATGACGAGATCTTCAGTTCCGCATCGCGTGTACGGCGGGAGTGCTTGCGCATGGCCGCCTTGTCCCGCGCGACCTGCACCACATCCATACCGGTGCAGAAAGTCCGGCCAGTCGCCGTGTTCACGATCACGCGCACGTCGGGGTCGGCGTCCAGCTCCGCCCACGCAGCCTCCAGTTCGTCGAGCATCAGCGCGTCGAAGGCATTTCCGGCGTCCGGGCGGTCGAGTATCAACCAGCCGACGCCGTCGGATCTCTTCACGACGAGGCGATCGTACGTCCTCACGAGCGTGGAATCTCTTTCCAGGGCTTGCCTTTCCACGGATCAGGTTCTTTGGGCAGTCCGAGAACACGTTCACCGAGGATATTCTTGTTGATGTCGGAGGTGCCGCCCTCGGTCCCGTTGGCGAGGCTGCGCATCATGCCCTGGACGTCGCGAGGGAGCGCATCCTGATCCTCGGTTGCGGGCCATCCCAGCGCATCGGTGCCGAGCAGGTCGACCATCAGATCCTGGATCTGCTGATTGAGTGTGGCCTGGTGGATCTTTCCTATCGACGACGCGGCGCCAGGGGACTGGCCGGCTGAAAGCGCCGCGCGCACACGGGCGTTCGTCCAAGACCGTATCTGTTCCTGAGCCCACAACCGCATGACCTTGTTGCGCACGACGGGGTCGGCCCACTTTCCGGTTTCTTTGGCGAGCGTGATCAGTCGCTCGGCGCTCGAACCGCCGAGGCGTCCCATGCCGCCGGAACCTGACCCCGACACCATCTGCCGTTCGCTGGACAGCGTCGACGCGCTGACCCGCCAGCCGTCGTTGACGTCGCCCACTCGGTGCGCGTCCGGAACCCGCGCGTTGTCGATGAAGACCTCGTTGAACTCCGCCTCGCCGGTGATCTGACGAAGGGGCCGCACGTCGACGCCCGGTTGGTGCATGTCGAGGAGGAAGTAAGTGATGCCCTCGTGCTTTGGCGCCTCCGGGTCGGTGCGAGCGAGCAGAATGGCGAAGTCCGCCTCATCAGCCCACGTCGTCCAGACCTTCTGCCCGGTGATCACCCAGTCGTCACCGTCGCGCACGGCCCGTGTCGCGAGCGACGCGAGATCGGAGCCTGCACCCGGCTCACTGAACAGCTGGCACCACTTCTCGTCGTTGCGCACGATCGGCGGCAAGAACCGCAGCCGCTGCTCCTCGGTGCCGTGACTGAACAGGGCTGCGGCAGCATTGTTGAGACCCAGCGGGTTCAGCCGGGCCAGTCGCAGCGGACTCAAAACCCGGTCGATGGCGCGTGCCACCTCATTGCCGACGCCGAGACCGCCGTGCTCTGGTGCCCAGGTCGGCACCACGAGACCCGACGCGGCATAGGTCGGATACCACTGCCGGTAGTCCTCCTTGCTGCGAACGGCCCTCAGCGCATCGGCGCCTTCTGCGGCCGCCGATCGCCACTGCGCGGGCACCTCGGCATCGACCCATCGCTGTACCTCGGCGACGGCGTCGTCGGCAGACGTGGTCCCGCTGATGGACAGCGTCATCGGCCCTGGAACTTCGCGTCTCGACGGTCGCGGAAGGCGGCCAATCCTTCCTTGAAGTCGTCACTGCGACTGGATAATTCCAGTGCCATGGCTTCGTTTTGGAGGTGGCGATCCAGGTCCAGTCCGTTGCCGCTCTGCAGTAGCCACTTGGTGAGCCCCAGAGCCACCGTGGGCGCTTCGGCGAGTTTGGCCACCAGTTTCTCTGCAGCCGAATCCAAATGAACCTCCGCATGGGTGCCGTGAATGATGCCCCACTCGGCGGCGGTGGCTCCGGAGATCTCTTCACCAAGCATCAGCAGCTGTCGCGTCCGCACCATGCCGATGAGGCGGGGGAGCAACCACGCCGCACCGCTGTCCGGGGTGAAGCCGCGGGCCACGAACGGCTCCCAGAACCGGGCGCCTTCGGCCGCGACACAGAAGTCGGATGCCAATGCGATGTGGAATCCGAGTCCGGCCGCCCATCCGCGAACCACCGCGACGATGGGCACCTGCGTCTCGAGCATCAACGGAATCAGTCTGTTGGCCTTGTTCGGCAGCCGCCGCTGTGTACTTCCCACGCGCGGCTTGCGTTCGGAGCGCACGTTGTTCGCGACGAGGTCGGAACCGGCGCAGAAATCCGGGCCCTCTGCGTCGATACGAATGACGCGCACGGACTCGTCGATTCCGGCTGAGACGAGGTGTCCTATCAGGGCGTCGAGGATCGTGTCGTCGACCGCATTCCGCTTGTCGGCACGGTCGAGGGTCAGCCGCAGTATGGGACCGCTATGTTCGGCGCGGAGACCCGGCACGCTGTCGTAACTCATCGCATCAACGTCGAAGAGAACTGAGCCGAAACGGCGGTGAGCAACTCGGCCAGATCGGTCGCCCCACCTGGCGGGTCGGGAAGGCGGACGGGTCCTTTTTCTCTGCTGGGCAACAGGATGGTGGCGTGTCCGGGGGCGGTGACCTCGCCGCGGTGATTGGTTGCTGCGAGTTCGAGATCGACGGCCGGCCGCTCGCCGTCGGTGAGATACTTGCGCGTGACCCTGCCGGTCATCGTGTGGAGGTCACCCACATAGTTGAAGAGGCGGAACTCACAGTCCAGCTTCCACAACCACGCGTCATCGCCCATCCAGTCGGTGCACAGGTGGATCAGCCACGTTTCACGCATTCGGCCGTAATCGAACGTGGTGGGGTTGCCGGCATTACGGGCGGCGTCAGGCTCCCAGTGGACGCGCTGTTGAACGTCGGGTACGCCCTGCTCGTTCGGCGTGTAGAAACGGGGGATTCGCTGCCGGTTGCGCCATGCCAGCCGCAGTGGGCGCACGCCGTACATCCCGGTTCCCATGCCGACGTGCCAGCACACCATGTCCGTGACGGTCAGCGGACCCTTGGTCAATGGACCGACGTCGTCGCCCTCGTTGACGTCCTCCCACCAGCGTGGTTC
>Ga0075370_10000162_pt1 | contig 22862 bp, 27 predicted proteins | sample EndMethybrTD3035_FD_71398 | JGI IMG/M metagenome (GOLD analysis project Ga0075370, IMG submission 71398) | Populus endosphere microbial communities from Tennessee, USA - Endosphere MetaG P. TD hybrid TD303-5 | ecosystem: Host-associated > Plants > Roots > Endosphere | place: USA: Tennessee... | reverse complement strand
CGACTATTATTAGGCCGCGACCGTCCTGCGTCCGACGCGCACTCATCCCTAATGGGATTCATGCCCGCGTCTCCCACAATGACTTGACGGCGTGAGGCGTTTCCTGCTTCGCTCGTCAACGCACACCTATCGCGGGCTCCTTGACTTCGCACTTCGTGCTCTCCTTGTTGCGTCGTTTGATGTAATTTTTTTTCTACTTATCTTCCTATTTTCAGCTATGAACCCCACATAAAGCATTCGATTTATGCATTAATTCTACTTTAGAATAGGTTAAATATAAATGTAAAAATATTAAAATAATACCTATGTATGCTAATAGATGACTTTTTCTGTGTAAATTCTTTTTTTAATTTTTTTATTACTATACGCGCATACAAGTAACGCGCATATAAGTAAAGCTGTGGATCCGATTGGCTGGAAAATTATTAATCCATTTCCAGCAATTGTAGAGCCAGATAAAAGCTATTCCGAAACATATCGCTAACGAGTAATCAGCAAGAAGTGATGAATAAGCTGTTAACAGTGGAAAAAAACGGACCTTATTTTTCTTTTGAGGATCATTGTACAGGCTTAAAGTTAGCCCCCCAACAAACTTGCAAGGTGATTGTTCATTTTTGTTCCTCGATAGAAGCAGTACGAAGTGTTCAATTGACGTTAAGATACAATCTTAACGTGGTGCCTTTACCTCCACAAGAGATTACAGTCAAAAAAAATTTTCACTTTCAGGCAATGTGAACCCTGGGAGTTCAGATGGAGAAAATTGGGAGACGTTTAATACTACGTCTGCCAATCCGAATAAAGTTATTTGGAACGAAACTTTAGGTGAGTTTATCACCGTTGGTGCAATGGGAATTATCGAAACTAGCCCTACCGGAAGACGTTGGACACGTATCCCCGTGTCTACCACTAGCACTTTAAATTCAATTGTATGGAATAAAGATTTGAAGCATTACGTTATTGTAGGCAATGAAGGGGTGATTTTAACGAGTTCCGATGGTTATAGTTGGCAAATAGAATCATCTAATCTAACAGGTATTGCTTGGAGTGATTATTTAAAGAAATATGTGGTAGTAACGTCGACAAAGTATCGCTATCTCAGCAGTGATGATGCTAAGCGGTGGCTATCTTATGAAAATTTTGTTTTAGATCAACCTATTTATGCTATCGCCTGGAGTTCCAGTCTTTCTGAATTTGCTGCGGGTGGACTTTTTCACACCATTTGTTCTAGCAAAGAGAGCTCGTTAGTTTTAATTCATCTTTAGCGAACGATTTAAGAAATTTTCAAACAATTAAAAATAACGCCGACGCGCTGTATATAGGTGAAAATGGTAGACTGCAGAGTCTACAAGACGATATGGCAAGATATAATAAGGTTATAGATGAATGCAATGTTGCCATTGCAGCGAGCTCTACCTTTTTAGGTCTAGGAATTGTCGCAATAATTGTGGGTGCTGTTTTAGTAGTTACAGGTGTAGGAGCTCCATTGGGCACAATAATAGCAGGAGGCGGTGTAGTTGTTAGTGGCGTGTCGGGAGGTGTATTAGGTATGTATCTTGCGCGAAAAGAAGAAGCGGAAAGTGGCTATAAAAAGGCTGTTGTGGAATTTGAGACTGCCCAAACACAATGCGCTATTTTACAAGCTCTCAGACAATTTTATCTCTTTAGGGGAAGCTAATACTAAAGCCAGTGGCGCTGTATTAAAAATGATTAATGCGTGGCAAGATATGGGTGATCAATTTTCAGAACTTGCTAAAGCGGCACAGGAAACTGTTGGTGAAAACACACCGTTTCTTATTAAACTAAAATTAAAAGGGGCGCTAGAAGATGTAAAAACTCTGAAATCATTTGCTGCTGCCAGGTAAATGGAATTTTACCCGTAGTTCCTGATGAACAGTTGGTTAGAAATCTACGTTGACCTAATTCTTGGTTGAATAAACACATTCCTGGTATTGCTTTTAGAGATTTTGTGTATGGTATGAGAAAGAAAGGCTACTTTGACAGAGGTCGTAATGGATGGCGAACGCGTGCTCATCATGTTTGTACTCCATCTATCGAATGCAATAAGTAGCGGCGTATACAGTCTCTGGTCTCGTCACATACTCATTAGAAAATTTTAAAGCCCGTCTGAAGGCTCTAAAAGCGAAGGTAGCTGAAGAAGGGTATTTTCTTTAAGGCAAGTTTATTTGCTAAACTTTGCCTGACAGTCATTCCTTAAAAACCAGCAACTGTAAGATCAGGTTTGAGCTAGTACAAATAAAAACTAACAAATAGTCTAATTCCTCAGTAGCCTTTATAAACTCTTTCCGGAAATTATAGTTTATCTATGCCTTTTTATTTGGTAATAGGTTTTGCAAAGCCTCCTATGGAAAGTTTATTAGCAGCAAGAGTCACTCAAAATTATACAGAATTACCGAATGTGTAGAGTAATCGCATCTATCTATTTGATTTTAGGCTATTTTCTAAAAAGAGTGCTTCCCAAGTTTATGATTAACAGTCATCCACTCATAATAATGGAGTTATTTTTGATAAATTGCTATCTTTACTACTTTAGTTTTTGAATTAACCAGTCAATTTAGCGCATAGTTAGTGTCCTGTCATTTATATTTATTTCTTTGTTTCAAGGGTATTTTTTTAGTTTAATCATAGAGGCACAGTTTGTTTTTTGATGTAACGCTAAAAATTTAATGATTTCTAGGTATAAAGTGAATTTGAATAAATTTCTACTAAGAATTAATTGTTGAAATAAATTTATTTCAGCTCTTGACCCATGCTACCTCTGCTATTACTATAAGCGGCCTTAACGGCTTAATTCCCCGATAGCTCAGCTGGTAGAGCAAATGACTGTTAATCATTGGGTCACAGGTTCGAGTCCTGTTCGGGGAGCCAGCATCATTAGAGAGTTTTGTAACGAGATCCTGCAGGTTAAGTTTCATTGGAGAGTATAATGTACGCAGTTATTTGCAGCGGCGGAAAACAATATAAAGTCGCTAAACAAGAAATTATTAAGCTCGAAAAGCTCCCAGAAGCGCTTGAGAGCATCGTTGAATTTCCGGTGATGCTGTTGGCAGATGAAGACGGCTGCAAAATAGGTGCCCCTTATTTAGCGGGTGCAAAGGTTAAGGCCTGTGTGGTGGAGCATGGTCGTGGCGATAAAGTGACTATTATTAAAATGCGACGTCGTAAGCATCATAGAAAGCAAATGGGTCACCGACAACACTATACGGCGGTAAAAATTACCGAAATTATTAGATAATTACTAAGAGTTTATAGAGATTATATCATGGCACACAAAAAAGCAGGCGGAAGTACCCGTAATGGTCGCGATTCACACTCAAAACGTTTAGGTGTAAAACACTTCGGTGGTGAATTGGTTAAAGCAGGCAATATTATTATCCGTCAACGCGGCACCCATTATCATCCAGGTAATAATGTCGGTATTGGCAAGGATCACACTTTGTATGCTTTAGTGCAAGGCGTGGTTAAGTTTGCTCGTAAAGGAGCTAAACTCAGACGTTATGTAAATGTGGTCCCTGTATTAACCGAATCGGTTGAACACGTTTAAAATAAAATCGTTTTTTAATAATAGTTACCCCGCTCAGCGGGGTTTTTTATGAAATTTTTAGATGAAGTTGAGATACTAGTAGAGGCAGGAAAGGGCGGAGCAGGTTGCGTTAGTTTTCGTCGCGAAAAATTTATTCCCTTAGGCGGCCCGGATGGGGGCGATGGGGGTGATGGGGGCAGCGTCTATTTAAAAACCAATACCAATCTCAACACACTGATCGATTTTCATTATAACCGCCTTTATAAAGCGGCACGGGGCGAAAATGGCAAGGGCAGTGACTGCGCAGGAAAAAAAGGTGCTGATCTTATTTTAGATGTGCCTATCGGCACCGAAATCTTTGATGCGGATACACAAGAGTTAATAGGCGATTTAACCACTAAAGGGCAAATGCAGTGTGTCGCAAAAGGCGGTTGGCATGGTTTAGGTAATGCACGATTTAAAAGCAGTACCAATCGTAGTCCGCGTCAATTTACACCAGGTCATCCTGGCGAAACACGTCGCTTAAAACTTTCTTTAAAATTATTGGCTGATATAGGGCTCGTAGGTTTACCCAATGCCGGAAAATCCAGTTTGATCCGATCAGTATCAGCGGCGACACCTAAAGTAGCGGATTATCCCTTTACTACCCTGCAGCCACATTTAGGTGTGGTGCGATTGGAAGCAGGACGTAGCTTTGTGATGGCGGATGTTCCCGGATTGATTACCGGTGCTGCCGAAGGTTTAGGTTTAGGCATAAACTTTCTTAAGCATCTGGATCGCACGCGTTTATTACTGCATATATTGGATATCCGACCCGTAGATGGTAGCGATCCATTAAAAAATATGACCTTAATTGAAAATGAGCTGATAAAATACAGTCCTGAATTAGCCGCAAAACCCAGGTGGTTAGTATTAAATAAAATAGATTTACTTTCTAGTGAGGAGTTACAGGAGTTTGTTGAATCGATAAAGACTCAAGTTCCTGTGCAGGTGCCGATATTTGAAATTTCGGCTTTACAGCGTGTCGGGACGCAAGCATTATGTTATGCTCTTGGAGATTTTTTGGGACAAATCGATCATTAGTCAGCAGAATTTATTTCAGTCAGAAGAGTAGATTTGTTAACACAATATTTGAGTGTTTTACCCATTTTAAAATGGATGCGATACTTTTCAGGAGCTAAAAAGTGTTCACCGGTTTTTGGGTTAAAAGCAGAACGTGCTGCATTATAATGGGGTGAAAAACTTCCAAAGCCACGTATTTCTATGCGACGACCCTGATATAATGTTTGTTCCAACAGTTGGATTAAGTGCTCCACACTTTTCTTAACAGTAGCTGCCTGAAGTTGAGGGAACCTTAGTATGAGTTGGTTAATGAGTTCTGGTTTCAGCATGGATCACCTATGATTAGTTTGATTAAGCCAAAAAAATGATGCAATTACAACTACGGCATCTGCCTAATTTAATTACCTGTATTCGCTTTATCTTAATAGGTCCCATTTTATGGGCCTTATTGACAAAGTGCTATACCCTAGCTTTTTATTTGTTTGTGATAGCCGGTTTGAGTGATGGCTTAGACGGTTTGTTAGCACGTTTTTTTGATTGGACGACTCCGTTGGGTGCTTTATTGGATCCTTTGGCCGATAAACTGTTACTCATGGGTAGTTTTGTTGTGCTGGCTTATCTGCAACAAATTCCTTGTTGGTTAACCATTATGGTGATAGGTCGCGATATCTGGATTATGGGTGGTGCTTTACTTTATCGTTATTGGGTCGGTCCTCTAGATTACAAACCTGTTTGGATTAGTAAATTAAATACTTTTTTCCAGTTGGTATTAGTGAGTTTACTTATTATTAAATTAGCTTTTTTTGATATCCCTGCCGAATTAATTCCACGTATTATAGAAGCGGTCTTTGTTACCACCTTGTTGAGTTTTATCCAATATACGTGGATGTGGTTTTGGCAAGCGGCTTATTATTTAAAATTAGCGAGTAAAAAATTAACGGCTAAGAATCAAAAGCAATGTTGACACAATTAATTTTGCCAATTCAACCTCCTGATGCATGCTGTTTTGAAAATTTTTATATCGGTCAAAATGCTATTCTATTAAATAGCTTACGACATTTTTCTCGAAAAATAGGTGAGTCCTATATTTATATTTGGGGCAATCCCGGTGCCGGTTGTACGCATTTATTGCAAGCTTGCTGTCATGAGGCGCAACAACAAGGTTTTTCTGTCGCTTATTTACCTTTAAATACATTAAAAAAAAATAATAGTAGCGAGATATTGCGCGGTTTAGAATCAGTGGATATGGTTTGTATCGATGAACTTGAAAGTGTTGTTGAAGATAGTATTTGGCAAGAGTCATTATTTCATTTCTATAATCGCTTGCAAGAACAGACGTGCTATTTACTTATTGCAGCTAAAAATGTTCCTAATCAATTAAATTTATCATTACCTGATTTAGTTTCACGTCTTTCTAGCGGTGTTTTATTTCAAGTACACGAATTAAATGATGCTGAAAGACTCATTGCATTACAACAGCGTGCTGATTTACGAGGCTTGGAACTTTCCGCGGAAGTAGGACAATTTTTATTGCTTCGTCTTCCGCGCGATTCGCAAGCACTTTTTTCTGCGTTGACACAACTTGATAAAGCAAGTTTACGTTTACAACGTAAATTAACGATTCCATTAGTTAAAACGATTTTAAAATTATAGTTTACAGTTTAATAAAATTTATTATTTAAATTAGAATTTTTAAGATGTCAGAAATTAGAGTTTGTTTATAAATCTTTACAAGCTATTAGTTGTTCTTTTCCTACTAAGAGTAATCCTGAAACTGAAATTGTTATAATTCCTCCAGGATCGTAACCAATTTTTAGGTTATGTGGAATCAGGAACTGATTCCACATAATGGCTATGCAGTCAATTTCAATGCAACATGTGCTAAACGTTTGCCTAAGGCTTGGCAAAGACGTTTTTCTTCGTCGCTCAGTGGATTTTTGCTTTCCTTACCGGCCATATGCGTGGGCCCATAAGGCGTACCGCCCGTTTGCGTGGTACTTAAATCGGATTCTGTATAGGGGACGCCAACGACCATCATACCGAGATGAATCATGGGTAACATCATACTCAGTAGAGTGGTTTCTTGTCCGCCATGTAGACTTGAGGTCGAAGAAAAAAAGCCAACTGGTTTATCGACGAGTTCACCTGAAAACCATAGACCACTTAGGCTATCGATAAAATGCTTTAAAGGTGCGGCCATATTCCCAAAACGTGTTGGGCTGCCTAAGGCGATACCGATAGCGTCGCGAACATCCTCGTGTGTAGCGTAAGGAGGGCCAGCGGATGGAACTTTTTCTTCTACGGCTTCAGACACCGTTGAAATATTTGGAACGGTACGAATTCTTACTTCCACATCGGCGATAGATTCTATGCCTCTTGCGACTTGTTGAGCCATTTTGGCTACCGCACCATAACGGCTGTAATAAAGTACTAATACATAGGGCATGGATTGCCTCCTTCTGATGAGACTCTTCGCACTTGAATTTTTGTCTTGGGGCTCAAATTCGCGATCTTCATGTATCATTACATATCCTAGCTATTTCATTCTCGCACGGCCTTGTCAAAATCCCATTGCTGTGAGTATAAAGACCCAGTATATCGGGCTTGATGTTGATGCAACAAGTCATTCTATGGTATAAAACACCGCGCTGAAAAGCGTTATTTCACACACCTATTTATTTAAGCGTTATTTGAGGGTGGCTATCTTTTAAAAGATAGTCTTCAAATAATACTAGGTGGAGGTTTAACCCAATTGGAGATCATATACAGTGTCAGCAACAGCAACATTAAGACAGTTATTTGAAGCAGGTGTGCATTTTGGTCATCGTACGTGTTTTCGCGAGCCAAAAATGGCGCCTTATATCTATGGTGTACGTAATGGAATTAGCATCATCGATCTAGAAAAGACCCGAGAGTATATTACCGAAGCGCTGAACTATATTGCGAAAATAGCGGCTCGGCCAGGCAGTAAAATCTTATTTGTCGGAACAAAGCGCGCCGCACAGGATTTAGTTAAAGAACAAGCATTACGCTGCGGTATGCCTTATGTTAACCATCGTTGGTTAGGTGGGTTGTTAACGAATTATCGTACCATCCGTCAGTCCATTAAACGACTTAAAGAATTAGAAGCACAAAGCCAAGATGGTAGTTTTAACCAATTGACTAAAAAGGAAGCGTTGAATTTACAGCGACAAATGGATAAATTGGAACGGGGTTTAGGTGGTATTAAAGATATGAGTGGTTTACCAGACGCCTTGTTTGTGGTTGATAGAGGCTATGAGCATATTGCTATTTGCGAAGCACAAAAGTTAAAGATACCGGTCATCAGTGTTATTGATACTAATCATTCACCCGAAGGTATTGATTATATCATTCCAGGTAATGATGATGCGGCACGTGCAATTACACTGTATACGCAGATGGTTGCAGATACTATTTTAGAAGCTCGCGCGGCTGCAAACAAACCAAGCGACTTAACACGTACTGAAGCAGAAAAAGCTGAAGCTCAAGAATCTGAACTGGAATCGACTCACTCTACGCAAGGGAAAGAGGAATAAGCACATGACGCCAATAATAATAACGGCCGCTATGGTTCAGGCTTTACGTGCTCGAACCGGCGCTGGCATGATGGATTGTAAAAAAGCTTTAGAGTCTGTGGGGGGGGATTTGGACGCAGCGGCTGAAGCAATGCGTAAATCAGGTCAAATTCAAGCTGAAAAGAAGTCAGGACGTGTTGCTGCTGAAGGTTTAATAATTATTAAATCTAAAGCGGTGACAGGCCCTGCAATTATTTTAGAAGTAAATTGCGAGACGGATTTTGTTGCTCGCGATGAAAATTTCAAACAATTTGCCGAGAAAACTGCACAATGCGCACTGGATCATCAGATTACTAATCTTGAGTTACTGTTAACCTTTACGTTTGCGGATACCGGCGAAACAGTAGAAAAAACCCGTGAAGCACTCGTTGCTAAGTTAGGTGAGAACATTCAAATAAGACGTTTACATCTCGTTGCTGGACAAACAACCGATACTCTTTTGGGATCTTATGTGCATATGGGCCGTATCGGCGCTATCGTGCAATTAAAAAATGGCAATGAACAACTCGCTAAAGATTTAGCCTTACACATTATTGCTAATAATCCAGTGGTCATTTCAGCTGATGATATTGCAGAACAAATTCTGGCCAAAGAACGAGAAATTATTATGGCGCAATCGCAAGGCACGGGTAAGCCACAGGCCGTTATCGATAAGATGGTAGAAGGACGACTGAATAAATTCCGTGATGAAATGAGTTTATTAGGCCAAGCATTTGTAAAAGATCCAAACGTGCGCGTCGGACCGTTATTAAAAAGCGCAGGAGCGGAGATTCTAAGTTTTGTACGATTTGCCGTCGGTGAAGGAATAGAAAAACCCACTGAAGATTTCGCTGAAGCAGTGATGGCACAAGTTAAAGGCTCTTCTTAAGCATCTCATTAACTAAACACTGACTTTCAAAGTCAGCGTTTAGTATTTGCTTTAAATTAATTATTTATTCTTTTTATTATTCTGTAATTAAAATCGCTTGATTGTTACTAAAAAAAAATGCTTTAATTTATAAGCATCGGTTGTTTTGCAAAGGAAAAAAGGAATTAAATTATGCCGAACAATAATATTATTTTTCAGGAACAAAAAAGAAAAGCAATTAATTTTCGAGTCGCTGTTGCGCAAGGAAATCTGGAAAGTACTCAAAGGTATTGCGATGAATATACATTGAACTCTGTGGATGCTAAAGGTAATGCCGCTTTACATATAGCATGTGAAAAGGACGAAAAAGAAATACTATCGTTTCTTTTGCAGCAAGTTCAAATTGATATCCATAAAAAAATAACGAAGGTAAAAAACCCTTAGAACTTGTTAAAAATTTATCAGTAGATTTTATAAAAAACATTAAGGTAAAATCAACAATAAAAGATGTAATTTTTTTAGAAACAATCAATGCAATTGTTAAACAAAAAATATTTTTTGGCGCGCCTAATTGGCAGCCAGAAAATTTTCCAGAGCAAAAACCCACCTCTGCAAGTCTATGGAAAGCAAACGACCCTAATTTTTATCGGATTGATGTGTTACAAGAAGTATTTCTTCAAATAATAGAGATTCTAAAAAGTAAATTTGAAAAAGATTTAAATGCATTTAAGCTAATTTTACTCGTTATCCATGCGAGTTTAGCGGAGGCTTTTCAGGTGGGTCGATGTGATGAACAAGTTGCAGTGGCTTTTAGTCAGTTTTTGCTCAGCGAAGAAAAAATTAATTTTGAATGGTTTCAAGCAAGAAATCCAGATAAGCCAGGAGGGCATAATTTTCTTGTTCTAAATAGAAACCCTCAGTTTCTAGGTTGTGAAGCTAAACCAAATGAGAGGCCAGAAGCTTGGCAAGAAGGTTGGGTGCTCGATCCAATGGATAGCCGTGTTGATAAACTTAATGAGATAACGGCTGCGAAATTGATGGGTCATTTAGCCAGGATAGTTTCTGAGCCTGACAGTGAAAGAATTAAACTAAAGCATTATATAGGTATGAGATTACCTTTAAATGCAAACCATCATGAAATTTTAATAACTAAATTGGGACAAGTCAAACAAATATTAAATTCATTACTTGAGCAAAGCTGGGATGAAGTTTGGAACAAAATAAATGCTGTTTTACACAATGAACATAGTGTAAGTGAAAATCTCAGTTGTCAGATAGAAGGACAAGCAAAGGTTTGGATAAAAGCATTTTTTGACATTTTAGACACTAAAATCCAAGCTCATCAAGAAATAAAAGCGCAGTTAGCCATGCACAATGAAGGTCTGGAAGCCGGTGCAAATGCAGAATTTATTCAAAAAGTTCAGAGTTTGAGATTAAACTAAATTTATTTTTTCTATTCTTAGATCAAGCATTTGGGCTAGAAACAGTGCTCAGCATAGGTTATTATCTCAACTCTTTGAACTTGTTATTTTACCATGGCACATCCATTAAAGTATCAACGTGTTTTGCTTAAACTCAGTGGAGAAGCGCTCCATGGAGAATCTTCGCAAATGCTGGATCCCCTAGAGCTTAACCGCATTGTATCTGACATTGTTGCCGCAGCGGATTTAGGTGTGCAAATAGGTATCGTAATTGGTGGGGGTAATATTTTTCGTGGTGAAGTATTAGCACGTAGTGGTATTGATAGAATTACCGGAGATCAAATGGGAATGTTGGGTACTGTGATCAATGCATTGGTATTACGAGATTCCCTTGAGCAACACAAAAAAATAGCTAAAATTATGTCTGCAATTCCTATCGGTGGTTTCGCCCCTCTGTTTGAACGTTACAAGGCGATACGTTATCTAGAAAAAGGATACATCGTTATCTTTGCAGGCGGTACAGGAAATCCCTTGGTCAGCACAGATTCTGCCGCGAGTTTACGTGGCATAGAGATTGGTGCTGAATTATTGCTTAAAGCAACACATGTTGATGGGATATACAATGCTGATCCCAAAAAAGATCCAAAAGCTGTGTTATATTCCCAGGTGAGCTATGAAAAAGCCTTGGAACAAGAACTTGGCATCATGGATTTAGGTGCTTTTACACAATGTCGCGATCATGATTTACCGATACTTGTCTTTAATATTAAATGCAAAAATGCATTAGTTGATATTCTACAAGGCAAAAGTAAAGGCACATTAGTGAGTAAGAGGAATTTTGTATGATAGGACCGATAAAATTAACAACTGAACAAGGTATGCAAAGAGCATTGGAAGCGTTAAAAGTTAACTTAGCTAAGTTACGAACGGGCAGGGCGCATCCAAGTTTATTAGAGCAATTACGTATTCCCCAATATGGCGGAAAAGAAGTCCCTTTGAATCATGTGGCGAGTATTACTGTCGCCGATGCACGAACCTTATTGGTTACGCCTTGGGAAAAATCGTCAATTACTACCATCGAAAAAGCAATTATTCAATCTAATTTAGGTTTAAATCCAGTAACAGCAGGCAATGTTATTCGTGTTCCATTAGCCATGTTAACCGAAGAACGTCGACGCGATATGAGTAAGTTAGTTAAACAAGAAGCTGAGGATGCCCGTGTATCCATCCGAAACTACCGTCAAGATGCCAATCAACAACTTAAAGAATTGATTAAGAAAAAACTCATCACTGAAGATGAAGAACGTCGCGCTAAGGATATGGTACAAAAAATGACTGATCACAATATCGCAGAAGTAGAAAAGATAGCAAAGACCAAAGAAGAAGAGTTAATGCAAATTTAATCTCACCATTGTATGTCAATTCCAGACAATGTTCATGCATTAAAACGTCCACGCCATGTTGCTATCATTATGGATGGGAATGGTCGTTGGGCGAAACGCCGTCATTTACCACGAATGTTAGGTCACCAAGAAGGGGTGAAAGCAGTTCGTAAGGTAATAAAACTCTGTGGCGAGATGAGGATTGAAGCACTTACCTTATTTGCTTTTAGTAGTGAAAACTGGCAGCGCCCTGAACAAGAAGTTAATTATTTAATGACGCTATTCCTAAACACCTTGAAAAACGAAATCGATAAATTAACTAAAAACAACGTGCAGTTAAGAATGGTAGGTAATTTGGAAGGCTTTAATCAACCACTACGTGAATGGATCGATAAATCTCAGACTTTAACGGCTAAAAATACAGGTCTGCAATTGGTAATTGCTGTGAATTATAGTGGTCAGTGGGATATTGTTCAGGCCGCTCAGAAGATTATGAATCAAGTTAAAGCAGGCAAGTTCGAGACCGAAATATTAACTCGAGAAATATTTGCTAAGTATTTGAGCTTAGCGGATCTACCAGCGGTCGATCTGTTAATTCGCACCAGTGGTGAATATCGAATCAGTAATTTTTTGCTTTGGCAACTGGCTTACTCTGAACTATATTTTACCGATATCTTATGGCCTGATTTTGATGAGCATGAGCTGAATAAAGCGTTGCAATTTTATACGCAACGAGAAAGGCGGTTTGGATGCATTAGTGAGCAACTCGCGGAAATAAATGCTTAAACTTAGAATTTTAACAGCACTGATATTGATTCCATTAGTTGTCATTGGAATTTTTTACACATCGGAATTTTATTTTAAGTTGATTACAACGGCTATCATGTTAGTGGCTGCTTGGGAATGGGCACGTTTGAGTGCTTATAAGGATCTGGTGCAGCGATTTTTATATGTAGGTGTGCAAGCGGTAATTTTATTTCTCATTTTATCTTATTTAAGCTATGACTGGATTTTGAAGTGTGGTTTAATTTTTTGGTTACTATTAAGTGTTTATCTAATTTGGGCGCGTAGTCAATCCAAATTACCGATGATAAGTCCAGCTATCAGTGCTGGCTTAGGTTGGTTAATCATTAGCTTATGTTGGGTGGCATTACAAAAGCTGCAGCTGACACCGATTTATTTAATGTTTGTGTTACTAATTATTTGGTTATCTGATACAGCAGCGTATGTCGGTGGTCGTCTATGGGGTCGACATCTGTTAGCGCCGGCCTTGAGTCCAAAAAAAACCTGGGAAGGTTTTATTATCGGATTATTGTTTACTTTTTTTTCGGCAATGCTAATGCTCTATTTTTTTCAAGGAATGAAACCAACGTTGAGCCAAATGTGGTTATTGGTATTATTGACGAGTTTAGCAGCGGTAGCAGGTGATTTATTTGAAAGTCAATTAAAACGACTGCGAGGTTTAAAAGATAGTGGCCAATTGTTGCCCGGCCATGGTGGGATTTTGGATAGGATAGATAGTTTATTGGCTGCTGCTCCTGTGTATGCAGGTTCTTTATTACTACTAGGTTTAGTCACATGAAATCGTTAACTATTTTGGGTGCAACCGGATCTATTGGTGTTAATACCTTAGACGTGATCAGTAAACATCCCACGCGTTTCAATGTGATCGCTTTAACAGCCCACTACAATATCGATTTATTATTTCAACAATGTCTAAAATTTAATCCTACTTATGCAGTAGTGGGTAGTGAAAGCCTAAGCAAACACCTTCAGCAACGTTTGCTCGCGGAATCTGTAAAAACGAAAGTATTATTTGGCGGGGATGCCTTAACTTTTGTTGCGAGTCTAGATGAAGTTGATACCGTGATGGCCGCTATCGTAGGCGCTGCGGGTTTATTACCTACCTTAGCCGCTGTGAAGGCAAAGAAGCAAGTACTCCTTGCAAATAAAGAAGCTTTAGTCATGGCAGGTCCTTTACTCATAGAAGAAGCGCAACGCGCGCAAATTACTTTAATACCCGTAGATAGTGAACATAATGCTATTTTTCAGTGTTTACATGGACAAATTGCACCTGATAATTCCTGTAAAAATTTGGCGAAAATTATTTTAACTGCATCGGGTGGTGCACTACGCTATAAATCCTTAGCACAATTGCAAGTAATGACACCCGCACAGGCCTGCCAGCATCCGAATTGGCGTATGGGACGCAAAATTAGCATTGATTCGGCGACGCTCATGAATAAGGGCTTTGAAGTCATAGAAGCTTATTATTTGTTTGGTTTAGCGCTGGATCAAATTGAAGTGGTGTTACATCCGCAGAGTATTGTGCATTCTCTAGTAGAATACTTGGATGGATCAATTTTAGCGCAATTAGGCAGTCCTGATATGCGTATTCCGATCTCCTATGCTTTGGCTTTTCCAGAGCGAATTAATAATTCTGCAGCGACTTTAAATTTATTAAAAGTAGCACGTCTAGATTTTTTAGCGATTGATGAAAAACGCTATCCTTGTTTAAACTTAGCTTATCAAGCATTACGTATTGGTGGGACAGCATCAACGATCCTGAATGCCGCGAATGAAATTGCAGTACAAGCGTTTTTAGATGGAAAAATTTATTTTACTGATATTGCTAAGCTCAATCAGGATGTATTGGAAAAACTTCATTCCCGACCTGTTTCTAATCTCAGTGTTATTTTGGAGGATGATAATTTAGCTCGTGAGATTGCTAAAGAGATGATTTTAAAGCATTATAGCGCGAGAGTAACGAAAATGGTGCGAAGAGAATCCGTTACCCGTTAGAATATGCATGAACAATAAAGTTTAGTTCTTTGGTAAACTTTTTAAATACTCACAGTAATGAGGTTTTTGGCAAGCGCCGCGTCCATGCCACAATCTGGGTGTATATAGTTAACCATGAAAATTACGAATTGAGCGGGCAACGCAGACAAAAACTCAAATACGAAGATAATGTCTTTTTTTGGCTAAAAAATAACGATTATTATGTTGCGACTTTTATTGAGAATTTTTTTAGTAGGATCGTTATCGATCATTTTTTTTCTTGCTCTGCCTGCGCAAGCTTTTACTGTCAACCGGATCCAAATTGATGGTCTACAAGGTATCAGTCGTGATACCGTGCTTAGCTATTTACCGGTTAGAACCGGTCAATCTTTTCAGCCCTATCAATCATCTGCTGTTATTGATGCGCTGTATGCAACTGGATTTTTTAGTGATGTTACTTTAGAAGAGCAAGCGAATGCTTTAATTATAAAAGTGGTGGAAAGACCAACCATTAGTGAAGTGGACATCATCGGTAATAAAGAAATTCCTAAAGATAAGCTAAAACAAATTGTAAAAAGAATTGGTTTAGTTCGTGGTCGCTTATTTGATAAAGCCACTTTAGATCGTTTTGTTGCGCAACTTCGTACACAATACGACAATATGGGGAAATATTCTGCACGAGTAACACCCATTGTTACGTCGTTGTCTAACAATCGAGTTTCAGTGCGAATTCTTATTTCAGAAGGTCTTACCGTAGAAATTGCCGATATTTCTATCATCGGTAATCATGTTTTTAGTGAAAGAAAGTTACGTGGCGCCTTACCTTTGGGTACACACCATTTTTGGTCATTTTTCACGAATAGTGATCAATATAGTCAAGATCGATTATCTGCTAGCTTAGATGCCTTACAATCTTACTATATGAATCGAGGTTATCTTAAATTTAAAGTAGATTCTACGCAGGCCAGCTTAACTCCTGATAGAAAACATGTTTATCTTATTATCCATATTACTGAAGGGCCGATATATAAACTCAGCGGTTATCAATTCACAGGAAGCGCAATTGTTTCGCAAACTAAATTACACAAGCTTTTAGTTCCTTTACAATCGGGTCAGATTTTTTCGCGTGAAAAAATTGTAGCGGCAGAGCAGGGTATTAAAAAAGCGCTAGGCGATTTTGGTTATCTATTTGCGACCGTGAATACCGCGCCGCAAATCGATGAAGTAAAAAAAACTGTTTTTTTAACTTTTTATGTTGATCCAGGTAATCGAGTTTATGTACGACACATCAATATATCCGGTAATCTAAAAACACAAGATTTGGTATTTCGACGTTTGTTACGTCAACAAGAAGCGAGTGTGATTTCCGAAGCTGATATGAAAACATCTATAAGGCAGCTTGCTCTCAGCGGCTATCTTGAAGGGGAACCAGAATTAACGCCGGTTCCTATTGCTGGATATACCGATCAAGTTGATCTCGATGTTAATCTCAATGAAGCGCATGCGGCACAAGCATTATTTAGTTTAGGTTACGGTACTAACGGACCTGTAATCGGTGCATCGCTGAATCAAAATAACGTTTTTGGAACCGGTAATCAATTAGCTTTAAATTTCAATAATACCCGTGCAGCTACTGTTTATAGTATTAGCTATAATAACCCTTATTACACCCTAGATGGTATACAACGCGGATATGATTTATTCTATCAACGATCAACACCGAGTGACTTGAATACCACGACCTATAACACCAACACCTATGGTGGTGATCTCCACTATAGTATCCCTTTTGATGAGCGAGGGGATAGTTTGTTGGTACAAGGTGGTTTACAAAAAATACAGTTGAATTTACCTCCAACTGTTCAACAATCACGTGAAGTGCAAAAATTTGTTGCACAACACGGCGTGCAATTTAATCAATTTTTATTCACATTAGGTTGGTCGCGAAATAGCTTCGATCGATTGGTATTTCCTACCAGTGGAATTTTTCAAAATGCCAGTGTCCAACTTGTTTTACCTGTTGGCGGCCAACCTTTATATTATTATAAAGCGAATTACTCAGGAACAGGCTATTTACCTTTCAAGCATAATTTTATTCTGCAAAGTCATCTAAGCTTAGGTTATGGTAATGGATTTGCTTCAACTTCTGGATTGCCTTTCTTCGCCAATTATTACGCGGGTGGTATCGGTATCGATGGTCAAGTTAGAGGTTACGAAATTAGTACGCTAGGCCCTAAAGATACCAACGGCAATTATCTGGGAGGTAATGTGATGACAGTCGGAAGCTTGGCTTTAATTGTACCGAACCCAGTATCCGATAAATTAAGAACCAGTATCTTCGTGGATGCGGGTAATACTTATTCAACGTTAGGTATCACCCGGCTGAACCCTCCACCGCCTGTGGTTAGGGGGGGGACCGGCTCAGGACCACTGCGTTATTCCGCCGGAATAGATGTAGATTGGCGAGTTCCGGTTTTTAATGTAACATTAAGCCTTAGCATAGCCAAGGCTATGAATCCTCAACCGGGCGATCAAACCCAAGTTTTCCAGTTTAATATTGGAACAGGTTTTTAATTTTAGCTTATTTAAGGAGCTGATAATGAACAAAATTTGCTTAGTATCTATCGTGACATTAATGGCAGGACTATTGACTTTGCCGGTTCATGCCGACGAATTAAAATTAGCAGTTGTTGATATGCAAGTAATATTACAAAAGGCTCCACAGATTTCAAAAATCAATGATACTTTAACACGTCAATTTAAAGGTCGACAAGATAGTATTGTTAAAGCACAAAACGAATTACAGAAAGAAGCTTCTAATTTGCAAAAAAACGCAGCTGTTATGAAAACAGATGAGCGTAATAATTTAGAAAATAAGCTCATGACGGATCGTAATAATGTGAATTCCATGATAGCTTCATTTCAAAAAGATTTATCTAAGCAGCAAAGTGCATCATTACACAATTTTAGTCAGCAACTAGATGGTGTGGTGAGTAAAGTAGCGGCGCAATCAGGTTATGATTTAGTCATTCAAAAAGGCAGTACCTTATATGCGAAGAATAATCTTGATATTACGCAACAAATATTAGATGCATTAAAAAAAGCTTAATACTCTTCGCACTTAAATTTTTGTCTATGTCGCTTGATTCGCAATCCTCATGTATGCTAATACATTTCGGTTGCTCATTCTTGCTACACTGGTCAAAAATCCAATTGCTGTGAGTAACTACGCTTCGCACTTGTCATTTGTTTAAAGATTTTTAATAAAGTATAGAGCTAGAGATGCCGAGTCAACATTCATTACAAGAAATTGCCCATTTAATCGATGCGGATCTGAAAGGTGATCCGGCTTGTTTGATCAGCGGCATTATGACTTTGCAAAATGCACAGCCGGGGCAGATTTCTTTTTTAAATAATAAACGTTATCTAAAATACCTTTCACTTACTCAAGCGTCTGCAGTTATTCTTCGTGTCGATTTTTTAAAACATGCTCCGAGTAACGCCCTAGTTGTGTCTGATCCTTATCTTGCTTTTGCTAAAGTTGCTAAGCTATTTGAACGAGCTCCAGAATATAATCCTGGGATACATGCTAGCGCAATTATCGGTGAAAATTGCCAAATTCATCCAAGTGTCAGTATTGCTCCTTATGTAGTAATCGGAGCGAATACGCGTTTAGCGGCTGGTGTTGTGATAGGTGCAGCTTGCGTCATTGGTAATAATGTCATTATGGGTGCCAATACCCGTTTAACATCACAGGTTAGCGTGTGTGCGGATACACACATAGGTGAACGAGTGCTCATCCACAATGGATCGGTTATTGGTAGTGATGGTTTTGGTTTAGCTAAAGAAAATAATAAATGGATTAAGATTCCTCAATTAGGAAAAGTCCAAATTGGTAACGATGTTGAAATCGGAGCGAATGTCAGTATTGATCGTGGCGCACTGGATGATACGATTATTAGTGATGGTGTAAAGTTAGATAACCAAATACAAGTAGGTCATAACGTTAGGATTGGTGAAAATACTGCTATTGCGGGATGCACTGGCATTGCTGGAAGTACACATATTGGTAAAAACTGTATGATTGGTGGCGGGGTCTGTATCAACGGGCATATAGAAATTGTGGATAATGTTTATATTACCGGCATGTCGAGCGTAGTATATTCTATCCGTAAGCCTGGAATTTACTCTTCAACACATTCAACCCAACCGCAGCGTGAATGGCAAAAAAATAGTATACGATTTCGTCAACTGGATCAATTAGCGAAAAGATTGAAAAAAACAGAAGCATTAGTTAATAATAAATCGATCGAGAATGATTAAAAATTAGTAAAAACAGAAAAAATATATTTAGGTAAGCACTATGAGCGACGTTATGGATATCCAAGAAATACTATCTTATTTACCGCAGCGTTATCCTATTTTAATGATCGATAAAGTCATTTCAATAGTACCCGGAAAATCGATAGTGGCTATAAAAAATGTAACTGTGAATGAACCTCATTTTTTAGGTCATTTCCCTGGTAATCCGATTATGCCAGGTGTACTTATTTTAGAAACAATGGCGCAAGCAACAGGCATTCTTGCTTTACATGCGAATAGAGAAAATAAAGAAGGTTTTTTATATCTTTTTGCAGGTATTGATGATGCACGTTTTAAACGACCCGTTGTCCCAGGGGATCAATTGTTAATAGAAGCTGAGGTTATTAAGGTAAAAGGTAATATATGGAAATGCAAAGTCACCGCCAAAGTAGACGGCGAGCTAGCTTGTGAAGCAACGCTGATGGGCGCTGGGAGAAAGTGCTAAAATGATAGATGCACTAGCTATTGTAGATCCCGCTGCTAAGTTAGGTTCTGAAGTGAGTATAGGGCCTTGGACTATTATTGGACCTGAAGTAGAGATAGGCCCTGGTACTGTTATTGGATCGCATGTCGTAGTGAAAGGTCCCACGCGATTGGGTGCGTATAACAAAATTTATTCTTTTTCTTCTGTTGGAGATGATCCGCAGGATAAAAAATATCAAGGTGAAAGAACTTATTTAGAAATTGGCGATCATAATGTCATTCGCGAATATTGCACGATTAATCGTGGAACCACTCAAGATAAAAGTTTAACTAAAATTGGTCACCATAATCTTTTCATGGTTGGCTCGCATATTGCGCATGATTGTGTTATTGGTGACCACGCTATTTTTGTTAATAATGTGGCTTTAGCGGGCCATGTTACCATCGGAAACTATGCCATTTTGGGTGCTTACAGTGCGGTGCATCAATTTTGCCATATTGGTGATCATAGCTTTATTGCCGCTGCAAGTATGGTACGACAAAATGTATTACCTTATATTTTGGTAGAAGGTGGGCATGAAGCGCGCGCTTGCGGTCTCAACAAAGAAGGCCTAAGAAGGAGTGGTTTCAGCGAGGAAGCCATTAGTGTTTTACGTTGCGCATACAAGTTAATTTTTCGTAAAAATTTAACGGTTGAACAAGCTTTAGAAGAATTAAAACCTTTAGAACTCAATTCTCCTCAAGTAAAGCTTATGGCATCCGCACTTAAAAATTCTGAACGTGGCATCATTCGTTAAACTTCCACTTCGTATCGGCATCGTGGTTGGTGAAACTTCAGGCGATTTGCTAGCTGCCGATCTTTGCAAGGAATTAAAACGCAGACAAATCCCATTTAGTATTTCAGGAATTGCTGGACCAGAACTACAGCAACAAGGCGTCCGTTCTTTATTCCCCATGGAACGCTTGTCTGTCATGGGATTAGGTGAAATCCTGAAGCAATTGCCGCAACTATTGCGTTGTCGTCGAGAAGTTACTGAATATTTTATCGCACATCCACCGGATGTATTTATAGGTGTTGATGCGCCTGAGTTTAATCTCGATTTAGAAAAAAAATTAAAAAAACATGGTATACGTACCCTCCATTATGTGAGCCCTAGTGTTTGGGCATGGCGTCGTTGGCGATTAAAAAAAATTGCGAAAGCTATCGACTTAATGTTATGTCTTTTCCCATTTGAAAAATGTGTTTATGAGGAACATGATATTCCTGTACAGTTTGTCGGACATCCTAGCGCCGATGAAATTCCATTCTCCACCGATAGTTTAGCCGCCCGTAAAACTTTAGGTTTACCAGAATCTGCTGCTATCATTGCCATTCTGCCGGGTAGTCGACGTAATGAAATTAATTACTTAGGAGAATTATTTCTCAAAACCGCGCAACGTTGTTATCAACAAAATCCTAAACTGGTTTTTGTTGCTGCTATGATCAATCAAGAAAGGGAACAGCAATTTCTGCAGTTGGCCAAACAAATAACACCGGATCTCCCTTTACAGTTCGTTCGCAGTCAATCTCGTCAAGTGATGGCAGCAGCCAATGTCGTATTGTTGGCTTCAGGTACAGCAACATTAGAAGCAATGCTATTAAAAAAACCCATGGTTGTTGCTTATAGAATGAGCAAACTCTCTTATTGGATGGCAAAACTTTTAATTAAAGTCGATTATATTGCTTTACCAAATTTATTGGCTAAAAAATTATTGGTTCCCGAATTTATTCAAAAAAATGCTAACGTTGATAATTTATCGCAAGCACTACTTTATTATTTGAACAATGCAGATATTGTGAGTAAACTAGAAAAAGAATTTTTAGTGCTCCATCAACAACTACGTTGCCATGCAAGTAAACAAGCTGTGGATGCAGTATTAAAAATTTTAAGTCCCCACGTTTAAACTATGTTTTTCTAGATGTGATTTAACTTTTTAAATCCATAAGTTTTTGTCATCATGGGAAAGCAATTGATATGCTTACAACACTTGGATTTTTGGCAAGGCGTCATGAGAGCAACCGAAGTGTATACACATACATGAGGATTGCGAATTGAGTGACAACACAGACAAAAACCCAAATGTGAAGAGGATAGCGGGCGTTGACGAAGCAGGTCGTGGGCCTTTGGCGGGTCCCGTGTTTGCAGCAGCAGTTATTTTGGATAGCAAAAAATCAATTGCAGGTTTAGCAGACTCGAAACAATTAACTGCAAAAAAACGCGAGTATCTTGCTAAAAAAATCCAAGAAAAAGCCAAGGCATGGGCGATAGGTCGTGCTGAAGTGGAAGAGATCGATCGTTTGAATATTTTTCATGCTAGTTTGCTGGCTATGCAACGTGCTGTATCTGCATTAGTGTTAATACCGAGCTTAGTGCTAGTAGATGGTAAACATTTTCCTAAGCTAAACTGTGCAACTCAGGCCATTATTAAAGGCGATGAGAAAATTTCCGTGATTAGTGCTGCTTCCATCTTAGCCAAAGTACATCGTGATGCTACCATGCGGATGTTGGACGTGGAATATCCAGGCTATGGTTTAGCACAACATAAAGGCTATACTACGCAACAACATTTACAGGCCTTAAAAAAATTAGGTCCAAGTCCTATTCATCGTCGTTCATTTGCACCGGTTCGGCAATATGAACTATTAATTTAAATTTAACCTAATGGCTTAGGGTTTACGCAAGTAAGGAGTACCAGCGCTAGTTAAATCATGTTGTGTACTTTTTGAGTTGAAGAAAGTATTATTAAAATTTCTGTGAGGCTTTTTTTCAGATGTAAAAAACTCAACGATCTGATTTTCTAAGCCATTCACTGATATAAAAAATTTTTCTAGATTGTAGCGTGAGAGTTTCATACCTTCTTTATTTTTTATTTTTTTTGAAATAAGTGTTAAAAGTTCATTTAATAAATTTTTTATATACTGTAATCTTACTTTTGATTGCTCTATCTCAAAATTATTTAATATACCATTTGTGTCAAAAGTTGTATTTAAAGGGTTAAAAATAATCGTTTCTAACTGTAAAAATTTATCGAAAAGTGAAGGGTGGTTAACTGACGATTTTATTTCTACTAATTTTTTAATAAATTCATTTTCTGCTTGCATGAAGAAATTATTAAAATTTATACAAATATCCTCTTGTTTAATTTGTTTTTTCTGCAGTTCTTTATACAATTTTATTCGCTGCAGCAGAAAATTAAGTTTTAAATGAATACTCTGAAGCCTTAATTTTATAAATTTAATATCAGATTGATTGGAATCTAATAATCTTTTTATCTTCTTTATATTTGCAAGAATTCTAGTAGGATCATTATTAAAATATTTAAAATGCTTTAATGAAAAGCTATCTCGATAATGTGCAGGTATATTTTTTTCTAAAATTTTATAATCTTCATTTAAGCATTTAATGG
>Ga0075370_10000161_pt1 | contig 22930 bp, 21 predicted proteins | sample EndMethybrTD3035_FD_71398 | JGI IMG/M metagenome (GOLD analysis project Ga0075370, IMG submission 71398) | Populus endosphere microbial communities from Tennessee, USA - Endosphere MetaG P. TD hybrid TD303-5 | ecosystem: Host-associated > Plants > Roots > Endosphere | place: USA: Tennessee... | reverse complement strand
ACTTGAAGATTGTTTAATCTTTACTCTAAAAAATTTTGACATAAAGCTACAGTGTCATATTTTAGATAAAAGAATTACGCCTATTGAAATTCTAAATTTTAACTCTTACGAAAAACAAGATGCTGATATTTTCTTTAGCTTACTTAAAAAAGATATGATATTTTTTGATATTGGAGCCCATGTAGGCTTTTACTCAATTAATGCAGCAAAGCGTTATGAAACGATAAAAATATATTCCTTTGAGCCGATACCTCAAACTTTTGAATTGTTACAAAAAAATATTTATATCAATAAATTGAATAATGTATTCTTATATAATATTGGCTTACTGGATATTAAAAAAGAGATCGACTTTTTTTTTAATCCTTCCATGTCTGGAAATGCTTCAGCGAGAAATTTAAAAGGGGAAGCTAATATAAAAAAAATTTCTGCAAAGGTTACTTCTTTAGATGATTTTCTATCTGCTCAGCAACTTGAAAAACTTGATATCATTAAATGTGATGTTGAAGGTGGTGAATTGCTTGTTTTTCTAGGAGGAAAAAAAACTATAAAAAAGCATACACCAATAATTTTTACTGAAATGTTAAGGAAATGGTCCAAAAAATTTCATTATCATCCAAATGATATAATAAATTTGCTAGCCAGTTGGGGTTATCAATGTTATATAAGTCAAAATGATAAATTAGTTGAATTTGATAAAATGGATGAGGCTACAGTAGCAACTAACTTCTTTTTTTTACATCGATACAAGCATCAACAACATATTCAACAATTAGCCTGATAAATTAATATGCAACTGATCTCTGTGGTAACTCCGTGTTATAATGAAAAAGAAAATATTATTGATATTTATCAAACCGTAAAAGGTATTTTTAATAATATTAAAAAATATCAATACGAACATATTTTTATTGATAATTCCTCAACCGATAATAGTATAAATTTATTAAAAGAAATAGCTCGTGTTGATTCAAACATAAAATTGATTATTAATTCTCGTAATTTTGGTTGGATTCGTTCACCTTTCTATGGTTTGTTACAAGCTTCAGGAGATGCCATTATTTATATGGCAGCTGATTTTCAAGATCCGCCTGATTTAATAGGTAAATTTATAAAAAAATGGGAAGATGGTTTTAAAATTGTAATTGGAACAAAATCGCAGAGCGAAGAGTCTTTTTTTAAATTTTCTATACGTAGGTTTTATTATAAATTCGCCGATAGGATATCGGATTTAAAACTTTTAAAAAATTTTACCGGGTTTGGTTTATATGATAAGTCGGTAATTCAAATTATGCGACAATTTAATGATCCCTATCCTTATCTCCGCGGTATGATTTCAGAAATTGGTTTTGATGTTGCTGAAATTGAATTCAAGCAACCAAAACGTAAAAAAGGTTTATCCTCGGGAACTTTTTTTCGACTTTATGATGTTGCTATGCTGGGGATAACTACTCATTCAAAACTTCCTCTTAGAATTCTATCCTTAGTTGGTTTTTCTTTAGCGTTTATTAGTTTGCTTATATCGATTATTTACATTATTGCTAAGCTACTATTTTGGAGGATGTTTCCTTTAGGGTTTGCGCCGATATTAATAGGTTCTTTTTTCTTTTTTTCTATGCAAATGTTTTTTGTGGGTTTATTAGGTGAATATATTGCCTCCATTCATCATCAGGTGTTAAAACGCCCTTTAGTTATTGAGAGAGAAAGGATTAATTTTTGATAACTTATTTTTTATAGTAAAAAATGAAAGTTGCAATACTAGGAAGTGGCAATATTGGTACTGATTTACTAATTAAAATTCTTCGCTCGCCGTATTTAGAATGCGGCGTATTTATTGGTCGAAATCCATTATCTATAGGCATAAAAAAAGCGCGACAATTAGGTGTTAATACTTCGATTTCTGGAATTGACTATATTCAAAAAAATTCGGATTGTTGTGAAATAGTATTTGATGCGACTTCAGCGGCTGCACACTTTATACATGCCCCGATTCTAAAAAACCTGGATAAATTTACCATCGATCTCACACCCGCAAAAATAGGAGAAATGTGCGTACCGATTATAAATTTAGATCATATTTTACTATTTAAAAATGTGAATATGATAACCTGTGGAGGTCAAGCCACTTTACCCATAATTTATGCTCTCAGCGCTTCAGGTGTAAAAATTCAATATATAGAAATTGTTTCTAGTATTGCTTCCTCAAGTGCTGGACCTGCTACTCGAGTTAATTTAGATGAATATATCCATACGACAGAACAGGCAATAAAATCTTTTGCTGGGATTTCAAACGCTAAAGCTATATTAAATCTGAATCCTGCATTACCTTGCATCGATATGCAAACCACTATTTTTGCTGAAGTTAAAAATTTAGATATCAATAAATTTACTAAAACTACTGAAGAGATTGAAAAAAAAGTTCAAAGTTACGTACCCGGTTATAAAATCTTGTTAAATCCTTTAATAGAAAATAAGCGCATTATTGTGATTGTACAAGTGAAAGGCCAAGGTGATTATCTTCCTGATTATGCGGGTAATCTTGATATTATTAACTGTGCAGCGTTGGCGATAGCTGAAAAATACGCCATAAGTAGACTGAATAAGGAAATTCAATGCGAGCAATCTTAATTAGTGATCCTACGTTAAGAGATGGAAACCATGCAGTAAAGCATCAATTAAATGCGAATCAGATTGCTAAGTATTGTATCGCCGCAGAATCTGCGGGTATACCTATCGTCGAAGTAGGACATGGTAATGGTATAGGTGCATCTTCTTTACAACTTGGAATAGCTAAACTGACAGATAATGAAATCCTTAGTATAGCTAGAACCCATCTTAAAAAATCTCGTTTAGGTATTCATATTATACCTGGGTTTGCAACCATCGAAAAAGATTTGTGCCCGGCAATTGATAAAGGGGTTGATGTGGTGCGTGTCGCTTCACATTGTTCTGAAGCGGATATCACAGAACGGCATATACAATTTGTTCGTATTCGAGAAAAAATTGTTTATGGCGTATTAATGATGGCACATATGCTTAGCAGCAAAGAATTGCTTATTCAAGCGGTTAAAATGGAAGCTTATGGGGCCGAGGGGATAATCTTTATGGACTCTGCAGGTAATTTTTTACCGGAGGATGTCATTGAAAGAGTAAAAATTTTAGTCGATCATCTTTCAATTCCGGTAGGATTTCACGCGCATAATAATTTGGGGCTTGCTATTGCTAACTCATTAGCTGCTGTAGAAGCTGGAGCAAGTATTTTGGATGGTTGTGCACGCGGTTTCGGAGCAGGAGCGGGTAATACTCAACTTGAAGTGTTGGTGGGAGTCCTTGAAAGAAAAGGTTATCAGACAGGAATTGATTTTTATAAAATGCTTGATGCGAGCGATATAGCTGAGCAAGAATTGTTGCAAGAAATTCCTTCAATAAAGTCATTAAGTATTATCAGTGGACTTGCTGGTGTTTTTTCTGGATTTCTACAACCTGTTTTGCGCATTGCTAAAGAATTTAACGTTGATCCTCGGGATATTTTTATTGAACTAGGGCGACGTAGAATTATAGCGGGGCAAGAGGATATTATCATTGAAGTGGCTAGTGATTTAGCAAAAAAATAGGCTAATTAATATTAATTTAGTTTAATCTCAAATTTAAATTTATTCTGAAAAATTTTTATGAAAGTAAGTGAAATTATCGCAAATTTTTTGATAGAAAAGGGAATACGACATGTGTTTGGCATTGTGGGTGCGGGAAATGCTCATCTATTTGATTCTATTGCTTCGAAAGGATTTACTCGCATAATTTGTGTTCATCATGAACAAGCAGCATGCATGGCTGCACAAGCTTATTATCGTATCTCTGGCATCTTATCGGCGGCTATTGTTACAACGGGTGCTGGCTCAACCAATGCGGTGACTGGAGTGGTCAGCGCATGGATGGATTCTATTCCTTGTTTAGTTATTTCAGGTAATGAAAACTCTAAATATACTTTGGATGATAATTCTTTAAGGATTTGGGGAGTACAAGGATATGATTCCGTGGCCATGGTGAGTAAGGTTACAAAATATGCTGCCAGAGTTCTTAATCCGAACGAAACATTATTAACTTTAGAAACTGCGTATTATTATGCCTTGAATGCTAAACCAGGACCCTGTTGGATAGATTTTCCCATGAATATTCAAGCTTTGGATATAGATGATTCCAATTTACCTCCATATAAACCGATTATAGCCTTAAAACCTAATTCTATAAATTCTTCGCAAATTACTGATCTTGATTGGGCAGTAAATCAAGTATGGACTGAACTAATCAAAGCACAACGACCGGTGATTTGGTTAGGACACGGTATTCGTTTAGCCGACGCAGTGGATTTAATTGAACCGGTTATTAATTTTTTACAATGTCCTGTGCTAATTTCTTGGGCAGGGATTGATATGATTTCATCCGATCATCCTTTAGTTTTTGGCAGAGCAGGGGTTTATGGTCAACGAGCGGCTAATTTTATTTTACAAAACTGCGATTTTCTTTTGGCAGTTGGAACACGTTTAGCTATTCCCCAAATTGGTTATGATTTAAATGAATTTATTAGAAATGCAAAATTAGCCCTGGTCGATATTGACTTGGCAGAGCTGCAAAAATACGGAAAAAAAGTGTCTATACCGATACAAGCAGATGCTAAAGATTTTATGCAAACACTATTGGCTCTTAGTCAATCCAACTCCATATGCCGCCTTAAATCCAAACTTTGGTTAGAACAATGTAATAATTATCGAAATAAATATCCCATTCTGAATTATGAATATCAGGATCGTGATGGCTTTATAAATTCTTATACTTTCATACAAAAACTCTCAAAGTATTTTACTAAGAACCAAATAATAGTCACTGATATGGGGACTGCTTTGTTGAGTACGCATCAAATTTTATCGATAAAAAAAGGACAGCGTTTAATTACATCGACCGGTCTAGGTGAAATGGGTTATGCGCTTCCAGCAGCTATTGGTGCAGCATTTGCCAATAAAAACGCTGAGATAATTTGTTTGAATTGTGATGGTGGAATGATGCTTAATTTGCAAGAATTACAAACCATAGTTCATCATCAATTACCTATAAAAATAATTGTGTTTAACAACGATGGATATCTTATGATTAAACATACCCAAAAAGCATTATTTTCTGGTAGGTATGCAGGGACTAATAAACAATCGGGCGTGAGTTGTCCAGATTTTTCAGCTTTAGCACAAGCATTTGATATTCCATCTTTTGTTATACGTAACTGGGAAGATGTAGCATCAGAAATTCCAAAAGTACAAAATTTATCTGGACCCGCTATTTGCGAAGTATTCACACATCCAGAACAATTATTTAGTCCTAAATTATCCTTAGCTTTACAAAAGGATGGTTCTATTGTTTCTCCACCTTTAGAAGATCTTTCTCCGCTCCTATCTCGAGAAGAATTAGCTGAAAATATGTTGATAGGATTGCATCCTAAATCTGAAGCAATAGAAGTAAAATCTGAATTTAAAGAGTCTTCAATTTGTGGTTAAACTATCTTCTCCAAAACGATGGTTTCATCTCTATCAGCGCCGGTAGAGACAATTACTATTGGTACACCAACCAATGTTTCAATTCGACGTAAATAAGCTTGTGCGTTTTGTGGTAGTTTGGCAAATTCTTTAATTGGCGTTGTCGATGTTTGCCATCCAGGAAGTTCTTCATATAGAGGAGTGCATTGTAAGAGATCGTCTGGATTTAAAGGTAAATCGGTGATTACTTGTTGTGATTCTAATCGATAAGCCGTGCAAATTTTAATTGTGGCTAGTGTATCAAGTACGTCCAATTTAGTTAGACATAAACCTGAGGTACTATTCAGCTGGATTGCTCGGCGCAATAACACGATATCCAACCATCCGCAACGACGTGGACGTTTGGTGACACTTCCATATTCATTGCCGCGATCTCTGAGATTATCACCATCTTGATCGAGTAACTCGGTTGGAAAAACACCGTTACCGACGCGTGTACTATATGCTTTGCTAATGCCTAATACATAATCAAAACAACGGATTCCTAAACCACTACCTGTGGCTGCAGAGCCAGCAATGGTATTGGAAGAAGTGACATAGGGATAAGTGCCTTGATCGATATCTAAAAATGTACCTTGTGCGCCCTCAAATAGTAAAGTTTGTTTTGCTTGATGATATTCAGCTAAAAGCGCAGGAATATCGGTAATTAAAGGAACTAACTGTTTACCTAATGCTACTAACTGCGTGCAAGCCTTTTCGTAATCAATAGTTTGAGTTTGATAATAGTGTTCTAGGATAAAATTGTGATAATGAAACAGTATTTTTAATTTTTCAGCGAACTGTTGTGGATGAAAGAAATCACAGAGTCGTAAACCACGTCGTGCAACCTTATCTTCATAGGCGGGTCCAATGCCGCGTTTGGTAGTGCCAATGGCATTTTTTCCGTTTTTTTCACGTGCTTCATCAAGTGCGATATGTGTGGGTAAGATAATAGGGCAGGTAGCGCTAAGCTTTAGGCGTTGACGCGCAGGGATACCTTGTTGCTCTAATTCTTCCATTTCTTTGAGTAGGGCTTCTGGTGAAATGACTACGCCATTCCCAATTAAACATTCTACGCCAGCATGCAAGATTCCAGAAGGAATTAAACGTAAGATTGTTTTTTTACCTTGAATCACTAAGGTATGTCCCGCGTTGTGTCCACCTTGAAAACGTACGACCGCTTTAACATGTTGCGTTAACAAGTCAACAATTTTCCCTTTACCTTCGTCGCCCCATTGGCAACCTACAATGATGATAGTTTTTGTCATAAAATTTTTAACATAATACTTTGATGCGCTAATTAAGCTAAAGAGAAAGATTTTGCCTATTTTATACTCTATATGCCATTAATTGGTTAATTTGAATTTGCTTTTATTTATGTGGGCTTTTTTCTAGTTTGAAGTGTCCATCTTTTGTCGTTAATAACAAAAAATTATTCATAGAAGTTGGATTAAGTCCTTGTTGATAAGCTTCTAGGTTGAGATAAAAAGCAGCAAATTCTGGATTCTTATTATAAGCTTGATTATATATTTTTGCGGCTTCGGCATCTCCTTGTGCCCGAATTTTTGCAGCTTGCTCTTTTGCTTTAGCCAAGATTAAGCTAGCTGAACTATCCGCATTAGCACGAATCAGTTCAGCATTGGCTTTGCCTAGTGTACGTTGAGCAAGGGCAATATTTTCTTGTTCAATATTCATATTGCCTAATATCTGCGTATTGGCATCGGCAGAGAGATCTAATTGTTTAAAACCAATAGTGATTAATTTAATACCAATGGGTTTCAGTTGCTTATTAACAATAGACAAAACAGAATCTATTTGCTGAGAGGACCCGTTCAGAATGAGTTGGCTAAAAGGTATAGGTATCTTTTTATCATTAAATAAAGTTGTTATCTGCTGACTGATTAATAGTTTAATTTGCTGAAAATTATTTTTGGTTTGTTGGTAATAGCGTACGGGATCACTAATGCGCCAATTGGCAAAATATTTATTAGTAATCGATTTTTTGGGTGAATTATTCTCAATGCTGGTTTCACTGAATACTAATGTTTGCAAGCGATTATCCAGTAATATGGGTCGCATTAAGAAAGGTATTATAAAATGTAAGCCAGGTTTAAGAATCGAGTCTGAATAGGATGTCAATTTTTCTTCAGACAATAATAAGCCAGTTTGACCTTCAGGGATGATAATAGCGCTTTGATAAAGAATAAATAATACACAGACTAAAAAGCCTAGGATTAAATGAATTTTTTTTCTTAGAATGATCATTCATATCCTCCCGAAATATTGTAACTACTGGGGATAGAGTTATTGGTTTTAAGTCTAAGTTCGTTGTTATCAGTATTTTCTTTCCTATCACGATTCGTCGAAGCAGTTAATTTATCTGTGTTTACAGAAGCTGTCATATTGGATTGATCGTGTGTAAAGGAATTGATAGTAGAATTATTAGCTACTAACAGTTTATTGCTGTGTGTAATCATTGTTTGTAAGGTGGCTAAATAAAGCTGTTTTTTTGTTAATGTGGGAGAAGCTTCATAAGCTGGGAGTAATGCTAAAAAGCGAATAATTTCTATTTTAGCTTTTAATACTATCTCTTGTTGGTAAGCATTGGCATCTACTATAAGTTGTTGTGCAAGCAATTGTGCACGGGGCTCAACTTGAGCCGCATAAACATTGGCTTGCTTTTCGAGTTGTTCTTTATCACTTTTTGCACTAGCAACATCAGTAAAAGAGGCTTGTAATTGTTCGGGTACTTGAATAGATACCAAATCAATATTTTTGACCGCTAATCCCGTTTGTTCTTTTATCAATGTATTTAGCTGTTTTTGTATGCGTGCTGCCAATGAAAAATGTGAGGTGTTTAATAGTTGATTTAAAGTGAACTGACTGAGTACACGATTTACTATGTTATTTATATTTTCTTGTAAGTTGGAGAAAGGATGAGCGGTTACAAAAAGAAAGCTGCGTGGATCAACGATAGAATAATCAATATTGATATTCACTGCAATTTTATTTTCATCGCGCGTTAATAAATTAACGCTAGTGGAAAATTTATTTATTTTTCCGGAATTGATTATTGTAGCGTGTTGAAAAGGTTTAAGGATCCAATGATAACCCGCACCCATCATAGAGCGATATGCCCCAAAATGGGTAATAACCGCTGATTCATCCGCATTGACCTTAAAAAAGCCCAGCGCAAGCCATGCAATTAAGCAGAAGATGGAAATCAGACTCATAGTCTTCGCATTAAGTTTTGCAGATAAGTAAGGGCGAGTAAGCGCCGATTTTTTATGCAATATTCTTAATTTAAATAAAGCGACGATTTTTTTATATAAATCACGCAGAAGTGCTTCTAGATCAGGCGGAGTCTGTTTGGGTCGTCCTGTCCACGGATCTTTGTTTTTGCTGGGATCACCCGGTTCGTTCCAGGGCATAATAGGCTCCAATTGTTAGCTTTGTAAGATTTTTTTAATCTCTGGTCTTTATAATACAGTTTACCTCTTTTTAGTGCAAAGTGGTTAACCCTTACATTTTAGGTGCACTGACTTGCCATTGCGTACATGTAACGCGATAATCCAGGAAATATCATAGCTATTTAAATATGCAGCTAGAATTTTCCTTAGAGGAGCATTCTAGGCATGCTGAGTCATTCTCGCAACTATTAATTCAGCGACAAATCGTTATGCTCTGGTGAAGAATTTGATAGATTAGGGGTATGAAGATTAAGCCGATAAGATTTTTCGCTGATTTTTTGATAAGTAAGACATTCGATGATTGCTTGGTGTAATAAGTCGATACCTATTCCAGACTGAGCAGATATCCAAATTTTAGATGGAAGACCTGCTGCGTTGCGTTCTAAACGCGGTGACATATCCTCCAATAAATCAATTTTATTGACAACGATCAATTGAGTAATGTGGTTGGTGTGTATTTGTTTTAGAACTTTATCGACTGCTTGGCTACATTCATTTTTCTCTGTATTAGTGGCATCCACTACATGCAATAATAGGTCAGCCTGTTGTGTTTCTTCTAAGGTTGCTCGAAAAGACACAACCAGATGATGGGGTAGTTGACGTATAAAACCCACTGTATCGGCCAAAATGGCTATTTGTCCATTGTTTAGAGATATACGACGTATACTGGGATCTAAAGTAGCAAAAGGCTGATTTGCAACAAAAACTGTTGCATTGGTTAAAGAATTGAACAACGTAGATTTCCCGGTATTGGTGTACCCGACTAAGGAAATATGCGGAAGTTGAGATTTTCTTCTTGCGCGTTGGCTTTGCGCACGTTGCGCACGAACCTTTTCTAAGCGTTTTTTTATAATTTTAATTTGTTGCCGAATCAAACGTTTATCGGTTTCTAATTGGGTTTCACCAGGCCCTCGTAAACCAATACCACCCCGCTGTCTTTCTAAGTGTGTCCAACCCCGAATAAGTCGGGTGGAAAGGTGCTCGAGTTGAGCCAGTTTAACCTGCAATTTCCCTTCAAAGGTACGTGCACGTTGCGCGAAAATATCTAGAATTAACCCAGTACGCCCTAATACTCGACATTGTAGTTTTTGCTCTAAATTACGTTCCTGAGCTGGACTTAGATCGTGATTAAACAAAATTAATTTTGCTCGATGAGCAATTACAGCGGCGCTTATTTCTTCAAGTTTACCCAAGCCAATGAAATATTTTACTTGTGCTTTACGTTGTCGTCCAGTGATGAGAGCCATTGTTTGGGCGCCCGCTGCTAGAGCTAGCTCGTGAAATTCTTTTACTATTTCTTTTGGTTCATATTTTTTAAAATAGATATGAACTAATAGTGCTAGCTCACCGCTTCGGGGACGTTCAAGCATTACTGATTTCTAGTTCCTCGTCAGTTGCATTACAACTTTGTAAATCATTATTTTCATCAATACTTGCTAATTTAACATTCTTTGCTGGAACGACTGTTGATATAGCATGTTTGTAGACCATCTGGCTAACTGAGTTTTTTAATAAGACTACGAACTGATCAAATGATTCTACTAAACCCTGAAGTTTAATTCCGTTAACAAGATAGATTGAAACCGGAACTTTATCTTTACGCAATGCGTTTAGAAAAGGATCTTGTAGTTGCCCTTTAGACATAATTAGCTTCTCCATGCAAATTTTAAATATAAATATAATCTCAAAAAGCCTTGGTCTTAAATTTATTTAGCTTATAACCAAGCGCAGTAAGTTTAGCATGGGAAATGCATAGGGCATAGCCCTGAACGTTAAGAGTTTATCTAATCAGAGGGGAGTTAGTGAGAATCTAAGTGTGTAGTTTTAGGTTGTCAATGCACTAAATACAAGATATCTCCACAAAAAATAGTGAAAAAAAAGAATAGCGGTATTTTTAAGATGGCATTATTTTATACCTAATAGGTAATTTTTTTGGTAATAGGAGGTAAGTAAACCTTTTTTGGTTAACGGGCTTTGTCCCAATTTGAACCTATCTGAATATCAACCACGAGTGGCACGGACAGCTGAGTGGTATTGACCATTAAATCCTCAATGAGTTGTTTTACTGGGTTTATGTCAGCATCGGCGACTTCAAATACCAATTCATCGTGTACTTGCATAATCATATGTGCTTGAAATTTATGTTGAGTTAAAGAGTGGTCAATTGTGATCATGGCTTTTTTGATGATATCTGCTGCGCTGCCTTGTAAAGGTGCATTAATAGCAGCCCGTTCGCTGGCTCGACGTTGTAAAGGATCACTGGAATTAATGAAAGCCAAGTTTAAACGACGTCCAAATAAAGTGGTAACATAAGCATGCTTATGTGCTTGTAAGCGCGTCCGTTCCATATATTCTTTTACACCAGGGTAACGAGCAAAATAGCGGTCAATATAAATTTTAGCTTCTTCACGCGAGATGCCTAATTGTCTGGCTAAGCCAAAAGCGGACATCCCATAAATGAGGCCAAAATTAACGGCTTTAGCACTGCGACGTTGTTCATGCGTGACTTGATTTAAGGGAATGTTTAAAACCTCTGCGGCAGTAGCTTGGTGAATATCGAGATTTTTCGCAAATGCATCCAGTAAACCTTTATCTTGCGAAAAGTGGGCGACAATGCGTAATTCAATCTGAGAATAATCCGCTGCAATAATTTTATAACCCGATGGTGCAATAAATGCTTGGCGAATTTTTCGGCCTTCTTTAGTGCGCGCAGGAATATTTTGTAGATTAGGATCAGACGAGGAAAGTCGCCCTGTAACCACTGCGGCTTGGTGGTAAGAAGTATGAATTCGACCAGTTTTTACATTAATTTGTTGAGGAAGTTTATCTGTATAAGTTGATTTTAATTTACTTAAACTGCGATGTTTTAAAATGACTTTAGCGAGTGGAAATTTTATTGCGAGTGCTTGCAAAACACTTTCTGAGGTGGATGCTTGACCTTTTGGAGTTTTTTCTAAAATAGGTAAGCCTTGCTCAATAAATAAAACGGTTTGTAATTGTTTAGGTGATCCTAAATTAAAAGTTTTACCTGCCAATTGATAGGCTTCTTCTTCAAGTTTTATCAAGCGTTTCGCAATGGAGCGACTTTGTTTTTGCAATAATTGTGCATCAACTAATACACCGTAACGCTCGATATGAGATAAAACCGAGACTAATGGCATTTCAATGTGCGTGAAAACTTTAGATAAACCTGGAAATGCATCTAATTGAGGCTTGAGTGAATCATGTAAGCGTAAAGCAATATCGGCATCTTCAGCAGCATAAGGACCTGCTTCTTGGATATCGATTTGGTTAAATGTTTTTTGTTTAGCACCTTTGCCAGCAATTTCTTCAAAATGTATCGTTTTATGATCCAAATGTTTTATTGCTGCGTTATTTAAACTATGTGAATTACTCGCACTGTCGAGTAAATAAGATTCCAGCATGGTATCAAAACCCAATCCTTGCAGCTGGATCCCATAATTGGCGAGAACACCCATATCATATTTTAAGTTATGGCCTATTTTTAATTGTTTAGGATCTTCAAATAGTGGTTGAAGTTGTTGCAAAACCCAATTTCTATTTAATTGTTCGGGTGCCCCAATATAATCATGAGCTAAAGGAATATAAACTGGTTTTTCACCTTTTATGGCAAAAGATAGGCCGACGAGTTCTGCTTGCATGACATCTAAACTCGTCGTTTCGGTATCAAATGCCCAGATTTTTATTTTAGTTAATTGTTTCAAAAATAGTTGAAAAGATTTTTTGTCGAGAATTAACGAATAAAGTGTTCGATTGGTTTCAGATTTATCAGTAGTTTGGCTAGAGGGATCTAAATGTTTTTCTAATTCTCTAAGCCATCCTTTGAATTCTAGTTTCTTGTAGCTTTCCATTAGCGCAGAAATATCGGGAGCTTTGGGTCGAAATTTTTCTAAGTCAAATTCCAGATCGACATCGGTTTTAATCGTGACTAATTGGCGAGATAAAGGGAGCTTATCGAGATGTGCTTTAAGATTTTCTCCTATTTTACCTTTAATTTCATCTGCGTTTTTTATCAGTGATTCAAGGTTTCCATATTGCTTAAGCCATTTTGCTGCGGTTTTTGGTCCTACGTTGGGAATCCCAGGGACATTATCTACGGCATCACCAATTAAACTTAAATAATCAGTTATTTGTTCTGGTCTAACGCCAAATTTATCTATGACACCTTGATGGTCTAGATGTGTGTTCGTCATGGTATTTACTAGAGTGATATCTTCACAGACTAATTGCGCAAAGTCCTTATCACCTGTGGAAATTAAAACCGGTAGATGTTGTTTTAGGGCCTTTGAGGCTAATGTACCTATCACATCATCTGCTTCAACGCCAGGATGGATGATAAGCGGCAGTCCTAAGCTACGAACAATGGCATAGAGAGGCTCTATTTGTGGTTGTAATTCATCTGGCATGGAAGGGCGATGCGCTTTGTATTCCGTATATAATTCTTCACGAAATGTTTTACCTTTAGCATCGAAAACTACCACTATATATTCTGGGCAAGTATCTTTAATTAATTTGCGTAGCATATTAATAACCCCATACACAGCGCCAGTAGGCTCTCCTTTAGAATTACTTAAAGGTGGAAGCGCATGAAAGGCACGATAAAGATAAGAAGTGCCGTCGACTAAGACTAAGGGTTTTTTCATAATGGTATGATAACATATGCAATCTTTATGCTTAGACATATTACTTAGATAATCTAGTAATAAAGCAGCCAAAATTAATGAGTCATGAGGTTATTATGCGCATCGAGCAAGAAGTAAGGTTAGATTTTAAGGATGTTTTAATCCGCCCGAAGCGTAGTACCTTGCAAACACGCGCGGATGTTGATTTAATCCGCGAATATACGTTTAAACACTCAGGATTTTCATGGAAAGGGATACCGATTATTGCTTCAAATATGGATCATACCGGTACTTTTGCCATGGCTAAAAGTTTAGCCAAACATAAATTACTCACTGCGATTGATAAATTTGCAAGCTTACAAGATTGGAAAAAATTCTATAATCAGCATCCCAAGTCTATTGCTTACTGTTTTCCAACAATAGGAATTAAAACAAAAGATGTGGATATGCTGGCAAAAATAATTAAAATAGCCCCCAGTCCTTTTATTTGCATCGATGTTGCTAATGGTTATACACAACGTTTTGTCGATAGTATTCGTGCCTTACGAAAAAAATATCCGAAAAAAACTTTGATTGCAGGCAATGTGGTGACTGCAGAAATGGCCGAAGAGTTGGTTTTAGCTGGTGCAGATATTGTCAAAGTAGGAATTGGTCCGGGTTCTGTTTGTACCACACGTTTAAAAACAGGTGTGGGTTATCCACAATTGTCCGCTATCATAGAATGTGCAGATGCTGTACATGGTTTAGGTGGACTTTTATGTGCAGATGGTGGTTGCGTTTCACCGGGTGATGTTGCTAAAGCGTTTGCGGCAGGTGCCGACTTTGTTATGTTAGGAGGCATGTTGGCTGGTCATGAGGAATGTGCTGGCGAAAAAGTAGAGGAAAACGGCAAATGGTTTATGCGATTTTATGGAATGAGTTCCAGTGAAGCAATGCATAAGCATCATGGTAAGATGAATGCTTATCGTGCTAGCGAAGGTCGTTCTGTCAATGTTCCTTATCGAGGTAAGGTAGAAAATACAGTACTTGATATTTTAGGTGGGTTGCGTTCTACCTGTACCTATGTGGGTGCACAGCGTTTAAAAGAACTTTCTAAACGAACCACTTTTCTACGAGTTACTCAACAATTAAATGAAGTTTTTGCAGCATTACAAATTAACGAATTGGTTAATAATAACTAGAATGTAATGACATCATCTTGTTAGTTTTTTCATGAAACTTCTGTGTGATTAGGACAGCAAAAATGCAATGAATGTACTCCAAAAAAAACGTTTAAATTTTGTTTTATTTATATTGTTGATGGCTGGTTTTGTTATTGGCTTATCTCTTTATGCTTTAAAACAAAACATTAATTTGTTTTATACACCCACGCAACTTGCTGAGCGGCATTTAACACCTGGACGACTGTTCCGTTTAGGAGGTCAAGTTAAAAAAGGCTCGGTAAAACAAAATGAGCGGCATTTGTTAGTTTCTTTTGTAGTGAGTGATGCAACCCATAATGTGTTGGTTGAATATCAAGGTATACTACCGGATTTATTTCGTGAAGGGCAGTCTGTAGTTATTGAAGGAAGTTTGGATCAAGCAGGTATTATGCAAGCCAAACAAGTACTTGCGAAACATGATGAACGATATCGAGCCGTTAAATAACATAGTGGTTTTTCATCTTCTGTTGCAATGATAAGGAAATAAAATGAGCAAAATGACTAACTTAAAAGTATTGATAGCCGCTTTGTTGGTGACGATAGCCTGTCTAGCTTATATCTTATTAACGCGATTTTTCCCGAGTGAAGAAGTGCTTTTTATGGGATCAAAAGCCCTAAATCGGGCTTTGGTGTTGGATTTAAGTATCAAAAGTAATAAAGATTATGCAACTTTTTTACCTGAAAATTCAGGGTTTTTAGTAGTGCATCCCGCTCAATCGGCTGAAGATCATCGTGATGATATTCTTGAAACGCGCGATATTTTTGCTTTAGTTGAAAAAACTAACAAAAATATCTTACAAGATTCAGATCCACTTTATCCAGAATTAGAATTACTGTTTTTGAGAAAAACACCCTTAGGAATACGTGGTAATTATGTGACTTTATCCAGTTTAGGGGTAAAAAGTATTGTTTTTAACCCTGAATATCTCCAACATTTTTTGCAAATCTATCAGGATAAACTTCCTCATGCTGCAGGTTATGCTATTATGGGCGATGGTAGCCAAAGGCAGATTCGTGATATTCTAGTGAACTAATTTTTGACAGAGCCTATGACTCTCAGCGATGAAGAACTTGCAAGAAAAATTAAAGCGTTTACGATGGCAATGCCGGCGCGGCATGCTCGAATTAGATCTTGTTTTATTAACTTTTTTAGAGAAAAATTACTTAAATTTAAACACTGCCAGTCAAGAGTTATTTGAACAATTATTAACTTATTCGGATCAAGAGCTTTATTGCTATTTAATTAAACGCCAGCCTGTAGAAAATGCAGCGATGCAGATTTTGATAGATCAGGTAAGTTGTGGCTGCTAATTTCTATCGTTTAAAATCCTCTTATTATTTTGCTATTTTTCTCCTAGTGGTGCATGGTGGTGCTATTGCTTGTTTATGTTTTTTATCTTGGCCATGGTGGACTAAATTATTATTAAGTTTGGCTTGTTTAATGAGCTTTGTGACTCTTTTTTGTCAACAGGTCTTATTAAATAATCCACATTCTGTGATTGAATTTTGGCAACAAAGTTTAGATTCTTGGCAATTGAGAAATAATTTAGGTGAAGTGAAGCTATTCAATTTAGCGGATGATAGTATTTGTACCCGTTATTTTGTCTTATTAAATTTTGTTTCCTTAGATAAGAAAAAAAGCAAAATTTCCTTAGTTTTATTGCCGGATAGTTTAAATCCCAAGGATTTTAGACAGTTACATAGGCAATTACATGGGGTTGGCTAAACCCGTCCTTACTGCGACATTTCAAAAATGAGTCAATTACGTCAAATAATATTTTTGCTATAGGCTTAGCACTTGGAGTAATGTATAATTTTCAGGCAATTTTCACGCAGTAGGGTCTTATGTCAGAAATACCATCACAGCAAAGTTTAGTTTCAGAAATGTCCTTCTCAGGCATAGCCCCGATTACTCTTACAGAAAATGCAGCTAGAAAAATAGGAGAATTAATTGCTGAGGAAGAGAATTTTCAGCTAAAATTACGTGTCTTTATTACCGGTGGTGGTTGTTCTGGTTTTCAATATGGATTTAGTTTTGATGAGACTACCAATGAAGATGATACGGTGATAAGCAAGACTATCATTAAAGACGATACGGAAAATTGCGATTCTATCAAGGTTCAACTACTTGTGGACCCCATGAGTTTAGTTTATTTAGTAGGTGCAGAAATCGATTATAAATCTGACTTAACCGGGGAACAGTTTATCATTCGCAATCCAAATGCTAAAACCACTTGTGGCTGCGGTTCTTCTTTTGCGGCTTAAGCTTTTAGGTATATTCCACCCAGTATGGTTGCGTTTTTAGCGCCAGTTACTCCAGGAAGATTACTGGATTTTCCCTCTAAAGTTTGTTTTGCAATCCATGCAAATGCCATAGCTTCTACCCAATCACTGGCAATGCCTCGGTCATCGGTTAACAATACTCGATGGAGATGGCAATGTCGTTGGATGCGTTTTCTTAAGTAAATATTCTTACTTCCTCCTCCACACAGCAAAATGACCCCATTAATACTTTTAATGGCCTGGATAGCTCTGCTAATGCTAACTGCAATGAGTTCACAAAGTGTTGTTTGCACACTAGCGGGTGATGCTTGTTGATTTATTAGTTTAGCTAAATGAGTTTGTATCCAATTAAAATTGAAATATTCAGGCCCGGTACTTTTAGGTGGTTTTAATTGAAAATAAGGATCGGATAAAAATTGACGTAATAATGCTTCATCAAAAGTAGCGCTTGCTGCCCAAACGCCATTTTTATCAAACCATTGTTGGAAGTGAGCGTGTATCCATTGATCCAGTAAACAATTTGCTGGGCCGATATCAAAACCTAAAATAGTTGCATTTAAATCGGCAGGTAAATAAGTGATATTAGCAATCCCACCAAGATTTAACACAATAGTATCTTCTTTTTCAGTGCGAAAAATAGAGTTGTGAAAAGCGGGCGTTAGAGGGGCACCTTGGCCACCTGCAGCAATATCACGTCGACGAAAATCTGCAATCGTTGTTATTCCGGTTTTTTCGGCAATAATATTCGGATCGCCAATCTGAATTGTAAAAGGGTAACTTGAAAGATGGGGATAATGAAAAACGGTTTGACCATGACTGCCTATGGCTAAAATATCTTTGGCAGAAAATTTAGTTGCTGCTAATAATTTTTTTATTGTTTCCACGGAAATTAATGCTATTTTTTGATCGAGTTCAGCAAATTTTACAATGTTGATTGAGTTTGTAGTGTATAATTCGGTAAGATCTTCACGTAAAGTATTGGACAAAGGGGATTTGTAGCTCGCAAGCAAGCTGGGTTGGTCACTAGAAAAATCTACTAATGCAGCATCTATTGCATCCATACTCGTACCTGACATTAAACCAATGTACAATTTTTTTTTCATTGACAGTTTTTCCTAGATTGCTTCGTGATCGCACGAACAATACCTTTTACGCGCAATAATTAATGATATGCAAAAAAGACTAATTTTTTTACTAAGCTTTATTCAAGAAATATTTTTTAATTGTATTGCAATGCACAGCGAAAAAATAGTACGCTAAGTCTTAAGTAGAGTTGGCTAGACAGTCGCTGTAGTTTTCTACAGAGGAAAGTCCGGGCTCCATCGGGCAAAGTGCCAGGTAATGCCTGGGAGGTGTAAGCCTACGGAAAGTGCCACAGAAAATATACCGCCTATAACTAATTTCACCGATTTTGGCGAAAATAGAACGAGGTAAGGGTGAAAAGGTGTGGTAAAAGCACACCGCATTGTTGGTAACAGTGATGGCAGGGCAAACCCCACTTGGAGCAAGACCAAATAGGAACCTTTTAGGCGTGGCCCACGCTAGGTTCGGGTAGGTCGCTTGAGGTATATGGTGACGTATATCCTAGATGAATGACTGTCCACGACAGAACCCGGCTTATCGGCTGACTCTCTTTTCTAAACTATTACCATTCAGGTAATTTAATCTGTCAAATTTAAAGTCTGTTTACTCTTTATTGTATTTATAAACACATTTATCTAAGCTCCTCCAGCTTAATGCTTGACAAGAAGCAATTCTAATTCCTATAGTGTAATTAAGTGGAAAAAAGTGGGTAAATGTGGGCAGAAATGGGATAAATTATGTTTCGGGGTATAAATTTGGTAGTGCTCGATGCAAAAGGCCGGATCAAGTTACCGGTGCGTCATCGAGAGTTACTGCCTGCAGGTAAAGAATCTCAGCTAGTACTAACCATCGATACCGAGTCTCCTTGTTTGTTGCTTTATCCAATACACGAATGGGAAAGTATCGAAGAAAAGTTGCAGGCTTTACCAAGCTTTAATCCAGCAGTACGACGTATTCAGCGTTTACTGGTAGGTCATGCAACCGATTTGTATTTAGATAAACATGATCGAATTTTATTGCCAGCATTATTAAGAAATTACGCTCATTTAGAAAAAGAAATCATGGTCGTAGGTCAAGGTAGAAAAATTGAGTTGTGGGGCGCTAGTGAATGGGACAATTATCGTACTCAATGGATTTCAGAAACGGTTAAGCCCGGAGATATACCTGATGAGTTACAGACCCTAGCGTTATAGGCTTAGTGATGCAAAAACAAGAACAGCATCAACCCGTTTTACTTGCAGAGGTGGTTGAATATTTAGCCATTGATGCCGATGGAATATACATTGATGCCACATTTGGGCGGGGTGGACATGCCGGAGAGATTTTACGGCATTTAGGAAAAAAGGGGAGATTAATAGCCATTGATAAAGATCCAGCAGCTGTTGTTTATGCACAACAGCAGTGGGGCCATGATAAACGTTTTAAGATTTATCAAGGTTCATTTAAACGGATTAAAGAAATAACGGCATTCGAAGAAATTACAGGACGGGTATCGGGGCTTTTATTAGATTTAGGTGTTTCTTCACCTCAACTAGATCAAGCGGAAAGAGGATTCAGTTTTTTAAGAGACGGGCCATTAGATATGCGTATGGATCCGAAAACAGAAATCAGCGCAGCTGAATGGCTAGCTTGTGCAGCAGAAAAGGAAATTGCACAAGTACTAAAAGATTATGGCGAAGAACGTTATGCAAAACGTATTGCTCGAGCAATAGGAGAAGAGCGAAAGTTAAGACCTATTGTCACGACGGTTCATTTAGCGAATGTGGTGAAGTTAGCTCATCCGCGATGGGAAAGGCATAAACATCCTGCTACTCAAACCTTTCAGGCAATACGCATTCGAATTAATAATGAATTGGAAGATTTAAAGTCCTGCTTAGAACAAAGTCTAGAAGTATTGAAGATAGGTGGACGTTTGTTAGTCATTAGCTTTCATTCATTAGAAGATCGGATCGTAAAACGTTTTATTCGTCAGCATGCTCATGAAGCGGTGGAATTAAAAAAGCTACCTTTCATGCCAGCTGAATGGAGACCTAAATTAAAAAATTTGGGTCGCGGGATTAAACCGGATGCGTATGCGATTAAAGTCAATCCACGATCGCGTAGCGCAGTGTTACGAATTGCGGAGAAAATATCATGAATATGGCGGCACGTGCTTTAACACAAAATACCTTGACATGGGATCACAGACAAAACTGGTTTATTTCCTTAAAGATGATAGGACTCATTTTATTAATATTAGCCGTTTTGTCTTCAGCACTTTCACTTATTTATATAAAAACTGTACAACGTAACTTATATAGTCAATTACAAGCAAGCCAGCAAGATTCCGATAATTTAAAAACAGAATGGAGCCAACTATTACTTGAGGAAAATACTTGGGTGGCGCCCGTTCGAATACAAACCCTAGCCCAACAAGAATTAGGAATGCAAATTCCCGAAATGAAAAATACGGTTTTATTAACGAAGTCTGTTTAGAATGCTATTCGTTTGTTCGCCTCCGACTCAAGCCCTTAATTCGGTTTAGCAAGAGGTGTAATATACATGCAGGGTCGTCAGATCAAAAAAAATAAATTTACTTCTATTGCTACAAAATACCAATGGCGCTTAATGATCGTGGTTTTTATATTAACGATCATCGCTTTGGGTTTAATTGCTCGTCTTATCAATTTAACAGTTATTAACCGTCAGTTTTTGCGTAATCAAGGTAATGCAAGAACAGTACGTACTTTAAATATTTCTGCACATCGTGGGATGATTTTGGATCGCCAGGGTGTGCCTTTAGCTATCAGTACTCCCGTCGATGCTGTTTGGATCGATCCCGCTTACTTTAGACCTAATCGACAACAACTTTCTTTGTTAGGTCATTTTTTACAAATCAACCCAAAAAGCATTCATGAAATACAATTACATGGTCAATTTAAAGAATTTATTTATTTAAAACGGGGTTTAAATCCGAGTTTAGCAAAACAAATCAAGGATTTAAAAATACCAGGCTTATTTTTACAAAATGAATATCATCGTTATTACCCAGAAGGCCCAGTGATGGCGCATGTGGTTGGTTTAACTAATATAGATGATAAAGGTCAAGAAGGTTTAGAGTTAGCTTATAATAATTGGTTAGAAGGTCAATCCGGTTTAAAGAAAGTTATTAAAGATCGATTAGGACATGTCGTGGCGGATATACGATCTATTCGTAAGCCAAGACCTGGACACGACTTACAATTAAGTATCGATAAACGTATCCAATATGTTGCCTATAGAGAGCTGAAGACTGGCATTGAACGATATCAAGCCGATTCAGGATCGGTTGTCGTACTTGATGTTAAAACTGGCGAAGTTTTAGCAATGGTAAATTGGCCCTCTTATAATCCTAATGATAGATTAACGGCGCAGGATGGTCATACACGTAACCGTGCATTAACCGATCTATTTGAACCAGGGTCCACTATTAAAAGTTTTAGTATGGCAAGTGTGTTAGCGAGCGGCCAATTTACTCCTAATAGTCAAATCGATACATCACCTGGCTGGATGATTGTTGCAGGTAAGCGAATTATGGATGAACATAATAATGGGGTCATGGATTTAACTAAGATATTACAGATCTCGAGTAACATGGGAATGTCAAAGCTTATTCTTTCACTTCCCGCAGAAAATTTGTGGAATACTTTACATCAAGTGGGTTTTGGTCAAATTACACAAAGTGGTTTTCCAGGAGAGCGAACCGGTAGTTTGCCAAATTTTAAGGTATGGAATCCTTTTGTACTTGCCACTTTATCGTTTGGTTATGGAATCTCAGTCACTGCTTTACAATTGGCACAAGCTTATGCAGTGCTAGCGCATGGAGGTATCAAGGTTCCAGTTACTTTTCTTAAAGTTCAAGGTGATCTACCGTTAGGCCAGCAGGTGATGGATAAAACTATCAGTAGAGAAGTTTTGGATATGTTGGAGTCAGTACTGACTAAAGGAGGAACAGCCCCCTTAGCGCGTGTTCCAGGTTATAGAGTCACTGGTAAAACTGGTACGGTGCGGGTAGTCGGTGTACATGGTTATGAAAAGCATCGCTATAATAGTATTTTTATTGGTATCGCTCCTGCAAGTCATCCACGTTTAGTCGTGGCAGTCATTTTGCATGATCCAAAAGGTCGCTTGTATTATGGAGGTTATACGGCTGGACCTATTTTTTCGCATGTAATGAATAATGCATTGCATCTACTCAATATTCCTCCAGATGATTTAGCGAGTTTTAATCGACCACTACCTAAAGTTAAGCTACCTATACAAGGTATGCAGGATTAAATAGGTAGGTTAAATTATATTAGGATGTTTTTTTTAAGAAATGATTTATAAACATGCGCTTCAGTAGGAAGATATACTATAACATTTCTAACTGGGCGTCAGATTGATGCATCCAAAATAGGCTCATCGATCGTGACCGTTCAATGTCAAGGTCCAGCAGGGAGTGGAACAGTTACGAACGTACTTGCAAGCCTACAAACCATATATAATCCTAATGCTTCTGAGTATCCTTGGAGTGTTAGTTTTCAAATTGAAACACAAAATGTAGTCCCTTCTTTCGACGAGACATGGAGAGCACAAAGTGCGAAGTCAAGGAGCCCGCGATAGGCGCGCGTTGACGGGCGAAGCAGGAAACGCCTCACGCCGTCAAGTCATTGTGGGAGACGCGGGCA
>Ga0075370_10000160_pt1 | contig 22943 bp, 25 predicted proteins | sample EndMethybrTD3035_FD_71398 | JGI IMG/M metagenome (GOLD analysis project Ga0075370, IMG submission 71398) | Populus endosphere microbial communities from Tennessee, USA - Endosphere MetaG P. TD hybrid TD303-5 | ecosystem: Host-associated > Plants > Roots > Endosphere | place: USA: Tennessee... | reverse complement strand
CGTAGCCCGCGACGATGCCGCGCAGCAATTGCTCGCCCGAGGCGTCGACGGCTTCGGCTGCAGCCAGAGCGGCGGGGACGATCACCGCGCCGGGGTGGATGACGGCTTCGGACAACAGGTCGTCCAACTCGAAGCCATGGACGGCGGTACCGTTGCAGAGCGCAGCCTGCGCTGGCGCGACTTTGGCGGGATGACCCAGGAGGCTGCACACACCGGCAGTTCCGTCGGCCAGCACGTCGGCGACCATGATTTCGCCCCATGGCTGCCGGGCTCCGAGCAGGCCGCAGCCGAGCGCATCGAGCAGGCACCACCGCGCCTTGTCCATGGGCGCAGCGGGTGTGTGGCTGGCCAGTCCGTGCAGAAACTCCAAGAGCCGGAGGGCATGACCTTGAGGCCGGTCGGGATCGACTGCAATGGGTGCGGACATGGTCAGGCTGAAGGTTTGATGTTGGCGGCCTTGACGACCTCGGTCCATCGCTTGAAATCGCGCGCCAGGAATTCGGCCATTTCCGCGCCGTTCGAGCCGACCGGATCGGCCGCTTCGGAAGCGAAGCGCTCTCGCACGTCGGGCATCTTCATGATCTTGACTACCTCGGCGCTGAGCAGATCCGCGATGCCTTTCGGCAGGCCGGGCGGGGCTACCAGTCCGTACCAGCCGCCGGTGTCGTAGCCGGGCACTCCGGCTTCCGCCATCGTAGGAACCTCTGGCATCATGGCCGAGCGCTTGGCACCGGTGACCGCGATGGCCTTCAGCTTGCCGTTGCGCACCAGCGGCAGCGCCGTCGGAATGGTCGGGAACGAAACATCGACGTGACCGCCGAGCAAGTCGTTCATCGCAGGGCCTGAACCCTTGTAGGGCACATGATCCAGGCGGATCCCGGTCATCACCTGCAGCAGTGCGCCGGACAGATGTCCAGGTGATCCATTGCCGGCCGATGCTTGCGTGATCGGCGTCTTGCGCGAGCGGGCGAGTGCCAGGAGTTCCCCGAGGGTGTTCGCGGGCACACCCGGATGGGCGACCAGCACATTGGGAACCATGGCAAGGAGGGAGATCGGCGTGAAGCCCTTGACCGGGTCATAGTTCGCCTTCTCCATGAGCAATGGGTTGGTCGTGAGGCCCAGCGACGGGAGCAAGAGCGTATAGCCATCCGGCAAGGATTTGGCGGCAGCGTCGCTCGCGATCATGCCGTTTGCACCCGGGCGGTTTTCCACGACCACGGGCTGGCCGAGCGACACCGCCAGCTTCTGGCCGATCAGGCGGGCAGCCACATCCGTGAAGCCACCTGGCGCGAAGCCGACGAGAATCTTGATGGGCTTCGCTGGATAGCCGCCCTGCGCGAATGTGCCGCCGCAGTGCAGCGCCACGGCAGCCGCCAGCGGCATGGCGAGCATGTCTCGGCGTGTCGGATTGTTCATTGGGTCGCTCATCGGAAGACTCAGGTTCGCACCATCTGCTGCAGGCGTTCGACCACGCGCTTGTTCACCAGGATGCCTTCCTTGCGTCGGATCTCGCGCTCGCGAAAGCCCCGCTCCGATGGAATGCGGATCTCCGGCACGCCGGGCTGGCGAGGCAGGTTTCTGACCTTCCCGAGCAGTTCCTGGAGTTCAGTCGTGAACTGTTCAGTCGGCATCAGAAGGCCTGGATCGAATGCGATCAACAGGTAGCCGAAGTCGCTGACCTCGCCGTTGCGCATGCGGGAGCCGGCCATCAAGCCCAGCGCCTGGATGGCAAGCGACAGGCCATAGCCCTTGTGCTCTCCGAACGGGAGAACGCCGCCCTCCAGCAGTTCGCGCGCATTGCGCGTGGGATTTCCGTGCTTGTCGACACCGACGGTGCGGGAAAAGCTCTCACCCAGGAAGGCCTTCATCAACACCTCGCCGGACATCACCGAAGCGGTGCCCATGTCGAAGATGAAGGGGTTGTCCTTGCCCGGCAGCGCGATGGCCATCGGGTTGGTGCCCAGCGCCTTTTGAATCGCGCCCTGAGGCACGACGGTCGGCGTGCTGCTGCCGAAATACACCGCTGCATACCCCGCGCGGGCCACTTTCTCCAGGTAGTAGGCATTGCGGCCGGCGAACCAGCTGTTTCGCAGGCCCACGACTGCAACACCGGAGTTGCGCACCTTCTCGATCGCGATGTCCGTGGCGCGGTTGAGCGAGATGTACCCCACCTGGTTCCCGCCATCGATCAGCGCGGACACGGGCGTTTCCTTGACGACGGTGATCGACGTGCTCGGTCGTTTCAGTTCAGGCCGATTGGCAATCACCAGGATTCGCGGCAGCCCGGCAAAGGCGTAGCCCCAGGTCGAGGCATCGACGAGGTGAGCCGCGACAGTGGTCGCATCCTCGGATGAATAGCCCAGCGTGGCGAGCGCCTTTTCGGCCAAGGACTGGGCCTCGGCCACGCACAAGCGCATGCAATCTTCAGTATCGGAGTCGAGCATCGGGGCCTTTCATGAATGGTTCATTCCACTTGAAGCTTGGTCGCCTTCACGACGGGCTTCCATTTCTCCGTCTCGCTGGCGATGAAGCTGGAGAGTTTCTCTGGCTCGCCGCCAACGATCTCGTAGCCGGCCGCGACGAGTTGCTTTCGCACCTCCGGATCTGCCATCGTCTTGTTGAAGGCCGCGTTGAGCTTGGCGATCACATCGGGTGGTGTTCCCGCGGGAACGAGAACGCCGTTCCAGGAACTGACGTCGAAGCCTGCAACGCCCGATTCGGCAAGCGTGGGAACTTCGGGCATGACGCTTGTACGCTTGGCCGTGGTGATGCCGATCGCACGCAGCTTGCCAGCCTTGACCTGCGGCTCGATCACCAGCGGAACTGCAACCAGCGCATCGATCTCTCCAGAAAGAACCGCGCTCAGGGCCGGCCCGCCGCCACGGTAGGGAACGTGCATCATGTTGGCGCCTGTCTTGGACTTGAACAACTCACCGCCGAGGTGGCCGATCGAGCCTTGTGCCGACGATGCGTAGGTCAGCGTCCTCTTCCTGGAGAGCGCGATGAGATCCTGCACACTGTGGACGGGAAGGGCTGGATGGACGACGATGACCTGAGGGACCAGCGTCAGCAGGATCACGGGGGCGAAGTCGCTCTCCATGAACGGCATCTTCGAATACACGTGTTGATTGATGGAGTGCGTTGCAGAGTAGGCGAAGGTGATGGTGTAGCCGTCCGGTGCAGCTCTTGCCCCTGCCGCGGCGCCGATGTTGCCCGCGGCACCACCACGGTTGTCGATGACGACGGGCTGCCCGAGAAGCTGGCCCAGCTTTACGTGAAGAATGCGGGCGAGCAGGTCCGCGCCGCCGCCTGGTGGCCAGGGGACGATCCAGCGGATAGGCCGATCGGGGTAGGACTGCGCTTGTGCCAATGGCCCGAGTAATCCCAGAGCCCCGAAGATCAGCGTCGCCCTTGCCAGGGAGATGGCGAATCTTGTCAATGGCATCTCGTCTCCTGCGCGGTTTCGGCGTGAGTCGGTGAATCTAAGGCACCGGACCTCACTTGTCAATTTATTGGAATTCGTTCCAACTATCGGAACTATTGAATTGCCTTGGGATAAGCGGCTGCCGATGGCCAGCGCGTGCGGAGTTGACGTCGCTCGGGGCAGGGCGGCCCGCGGGCGGCCGCAGCGCCTATTTCGGCAACAGCATGTCGACAATGACGCGTACCAGTTCGACATAGCTGCGCAGGATCAAGAGCAGGAATGCCGCCGCGACGATGCACGCAGGAACGCTCCAGGGCGATCCAATGAGCGCCCACAACAAAGGTCCGAGCAGGACGGCGGCGGCGCTGATGCCATTCGCGACGTGGTTTCCGTGCTTCACCAGAAAGTGGAGCGCCTTGTAGCTCTGGTTCGGGTCTTCCATCTGTGTTCCTTTTCTGCTTCTCAGCGCACGGCGCACATGGCCGTCAGTTCCGGGATCGCCGTGTCGGGCCTGAGCTGGTGCAGTACGGCGAGCAGCTTCGCCGATCGCTCTCGTCCCAGGATCTGGCTCGTCAGTTCCAGGAACTTGGCGTCGTGGGCTTCTTCCCTCATGGGGTTGTCCGGCGTCCCGAGCGAGTTCTCGACGAAGCGCGTCTCGGAGCGCCCATCGATGAAATTCACGGTGGCCTCAGTGACGAACTTGCCTGGATACTGCTTGTCCAGTTCAGGGGATTCGATGATCTTGACCTTCTGCGCGGTACTGAGCACCAGCGCCATGTCCAGCGTTCCTTCCAGGTAGTCGAGATGAGGCTTGTAGCCATTGCCGTAACCGAGCAGTGCGAAGGCGGCCTGGGTAGGCAGGCTGAACTGGACCTGCTCGATGTTCGAAGGGGTGTACGCATTGCTGTTGACCGTCCCGACCATGGTGTTGCACAGCTTTGGAATGCGCAGGGAAACGGTCTCGATATCCCCGAGTCGTCCGGCATAGTTCGTCAGGATGTCGATGGACGCATGGTTGGCTCCACAGCAGCAGTAGCGCTTGAAGCCGCCGCGCAGGATCTCGAACTTGTGCGAAAGCCTGAACAAGTCCACTGCATCAGGGGCGGGGTCGCGTTGAAGAAATGACCTGTAGAAGCCTTTGACCCCGCTTAGAAAGGCGCGTGGGCCGGTGATGCCTGCTTGCGCAAGCGCGGCGGCGAACATGCCGCCTCGCACGCCGATGCCCGGATGCACGCGCTTGACCGAGCCGCCGGTCGAGCTGTACTCCGCCGCGCCTGAAGCATGGCTGAGGGCGATCGCCAGGGCATGCAAGGTCGTCTCCGGATCCAGCCTGCGCAACTTCGCGCACACGGCCGCCGCGCCGAAGCTGGCAAGCACGCCGGCCGGATGAAAGCCTCTCTGCATCAGATCGGGCGCCGCCAAGCACCCGATGCGTGCGTATACCTCGTACCCCATCAGGATCGCGGTGATCACCTCGTCCATCGTGGCACCGACCTCTTCGCCGACCGCGATCGCCGTAGCCACGGCGCAGCTGCCCGGGTGACTGTTGCTGGGCCGGTGGCCTTCGTCGTATTCGAAGCCGTGGGCATAGCTTGCATTGATGAAGGCGGCGTCGATGGCGCTCATCGTCCTGTCGGTAGTGATCACCGTGCTGTGGCCGGCCATGTGCTGCGCTTCGACCAGGGTCCACAAACGGCGAGACCACGGCAGGCGTGAGTTGCCGATCTGCGAGCTGATCTGGTCGCGCATCACCCGGCTTACTGCGGCTCTGAGCGGCGGAGTGACGTGCTCGATGCTGAAATCCTGGATGAACCCGATGACCGCGTTTTCCAAGGGAGGGCAGGTGTCATTCAGATCTGTCATGGCGTGGCGGATAAAAGGCTTTAGAGAAATGCTCGTCGGTCACTCTTCGGCCTTGATCGCCGCGGCCCTGATCAGGTCGCCCCAGTATTTGTAGTCCTTGTCCACGAAGGCGGTCATGTCGGCGGGGTTCATGTACATCGGGTCCGCCCCGTTGGCGACGAATCGTTCGGTCACGTCGGGCCGCTTCATGATTTGTTCGACTTCCGCGCCGAGGCGCTCGACGATGTCCTTGGGCATTCCAGCGGGACCGATGAGGGCATACCATCCCGAACCCTGGGAGAGCTCCTTGACGCCGGCCTGAGCGATGGTGGGAACGTCGGGCAGCAGGGCGCTGCGTTTGGACCCTGTCACGGCGATCGCCCGCAGTTTCCCGCTCTGAATATGAGGTGCTGCGGCCACGACGGTTGGCAGTGACATGTCGACATGACCAGCGATGATGTCGGTGATCGCCGGCCCCGAGCCTTTGTAGGGAACGAATTGGAACTGGACCTTGGCTGCACGCTGCAACAGCTCGCTGGCAAGGTGACCTGGCGCAGCGTTCCCGGTCGTGGCAAGGGTGAGGCGATTGCCGCTGCCGCGGGTGCGAGCCAACGCCAGCAGTTCGCTGAGGTTCTTCGCGGGCAGCGAAGGGTTGACCACGATCACGTTGGGAACGCTCGCAAGCATGGCAATGGAAGTGAAGTCCTTCACTGGGTGAAGCGGCTTCTGCTTGTACAGGTAGGGGTTGGTGGTCATCCCCATGGACGTCAGAAGAAGCGTATGGCCATCCGGGGGGGCCGCCGCCACCGCGTGGGCGGCGAGCAATCCGTTGGCACCGCCACGGTTGTCGACCACGACGGACTGGCCCAGTGCGTCGGACAGCTTCTGTGCGAGCAATCGCGCAATGAAGTCCGTCGAGCCGCCGGGAGGAAATCCGACCACCATCGTGATCGGCTTGGTCGGGTAGCGTGGCTGCGCAAGTGCGATGCCGCCGAGCGTGGAGGTGGCGAGAGCCAAAGGCGTTGAGAGAACCAGCCTTCGGGTCACCCCGTCTTGCCTGGACTTGCGAGTCTCCATCTACTTTTCTCCTGGATTTATGGTTCCGATATACAGTATGCGTTGCGTACAATGGAACCGCTATCTCCATTGTCAAATTGGGCTTGAAACTTACTCAACCAGAATTCGCGCCCCTAACCACAAGCGTGTTCCATGCAGAACGTCCGAGGGATCACCACCTTCATCCGAATCGTGCAGACCGGAAACTTCAGTCGCGCCGCACGCGAACTGGGCATCACGCCGCAGGCAGCGAGCATCCAGGTCAAGCAACTCGAGGACTGGACGGGTGTGCGGCTGTTCAACCGCAGCACGCGCAAGATCAGTCTCACCGAGGAGGGCGCAAATTTCTACCGCACCTGCGTGGCCGCCATCGGTTCGATCGACGAGGAAGTGGAGCGGATGCGCGATTCCTCACAGGAGGTCGTCGGATCGGTGCGCCTGGCGGCACCGGTGGGTATGGGATCTCGCTTCATTGCGCCTGCGCTCGGAAGCTTCTTGGAAAAGTACCCGCGCGTCTCCGTGGACCTGCTCGTGCAGAACAGAATTCCGGACATCGTGGGGGAGGGAATAGACGTGGGCGTGCTGCCGCACCCGCTACCGGACACCACGCTCATTGCGCGACGCGTGGTCACCTCACCCTTTGTCCTGTGCGCCTCGCCGGCCTATCTGCAGCGATACGGAAAGCCCCAGACCATCGAGGATCTTGCCCGCCACCGCCGTATCGACCTGCGAAGCTGGATCAGCAATTCCGTGCGGCCATGGCGTTTGCGCCGCGGCGACGAGATCGTTGTCAGCACGGTTCGTGCGAGCTTGGTGACCAATGACGGGGACTCCCTCATCGAGGCCATGCTGAGCGGCGCGGGCATCGGGCTGCTCACCATGTATCGAGTGGCTCCCTACCTGCGGTCGGGACGACTGGAGACGGTGCTGGACGGCATGGTCGACGGGGAGCTGAGCTGGTCGATCTACATGCAGCAGCGCAACCACATGCCGAGGAAGATTCGCGTGATGGCGGACTACCTGCATCACGTTTTGACCACGCATCCCGATCTGCGTTCGCGTTGAATCCACGTGAACGCAACCCTCGGCTGCTACATCCGATCGCTGCGTCCGCCGTCGACGCAAAGCGTCTGTCCGGTCACGAAGCTGGACTCGTCGGAAGCAAAGAACAGCGCCGCATTGGCAAGCTCCCCCAGCTTGCCGGGCCGCTTGAGCACTGCCATCTCGCTGCGCACGCGGATGTGTTCTTCCACCTCTTCAGGGTTGCGCGTCGCGCCTATCAGTGGCGTGAGGAAGAAGCCGGGTGCCAGGCAGTTCACGTTCACGCCGCTGGGTCCGAGTTCGCGCGCGAGGATCCTGGTCAGTTGAATAACGGCACCCTTTGCCGAGGCATACGGGGATGCGGCACCCGCGGTGAGGGTGCCGATATGCGGGGTGGTCCCGGTGCCGAGGCTCGACGAGATGTTGATGATCTTGCCGTACTGCTGGCGCACCATGAAGGGCGCGGCGGCCTGTGCGCAAAAGAACACGCCCTTCAGGTCCAGCCCCAGGACCGCGTCCCAGTCCTCGTCGTTGACGAGACCGAAGGCGCGATAGCGGGTGATGCCGGCGTTGTTGACCAGGACATCGATGCGGCCCTGAGACCCCGCCAATTCTTCCATGAAGTCTTTCACGGCGCGCTGGCTGGACACGTCGACCTTGTAGCCACGCGCCCTGCCGCCGCGCGCCACGATCTCGCCGACGGTGTTTGCCATGGCCTGCTCATTCAAGTCGGCGACGATGACCGTGGCGCCTTCGTCCGCGAAGCGCATGGCGATCGCCTTGCCGAGCCCGGAGCCCGAGCCGGTCACGATCGCTACTTTGTCCTTCAAGCGCACTGCCTGCTCCTTTGATCTGGTTGGCGCCAAGCATAGGAGGCGACCTGGCGCCCATTCACAAGCTGCAGTTGAAAGTCCTTCAAGATGGCGTGCGGCGCAGTGGAGACTGTCGGCCTAGCATCAAGGCACCCCTTGAAACTGGAAACGGATATGAACAGGATTGAAGCGCAAGTGGCGGTCGTGGGCGCCGGAATAGCCGGGCTGGTCACAGCCTTGCGACTCGCGGAGCAGCGCATCAAAGTCGTTGTGCTGGAGAAAGGTGCGCAGGACAAATACCCCTGCAACACGCGGATGGCGGGCGGCGCCTTCCACGTAGCCCACCAGGATGTGGCGGACGATCCGCAGGTCATCCTGGACGCAATCACCAAGCGAACCGGGGACTCGGCGCGCGTGGACGTGGTGCAGGCGCTGGCGGCTGATATCGGCGAGGCAACGCAATGGCTGAAGCGAAAGGGCGTGCGCTTCATCAAGGTGGGTCACGAGGCCTATCGCAAGCATACGCTCGCGCCGCCGATCGCCACCCGCGGCCGCAACTACTGGGAGGGCCGGGGCGGCGACATCCTTCTTCGGACATTGGCCGGTGAACTGGACAAGGCTGGCGGGCTGATCCTCCGCGGCACGCGCGCGGTGCACCTGTCGATGCGCGACAAGGCGTGCGTCGGTCTGCGGGCGGAGCAGGCCTCGGGCCCGCTCGAGATCTCCGCGCGCGCCGTCGTGATCTGCGATGGTGGCTTCCACTCGAACTTGGACCTGTTGCGTGAGTTCATCAGTCCGGCGCCCGAGAAGCTCAAGCAGCGCAATGCGCAAACGGGGAGCGGGGACGGATTGCGAATGGCACGCGAGGTCGGGGCTAAGCTCGTAGGCCTCGACCGCTTCTATGGACACGTGCTGGCGCAGGAGGCCATGTGCAACGACGACCTCTGGCCGTTTCCGATGATGGACTTCGTGTGTGCTGCCGGCATCGTCGTAGACGCTGGCGCACGGCGATTCATGGACGAAGGGTTGGGTGGCGTGACCATGGCCAATGCCATCGCTGCCCAGCCGGATCCGCTGGGCGCAACGGTCATCTTCGATGCGGCCATCTGGAGTGGACCCGGCCGGGAGTACCTCATCTCGGCGAACCCTACGCTGGTATCCAATGGCGGCACCCTCCATACGGCCCCAGATCTCCGCACTCTCGCCGCTCAGGTCGGCCTGGGGGCCGACGAACTGGAGCAAACGGTCGCCCAGTACAACGCGGCGGTCGAGGGGGCGCTTGTGGAGACCCTTGAACCCAAGCGCAGCGCCGGCAGCTACAAGCCGTGGCCGATCCGCCAGGCGCCCTTCCATGCGGTGAGGCTCTGCGCCGGCATCACCTACACGATGGGCGGGATTGCGATCGACGCGAAGGGCCATGTGCTGGATCAGGCGGATCGCCCCATACCCGGGCTGTACGCGGCTGGTTGCGCGGCGGGTGGCTTGGAAGGCGGAGGAACTGCAGAGCAGGTTGCCTACGTTGGTGGCCTGAGCCGATCCACGGTCTTTGCGTTGCGGGCGGCGAACGACATCGGCGCCAGCTTGGTCGTCGCTTGATAGCTCGGCATGCTCGGTGATGAAGTCAACCCAGGCACTCAGCCGGGGGTGGTCGCGGAAGTACCCCCTCCTCGCGCATTGAGGTGGGGTTTTCAGGGCTCGAGCCCGCCCTGGAGCGCTTTGCAGTGGTGGCTGAAGTCATAGGAGTTTTTCCGGGGTGATGGGCAGGTCGCGGATGCGCTTGCCGGTGGCGTGGTACACCGCGTTGGCGATCGCCGCCGGGATGCCGACCATGCCCAGCTCGCCCATGCCCTTGACGCCCAGCGGGTTGACGATCAGGTCGTCCTCCTCGACGAAGATCGTCTCGATGGCGTGGATGTCGGCATTCACCGGCACGTGGTAGTGCTGCAGGCTCGCATTCATGATGCGGCCGGTCCGGTGATCGACTTCCGTTGCTTCCTCCAGCGCCATGCCGATCCCCCACACCACACCGCCGATCTCCTGGCTGTGCGAAGCCAGCGGATTGAGGATCTTGCCGCAGGCGGTGATCTCGATCACGCGGGTCACCCGGATCGTGCCCAGGTCGGGATCGACCTTCACCTCGACGAACTGTGCGCCATGGGCCAGGGAGGCGTATTTCGCGCGTTCCGGCGACGGCGTGGCGTTGTGAAGCTCGGTGATCTCGCGGATGCCGGTGCGCTTCATGACATCGGCGATGTCGATAGAGCGCGACGGATCGCCCTTGGCGCGCAGGCGGCCGTCGAGCATCTCCACATCGGTGGCGGCGACGCCGCGCAGCGGCGAGCCGTCATCCTGGTTGGCCAGGTCCAGCAGCTTCGCGGCGATGGTCAGTGCCGCGCCGCGCACCGCCGAGCCGACGCTGGAGGTCGTCCACGAGCCGCCCTGGGCCGGCGCCTGGGGTTGGCGCGTGTCGCCCAGCTCGAACTTCACCTGGTCCAGCCGGAGCCCCAGGAATTCGGCAGCGATCATCGTCATCACCGTGTACGTGCCCGGGCCGATGTCGCTGGTGGCGCTGGCCACGCTGGCGGTGCCGTCTGCGCGGTAGGTGACGCGCGCGCTCGCGGGCATCTGCATGGCGCCCCAGACGCTCGATGCCATGCCCCAGCCGACCAGCAGCTTGCCGTCACGCATCGAGCGCGGCTCCGGGTTGCGGTTCGTCCAGCCGAACTTTTCCGCGCCGAGGCGGTAGCATTCGCGCAGCGCCTTGCTGGAGAAGGGCTTGCCGCTTTCCGGATCGACTTCGGCATAGTTGATGAGGCGCAGTTGCAGCGGATCGATCTTCAGTGCATAGGCCAGCTCGTCCATCGCGCTTTCCAGCGCGAACATGCCGCTGACCGCACCCGGCGCGCGCATCCAGGTCGGCGTCGCGAGATCGGTGGCCGCGACCTTCAGCGGTGCGTGCAGATTGGGGCAGGCATAGACCTGCTTGAGAAAGCCCGTAGTGTTGTCGGAGAACGGCTCGAAGGACGAGGTGTTGTGAAACGCCTCCTGGACGATGGCCTGCAGCTTGCCGTCGCGGTTCGCGCCCAGGGCGACCTTCTGGATCGTCCGCGGCCGATAGCCGTGGCCCGTGAACATCTGCGCGCGCGTGAAGACCACCTTCACCGGTCGCTTGAGTTCGCGCGCTGCCATGGCGGTCAGCGACGGGTAGTAGTTCGGCTTGAGCGAGGAACCGAAGGCGCCGCCGACGAAGGGCGACACCACGCGGATGTTCTCGGCCGGAACGCCCAGGCCTTCGGCCAGGTGCTCCTGCACGCCGTAGACGTTCTGGGTCTTGTCGAAGATCGTGAGCTGTTCGCCTTCCCAGAAGGCGATCGCCGCGTGCGGCTCCATCGGGTTGTGGTGTTCGATCGGAATGCGGTACTCCGACTCGACCTTGACGGCGGCGGCCTGCAGCGCGGCGGTTGGGTTGCCCCGCGGTGCGCTCTTGGCCGTGTCCGGGTCGGGCTGCGCGCGATCCAGCACGGTTTCCAGGTCGGTAACGTGAGCCTCGCGCTGGTATGAAGCCTTCACCAGCCGCGCGGCATGGCGCGCCTGCTCGTAGGTCTCCGCGACCACCAGCGCGATCGGCTGTCCGTTGAAGAATACCCGGTCCGATTGCAGCGGCCAGGCCCATTGCGGCGGCGCATCGGCGGCCGGCGCCTTGCCGAGGCGCCCGGCGTTGAAATGGGTGAAGACGCGCACGACGCCCGCGGCCTGCTCGGCTTCGCGGGTGTCGATCGCGGTGATGCGGCCCTTGGTCACCGTGCTCTGCACGATGAAACCGTAGGCGACGTGCGGAACCTGGAACTCGGCCGTGTACTTGGCCTTGCCCGTGACCTTGGCGATCCCGTCCACGCGGGTCGTTTCTTTTCCGAGATAGCGTGCCATGGCGATTCTCCTTCCGTTCAAGCCAGTTTCGCGGCGCGCATCAGCGCACGCACGACGGATCGTTGGCCCAGTTCCACCTTGTAGGCGTTGTGTGCCAGGGGGCGGGCATCGCGCAGCGCGGCTTCGGCAGCCTGACGGAACGTGTCCTCGTTCGCACGCCGGCCGACCAGCGCCGCCTCGGCCTCGGCGCTGCGCCAGGGCTTGTGAGCGACGCTCCCCAGTACCACGCGCGCCTGCCGGATGGTGCCGCCGTCGAGTTGCAACGCGGCGGCGACGGCGACCATGGCGAAGGCGTAGGAACTCCGGTCGCGCACCTTGAGATAGTGGGAGTGGCGTGCGAACTCCGCGGCCGAGACGGGCAGCTCGATGGCAAGGATCAACTCACCGTGTTCGAGGTTGTTGTCCCGCTGCGGCGTGTCGCCCGGGAGGCGGTGGAACTGGGCGATCGGAATCAGCCGCTCTCGCCCGTCCGTGGATCGCACGCGCACGTTGGCGTCCAGCGCATACAGCGCGTTGGCCATGTCGCCCGGATAGGTCGCCACACAAGCTTCGCTCCAGCCGAGGACGGCGTGGATCCTGTTCAGTCCCTCGCGCGCACCACAGCCGCTGCCGGGCTCGCGCTTGTTGCACGGCGTGGCAGAGTCGTAGAAGTAGTTGCAGCGGGTGCGCTGCAGAAGGTTGCCGCCATTGGTCGCCATGTTGCGCAGCTGCCCGGAGGCACCGGCGACGATGGCCTGGGTCAGGAGCGGGTAGTTTTCGCGGATCAGCGGATGGTTCGCCGTCTCGGTGTTCGTCGCCAGCGCACCGACGGACAGGCCGGCGCGTGTGCGCTGGATCTGCCGCAGCGGCAACTGGCGGATGTCTACCAGGCGCGTGGGTCGCTCGACGTCTTCCTTCATCAGGTCGACAAGGTTGGACCCGCCCGCGAGGAACTTCGCGCCGGGAACGCCGGCCACGGCCGCGCCTGCCGAAGCGGCATCGGCCGCCCGCACATATTCAAACGGTCTCATGGCCGTCCTCCTTGCGCGCCGAGGCCAGTTGCGTCTCGGTCGCGAATCCCCAGGTCTGGGCGGTTTGGCGGCCCGAATGCGCCTCCTGCACCGCGGCAACGATGCCGGGATAGGCCCCACAGCGGCAGATGTTGCCGCTCATGCGCTCCTTGATTTCTTCATCGGTCAGGCGCGTCGTGGTCTTGCTGACGTCGGCGGTGACGTGGCTGACGTCGCCGCGGCGTGCTTCGCCGAGCAGGCCGACGGCCGAGCAGATCTGTCCGGGCGTGCAGTAGCCGCACTGGAATCCGTCGTGCTTGATGAAGGCGGCTTGCACCGGATGCAGTTGGTCGCTCTGAGCCAGCCCTTCGATGGTGGTGACCTTGCGCCCTTCGAGTGTCGCGGCCAGGGTGAGACAGGACAGGACGCGCTGGCCGTCCACCAGCACGGTGCAGGCGCCGCATTGCCCTTGATCGCAACCCTTCTTGGAGCCGGTCAACGCCAGGCGTTCGCGCAGCGCGTCGAGCAGGACGACGCGCGAATCGAGTTCGAGCGTCTGCTGCACGCCGTTGACCTGGAAGCCCACCTTGACGGCGTTCTGTGCCTTGATCGGCGCAGTGGCCGCGCCCTCGGCGAGCGGCATCTGTGCCAAGGCGGCCTCCTGGGCAAGCAGGTTCGCCGCGAACAGGCCGACGCCGCCCGCAGCGGAGTTGATCATGAAGGTGCGCCGCGACTGGCCGATGCCGTCCAGCTCGGGCATTTCGCTCAGGAGCGCTGCTTCGTCGGCGCTCAGTTCGACAGGTGGTTCGGTCTCGATGGGGTATTTCATCGTGGAGTTCCTTTCTGTAACGCTAGGGGCGTTGGCGGTTTGGCATGGCCAGGGTGGCAGCGTCCGCTGCGGTATCAGCGACTTCTGCCTCTTGTTGTCGGGATCAGATGCGCATGGATAGGGTTCTCCTGCTGAGTTCGTCCATGGATTTGCTTTCTTCATGGGCTCAGCCGCCCCGCAGCGTGACGATCGACACCTCGCGCGGCACGCCGATGCGCAGCGGCAGATGGCGGCGTTTGAGCGAGATCGGCCGGCTTGATGAAAGGGCCGACATGGACATCTCCGAGTGCAGGTCCGAATGGCACACGCCGCAGTAGTCGATGTCGATCTGTACGTCGTGTGCGCCCACCGCTCGGCGCGTGATCTCCAGCGGTTCGAGGGGTTTGTCGCCAGCATGGGCGCCGTAGGCTTTGATGGTCATGTGAGAGTCCTTGATCGGGTCCATCAGCCCTTGAGGTACTTGCCAAGGAAGTCGGTGATCTTGTCGAAGGGAATCTTGTCCATGCGGTCATACAGATCGACGTGGCTCGCGCCCGGGATGATCACGAGTTCCTTGGGTTCGGCTGCGGCCGCATACGCGGTCTGGGCGAAATAGAGCGAATGGGCTTTCTCGCCGTGCACGAACAGGATCGGACGCGGCGAAATCTCCTTGATGTAGGTCAGCAGCGGGAAGTTCATGAACGACAGCGGCGTGGTGATCGTCCAGGCGTTGCCGGAGTTGACCGCCCGCGGGTGGTAGCCGCGCGGCGTCACGTAGTAGTCGTGGTAATCGACCATGAACTGCGCTTCGCCGCCCTTCAGGTCTTTGTTGTAGGGCGGCTGGTACGAAGGCTTTCCATTCGCGGCATCTTCCCAGCGCTGCCGACTCAATTGCTCCAGCGTCTGCGCCCGCTGCTCCGGGGTCACGATGTCGTTGTAGCCCTTGGACATGACGCGGGTCATGTCGTACATGGTGCTGGCGACGACGGCCTTGACGCGCTTGTCGGCTGCCACGGCATTCAATGCAAGACCGCCCCAGCCGCAGATGCCGACGACGCCGATGCGCTCGCGATCGACGTAGGATTGCAGGCCTATGAAATCGACCGCCGCCATGAAATCCTCGGTGTTGATGTCCGGTGACGCGACGTTGCGCGGCTCACCGCCGCTTTCCCCGGTGTAGGAGCCGTCGAAGGCCAGCGTGGCGAAGCCGCGCTCGGCCATGATCTGCCCATAGAGGCCGGAGGACTGTTCCTTCACCGCGCCGAATGGGCCGCCGACGACGATCGCTGCCAGCCGCCGGTTCGCCCGGTTCTTGGGCAGATACAGGTCGCCCGCGAGGGTGATGCCGTAGCGATTCCTGAAGGTAACTTTCTGGTGATCGACCTTCTCGCTCTTGGGAAATAGCTTGTCCCATGCCTGCGTCAGCCGCAGGCCGCCCACTTCGATCGTGGGCGAGGGTGTTTGCGCCAGCGCCGCCTGGCCGCCGACGGCCGTGGCCATGCCGGTGAGAAGCGAGCCTTGAACGAAACCCTTGAGGGCCGTCCGCCGCTTGATGTCCGTAATTCCTAAGGTAGCTTCGTTCATGACGTTCTCCTATGCGTGGTGGGTGGCGGTCAGGCCGTAGGTCGGTTCTTCTCGCGTTCGCCGATGCGAGTCAGCGGTACGCTGCCGGCCTGTCGCCGTCGGTGTTGGGCTGGCTGATGCCCAGGTTCTGGTTGGCGTAGCGCTGCGGCTCCTTCACGAGGTCGGCCACGAAGCGGCCGATGCTCGCGCGGGAGGTTTCCGTGCCCTTGAAGGTCTCGCCTTTGCGGGTCAACTGGAATGCTTCGGTCGGCTTGTTGGTCAGCCACACCGGGCGCAGAACGGTGTACGCCAGGCCCGACTGCTCGGCGACCTCGGCCGCGCTCAGGTTGCTGGGTCGGTACTGGCCGACCATGCCCTTGTCCCAGGCATTGAAGGCTGCGGGCAGTTCGTCATAGATGCCGCCGGCGCTGATGACGACGATGTGGCGCGCGCCGACTTCCTTCATGGCCCGGGCGATGTTCGCGGTCTTGGCGTCCAGGTCCATGCCGCCCATGGTGCTGATGACGATCTCTTGCCCGTGGATCGCCCGTGTCAGGTCGGCGAGGCGTGCGGCATCGCCTTCCACGACATCGACGCGATCGCTTTGCATGTCCTGCATGCGGCTGGCGTGCCGCAGGAACAGGGTCAGCTTGATGTCGTCCTGCTCCAGCAGACTGGGAATGATCTCTTTCGACGTACTGCCATTGGCGCCGATCAGAATCACGTTCTTCATGGTTGAGCGGGCCTGTTTTGCATGCGTTGCGTTCGCTGGCTCACTCGCACGAGAGCGTCCGGCGTCGCTGGATGCGCGCTGCGAGAGACAGGAAAGCAGCGGCAAGGAGGCCGGACGGCAAGGCGATCTTTCTCATGGATGGTTTCCTGCCAGCCCCGGCGTCCGGCCGGGTCGATGTTCAGGACCTGTTGATCGGCGTGCAGCGCCAGTTGCTCGTACTGCAGCGCTGCTGAATCGAACTCGGGAAGTTCGATGCTGTGGACGCTTCCGTCGAGCGACGTCAGGGTGTGGGTGATGACGTAGGGCTTTTTCATCAAGGGAAGCGCCTGCATTTAGTTCCTGGAGAACGTGATCCGCGCAGTGCCGCTTCCGAGCGCCCGGGCCAGATCAGCGGGGTCGTCCACACGGCCAAGGCGCGTGTACGAGTAGATCGAATCGAACGTGAGGTAGAAGACGACCAGGGTCTGCGACCCGTAGAGCATGAGATCGCCGTTGCGGATCGTGCCGGGCCGAATGGTGTTCGTCGGCAGGGCCTTCGGCAGCTTGGCGTGCTTCTCGTTGCTGTTGAGGTCGGGCATGTCGATCGTGAGCGGCAGCATGGCGGCAAAGGCGCGGGCTGCTTCGGTGTCGGCCAGGGTGATGGCGAAGCGACGTTCGCCGACGGTCATCCACATGCGAGATTCCTCCGGTTGGACGGTTGCCGCCAAGGCGGCGGTTGAGCTGGTGGTGGGAGCGGCCGGCGCGCCAGAAGTGCCCGATTGCGCGGCGTCACACCCGCCGAGGACGAACAGGCCGCACAGCAGGCCCAGCGCGCGCATGGCCCACGGACTGCGCGCTGGGCGGTGTTCAATGGCCGTCCGGCGGTGGCCTCTGCGAGAGATGCCGAGGTGCATGGTCATGGGGTTCTCCTTGTGTTGCGGTCGGTTCAGGGCGCTTGCCGACGTTGCGAGCGCGAGGTAAGGAAGGCGAGGAATGCTGCAAACAGCAGCACGGCGGCGCTCGCCACGAAGGTGCTGCGGTAGCCCGTCGAATCGAACAGCAGGCCGCCGACGGTCGAGCCCAGGGCGATGGCCAGCTGGATCACCGCCACCATCAGGCCACCGCCAGCCTCCGCGTCGTGGGGCATGGCCTCGGCGATCCAGCTCCACCAGCCCACAGGAGCCGAGGTCGCCATCAGGCCCCACAGGCCCAGGAGAGCAACTACGCCGGCGACCCATGCACCGGAGGGAATCAGCGTCAGCGCGATCACCGCCATGAGGACGGGGATGATGATCAGCGTCCCGTACAGGCCGCGCTTGAGGACAGAGCCGATCAGCGCCGTACCGACGAAGCCGGCCACGCCGATCACGAGCAGGATGAGCGACAGCGTGGACACGTCCACGTGTGTCACGGTTTCCAGGAACGGCCGCACATAGGTGAACAGGGCGAGCTGGCCCATGAAGAACGCGCCGCAGGCAGCCATGCCCAGGGCCACGGGCCGGCTGGCCAGCACCTTGAAGACGTTGCCCGAACTCGGCGCGCGTTCCTGGGCCTGCATGGCCGGCAGGCTGATCCACTGCCAGACCAGGGCCACCGCAGCCACCGGCACCAGGCAGAAGAAGGTGCCGCGCCAGCCCGTCACGGACCCGAGGTAGCTGCCCAGCGGCGCGGCGATCAACGTCGCCATCGCGTTGCCGCCGTTGAAGATCGCCAGGGCGCGCGGCACCTGGTCGGCGGGCACCAGGCGCATGGCCGTGGCCGCGGACAGGGACCAGAACCCGCCGATCACGACGCCGAGGAGCGCGCGGCCGACCATGTAGATCAGGTAGCTCGACGCCAGCGCCACCACGGCGCCAGAAAGGGCCATCAGCGCCGTCAGCGCCAGCAGCAGCGTCTTGCGGTTCATGCCGCCGGCAAGCCACGAGATCGACAAGCTGGTCAGCACCGCGAACGCGCCGGAGATCGCGATGCCTTGCCCGGCCATGCCCTCGGTCACGTGGAGGTCGGCCGCTATCGGGGTCAGCAGGCTGACCGGCATGAACTCGGAGGCGATCAGCGCGAACACGCACAGCGACATCGCGAACACACCGCTCCAGTACGCGGGTTGCTCGCTTGCGCCGTGGTTGGAAACAGCGCCCATCGAGGCGCTACTGGTCTGGGTGGTCATCGAAACTCTCTGTTAGGCATGCTCAGGATTGGCCCTCGGCACCCGGAATGCGATCCAGTAGCGGCAGCCATGCGAATCGGCGCCGGGGTCACACTGGGACAGATTGGCCTTGCTCGATCGTGACCTGCAGCGGCCCGGGGCGTTGCAGCGCGGGCAGTCCCGTCTCCACTGCGCCGAGGCGCATCAGATCGCCCGTGTAGTTGCCAGTACCGTCCTCGACGAAGATCGCCAGGTTGCCCCAGGGCGCGTAGTAGGCGAGGTCGCCTGCCTTCACCGGAACCGTGCTTTCGGCGCTGCCCCGGGTGAGCCGTTGGGGAAGATCGGCAATGCGCTCGATGCGCGCGTAGTCGGTCAGCGTCAATGACAACGGCAGCAGCTCCGCGAAATCCCGCGCGGTGGCGTTGTCGTACAGGGTGGCGGTTGCCACCTGCCCATCGACCGTCAGGCGAATCTTCATGGTGCCCACAGTGAGGGTGCGGGCGGGTCGCCGACGGGCGACGCAGCTCCCGCCGTGCCGCCACCGCACGCGGCGAATACCAGGGCTGAGCCGGCCAGCAACACCAGGGTCTTGCGCCTCAGCCAAATCAGGGACATCGGCAATGACTTCTTCATGCCCTGAATATTGGCGCGTACAGGTCAACCTGACTAGCTAATGAACTCTTCTAGGGCATATTAGCGCCGCTACTCAATCCGGCTGGCGGGACCGCCGCCATGGTCCAGCAACAGATGGAGGTCTCGAGGCGATCCCGAGGCCCCGAGGCTCAGGTGTAGGCGAGGAGCCGACCGACGAGGATCACGCCTGTCCATGCGGTCAGTGACACACCTGCCTCAATGCGGGCGGCGACCGGGGTCACCGCGGCATCCGTCCACTCATGAACGCGGCGGTAGATGCCGTGGTGGAACACCAGCACGTTGAGGCAAGCGAGGATCAGCAGGCCGAACTTCCATGGCGCAGCTCCGGTACCAGCGACCACGGTCGCCTGCGCGCTGAGCAGTACGATGCCCGTGATAGCGGCGATAGCAAAGCTCATGTGGGAGACGGGCAGCAGATTGCGCGCGGCTGACGGACACGACGCGGGGTCCGACTCCCAGCAATCGGAGGTCGAAGGTGAAAGCCGGGCCGACAAGGAGGCCGATCCCAAGAATGTGGACGGCTTCAAGCACGGGATAGAGGCATTCGGCGCCCCGCACCGTCTCGCCGAGCGCGGAGCCCTGCAACAGCTTCAGCAAGGAGTGGAGCCAATCAGGCATGTCCGTTCAATTCCGGTGATGCGCGAACGCCGGCTGGGCCGGCAGAGGCGAGGCCAGCGGTGCCGCCGCCAGCGCTGCCGCGGCGAGGATCACGCGCCGCCGCCTGTGCGATGCGACTTCATCCCTATGGATGCGTTTCAGGTCGGTATTTGCCATGTTTCTGCTCTCCGCTTTCATTTGTTGTGCCACGAGACCGGCAGGGCTATGCGTCTTGGCCAAGCCAGGGGCATCGGTATCGACTTCTACATGCTTCGAATGTTGGGGCTTGGAAGTTGAGACTAGTTTGGCTAATGAAATATTAAATGGTATATAAGTTACACTAATCAATACCCCAATGGGAAACTGACGCCATGGTCAAACGGAACCTCAACGATCTCCTGTACTTCGTGACGGTGGCGCGGGAAGGCAGCTTCACGCGCGCCGCTTCGTTGCTCGGGGTCACGCAATCGGCCCTCAGCCAGGCCATCAGCGGTCTGGAGTCGCGGCTGGAGATCCGGCTTCTCACGCGTACCACGCGCAGCGTGTCGCCCACGGCCGCTGGCGAGCGCCTGCTCAATGCCATCGGGCACCGATTCGACGAGATCGACGCGGAACTCGATGAGCTGACCGAGATGCGCGACAAACCGGCTGGCACGGTGCGTATCACCTGCGGCGAGCACATCCTTCGGACCACGCTGCTGCCGAAGCTCACGCCCTTGCTGCTCGAATATCCCGACATCAAGGTCGAGTTCGACATCAACTACGGCTTCCGGGACATCGTGGCCGACCGCTTCGATGCGGGCGTGCGGCTGGGCGATACCATCGACAAGGACATGATCGCGGTGCCCATCGGGCCGCAGTTGCGCATGGCCATCGCGGCTTCGCCCGCGTACTTCAAGACGCATCCCATCCCCAAGACGCCGCGCGACCTGCTCAAGCACAACTGCATCAACATGCGCATGCAGACGGCGGGCGGCCTCTACACCTGGGACTTCGAGCGCCGGGGCCAACCACTGAACGTGCGGGTGGATGGTCAGCTCATCTTCAACACCTCCCCCAGCATGGTGGATGCGGCGGTGGCGGGATTGGGGATCGCTTCCCTGCCTGAAGAAGAGTTCGCGCCCCACCTTAAGGAGGGGCGATTGGTGCGCGTGCTGGAGGATTGGTGCCCACCGTTCCCCGGCTATTACCTGTACTACCCGAGCCGCAAACAACCCTCCCATGCGTTCTCGCTGGTACTTGATGCGCTGCGGTGGACTGCGCCTTCAAGTTCCAGGAAGCGATAACCCGGTATTCGCCTTGTGCGTGATTCGCGCAGGCCGGGCGGCGCCAAACGCCCAGCGACATATCTTCGCAAGATGCGAATCGCCCTTTGGGCAGAAAGGCAAGAGCCATGGTTAAGAACGGAATGCGGCCGGTTCACCCCGGCGAGACGCTCCGGGAGGACTTTCTGGAGCCCCTAAAGATGAGCGCCAGCGCGCTCGCAAAGGAACTGCACGTCGCCGCGCCGACCGTGAACGACATCGTGCGCGAAAAGCGCGGCGTTTCCCCTCTGATGGCCTAGCGCCTGTCCCGCTACTTCGGCGGCTCGGCGCACTGGTGGCTCAACATGCAGAGCGTCTATGACCTCAAGATGGCCGAGAAGAAGGCCGCGAAGCAAATCGAGAAAGAGGTGCGTCCGCGCGAGCATGCAATCTCTGCCTGAGCTCTCTGTACACAGGGTGCTTCTCTCCCTTGGCGTCCACGAGGTAGACCAATCCGCTTCCGCCGTGCCCCCGATCCGTGTCAAGTCGCAAGCGAGCAGATCTAACCTGCCGCTTTACCCCTAAATCGACGGCATGTGAGCGATCCTGTCCGGCGATCTGCTCGAAGCGGCAGGCGCGGGAATGGAGAAGATTCATGGGCGCGAGTTGTGGCAATGGAAGTGCAAGGGTCCCGACCAGCAGCTCGTGGCACCCCGCCACTGTCAACCCTCGTCGAGCATCCGGCTGACCTTGCTCCCGAGCGCACTTTCCGCCCTGAAATACCCAACCACCGTCGCCACGCTCTGATGCCCCGTCATGGCCATGGTCTCCGGCAGCGGCATGTTTTGTTTGCCCGCCTCTGTGACGAAGCCGGCCCTGAGCGAGTGCGCGCTGAAACTCCCCTCGACCCCCGCGAGCGCACAGCGCTCCTTGACGATGTCGCGCACGGCTGCGGGTGCGAGGGGCTCGCCCAGGTGTCCGCCTTTGCGAATGCGCCGGAAGATCTTTCCCTCCTGGATGCCATGTGCCTTGAGCACTGCGAGCCATTCGGTCATGGCCGCCGCGCCGCTGCCCACCAGCGGCTTCACATCCTCCGGCCGCAGATCACCGCGCTGGTTGGTCTTGGAATGGGTGAGGGTGTAGACGAAGGATTCGGCATTCACCCGTTGCAGGTTTTCCAGGGTGGCGGCGGCCACCTCGGAGCGGCGGCGCCCGCCGGTGGCCCAGGCAAAAAGGAGGAGGGCGCGGTCGCGTTTGCCTCGCAGCGATTCGTCGCAGGTCGCCAAGAGCAACTGCAGCGGGTCCTTGGTGAGTGCGCGTTGCCGCTTGGGCCGCGCGCCGCGCTGGGCGTAGGCCCGTCGCGTGCGGGCCAGGAGTTCGCGCACCAGAGGATCCGCGCAGGGGTTCACGAGCTTCTGGCCGGATGTGGCGTGGCCGGGGCCGGCTGATCCGGCTGAACCGCCTGGGCCGCCGGGTGCGGAGGAGGGCGATGAACCCGCCGTCGATCCGGTGGTCCCGGCGTAGGCCATCTGATGCGCCTTGGACAGCACCGCGATGCGATGCACCAGGGTGTTCAAAGCCGGTGGACCGAGGCGCGCCTTGAAGCCGTTTTGGACCAGCGCCTGGTCGACGTCCGGCGGCAGTTCGCTCACCAGGTCGCCAGCCTTGTGTCGCTGCCTCGCCGGTGCTTTTTCGCGGTGGCGTGGCTGGCCGGCTTCATCGGGAGTGCCGTCGCCATCCGCGTGGCCGCCTTCGTGCCGACGCGCCGCGTGGTCGACGATGAACTGGACCACCACCGGCACGGGCACCGGCAATGACAGCGCGTGGCCGTAGCGCGCGGCGTACCAGGCGCACCAGTAGCGCATCGCCGAGCCGTAGGACATGCGCGTGTTGACCGATTCGCCCTGGCGCAGCAGCGCGCGCGCGGCGTCTTCGGCGGTGGACGCCAGCCGTGCGGGATCGAGCACGGCATGGCGCTGGGCCAGAGTGGCCAGCGGGTGCTGCGCCGGGGGCGGGGGCGCGCTCGGCCCGTCATCGGCGGGTTTGGACGGCGGTCGGTTCATGGCCAATAAAATACATATCACGTATGATTTGCTACATAATACCTCGATAAGGCCCGATAACCATC
>Ga0075370_10000159_pt1 | contig 22949 bp, 24 predicted proteins | sample EndMethybrTD3035_FD_71398 | JGI IMG/M metagenome (GOLD analysis project Ga0075370, IMG submission 71398) | Populus endosphere microbial communities from Tennessee, USA - Endosphere MetaG P. TD hybrid TD303-5 | ecosystem: Host-associated > Plants > Roots > Endosphere | place: USA: Tennessee... | reverse complement strand
GGCAGGTCGCGGTAGACGCCGCCCGGACGGAAGTAGGCCGCGTGCATGCGCGCGCCCGACACCGCCTCGTACATGTCGAACATGTCCTCGCGCTCGCGGAACGCGTACAGCAGCACGTTCATGGCGCCGCAGTCCAGCGCGTGCGCACCCAGCCACATCAGGTGGTTCAGCAGGCGCGTGATCTCGGCGAACATCACGCGGATGTACTGCGCGCGTTCCGGCACGTCGATGCCCAGCAGCCGCTCCAGCGCCAGGCAGTAGGCGTGCTCGTTGGACATCATCGACACGTAGTCGAGGCGGTCCATGTAGGGCAGCGACTGGATGTAGGTCTTGGACTCGGCCAGCTTCTCGGTGGCGCGGTGCAGCAGGCCGATGTGCGGGTCGGCGCGCTGGATGACTTCGCCGTCCAGCTCCAGCACGAGGCGAAGCACGCCGTGCGCGGACGGGTGCTGGGGCCCGAAGTTGAGCGTGTAGTTCTTGATTTCAGCCATGGCAATGCTGTCCGGTCAGAAAGCGCGCGGGAAGACGTGACGAGCGGCGACGTGCATCAGCGCAGGCCGCCGTAGTTGTCTTCGCGGATGACGCGCGGCGTGATCTCGCGCGGCTCGATGGTGACGGGCTGGTAGACCACGCGGCGCGCCTCGAGGTCATAGCGCATCTCGACGTGGCCGGTGACGGGGAAGTCCTTGCGCATCGGGTGGCCGATGAAGCCGTAGTCGGTCAGGATGCGACGCAGGTCGTCGTGGCCTTCGAAGATGATGCCGTACATGTCGAACGCTTCGCGCTCGAACCAGTTGGCGGCGTTCCACACCGGCGTCAGCGCGGGCACGACGGGCATGTCGTCGTCGGGCGCGAACACCTTCAGGCGCACACGCCAGTTGTTGGCCAGGGACAGCAGGTGCGTGACGACGCAGAAGCGCGGGCCGTCCCAGGGCATGTCCTTGTACGAGGAGTAGTCGACGCCGCACAGGTCGATCAGCTGCTCGAAGCCAAGCGACTTGTCGTCGCGCAGCTGCGTGGCGACGGCGATGGCGTCGGCCGCGGACACGGTGATCGTGATCTCGCCGCGCTCACGCTTGAAGTGGGTGATGCGGGCGCCGAGGGCGGCTTCGAGGGCGGCCTGCAGGGCGTCGAGGCGTTGGGTCATGTGGGCTGTCTGGCTGTGCAGTGCGGGGGAGCGGCTGCGTCGTCGTGGGGATGGCGATGCGGCGCGTCAGGCGCGCGCGATCGTGTTCTCGCGCCGGATCTTGGCCTGCAGCTGCAGGATGCCGTACAGCAGCGCCTCGGCCGTCGGCGGGCAGCCCGGCACGTAGACGTCCACCGGCACGATGCGGTCGCAGCCGCGCACCACCGAGTAGCTGTAGTGGTAGTAGCCGCCGCCGTTGGCGCAGGAGCCCATCGAGAGCACCCAGCGCGGCTCGGCCATCTGGTCGTAGACCTTGCGCAGCGCCGGCGCCATCTTGTTGCACAGCGTACCGGCGACGATCATCAGGTCGCTCTGGCGCGGGCTGGGACGGAACAGCATGCCGAAGCGGTCGATGTCGTAGCGGGCCGCGCCCGCGTGCATCATCTCGACCGCGCAGCACGCGAGACCGAAGGTCATCGGCCACAGCGAGCCCGTCTTGGACCAGTTGACGAGCACGTCCACCGAGGTGGTGACGAACCCTTCCTTCAGGAGGCCTTCATTTCCTTTTGCCATAGCTGTCGCTCCGGGGCAGGGATCACTCCCAGTCCAGCGCGCCCTTTTTCCATTCGTAGATGAAACCGACGACCAGGATCGCCAGGAAGATCATCATTGCCCAGAAGCCCGTGTGGCCGATGTCCTTCAGCGCGACGGCCCACGGAAACAGGAATGCGATCTCGAGATCGAACAGGATGAACAGGATCGCCACGAGGTAGTAGCGAACGTCGAACTTCATGCGCGCGTCCTCGAAGGCCTCGAATCCGCACTCGTACGGAGAGTTCTTCTGCGCGTCGGGCCGCCTGGGGCCGAGGAAAAAGCCGAGCAGCTGCGGCGCGACGCCGATGCCCACCCCGACCAGGATGAACAGGATGACGGGGAGGTAGGCGGTCAGGTCCATGGCTAGATTCGTGTCGTTTGCCGGCTGCGTCGATTTGTCCGAGGACAGAAAAAAGAGCGCCTCGACAGATCACAGCTTGCTGATCCCGAGTGCGCCCGCACGTTTCGCCGTCCAGTCAGGTGATGACGCAGGGCGCGTCGGCCGCGGCGCTCACTGGAGGGGAGTCGCGACCGGTTCGATAGTCAAGAAATCTGGTGCCGACGGCGAGACTCGAACTCGCACAGCTTTCGCCACTACCCCCTCAAGATAGCGTGTCTACCAATTTCACCACGTCGGCTCGAATGGCCCTGAGGCCATCCTGTCTGCCCGGTTTGCGTGAGGGTTGTTGCTCACCGAACAGCCTCACATTCTATAGCGAAAAAAACACCGTTTACCGGTATCCGCTACAGAAAATTCGAGTCATCGTCGCATCAGCGCGTCGGCACGCCCTGCACGCCCGACGGCGCGGACGCCGGCACGACGACGGCCGACGCGGCGGTCGACGCCTTGCCCGCAGCCGCGCTGGCGGGCGCGCTCGCGACCACGGCCGGCGGGCTCACGGTGTCGAGGCGGTTGATCTCGGCGCCGCCGCTGGTGCCGCGGCCGGTGGACAGCACCGACATGCCCAGCGTGGTCGCGAAGAAGACGGTCGCGCAGATCGCGGTGGAGCGCGACAGGAAGTTCGCGCTGCCGGTGGCACCGAACAGGCTGCCCGAGGCGCCGCTGCCGAACGACGCGCCCATGTCGGCGCCCTTGCCGTGCTGGATCAGCACGAGGCCAATCATGGCCATCGCCGACAGGACCTGCAGGATGAAGAGGAAGTTGGACCAGACTTGCATTTGCTTTGGAGCTCCAGGGAAATTTCGTTAAGGGTTCAGCCGCCACGGGCCGGCGCGCGGCCGCTTCGGAGCGGCCCGAGGGCCGCCCGAGGGCTGCGGGCCAGGCGCGCCGTGGCCGTCATGTCGCGCGGCAGATGGCGACGAAGTCGGGCGCCTTGAGCGCGGCGCCGCCGATCAGTCCGCCGTCGATGTCTTCCTGCGCCAGCAGCGAGGCCGCGTTCTCGGGCTTCATGCTGCCGCCGTACAGCAGCTTCATCGCATCGGCGTGCGGCGTGGCCGCGCGCAGCTGGGCGCGGATCAGGGCGTGCATCTCCTGTGCCTGTTCGGGCGTGGCGGTGACGCCGGTGCCGATCGCCCACACCGGTTCGTAGGCGACCACCATCTCGCCGGCGCAATGGCCCAGCGCGTGGATGACCGCCGACAGCTGGCGCTTGACGGTGGCCTGCGCCGTGCCCTGCTCGCGCTGGCCCAGCGTCTCGCCCACGCACACGATGGGCGTGAGGCCGCGCGCGAGCACGGCCTTGGCCTTCTCGGCCACGACCGCGTCGGTCTCGCCGTGCATCGCGCGGCGCTCGGAATGGCCGACGATCGCGTAGCGGCAGCCGAACTCGGCGAGCATGGCGGCGCAGACCTCGCCCGTGTACGCGCCCTTGTCGTGCTGCGAGCAGTCCTGCGCGCCCCAGCGGACATCGCTGCCCGCCAGCGCCACGGCCACCTCGCCGAGGTACGGGAACGGCACGCAGACGCCCACCTCGCACGCGAACGGGCGCGCGGCCAGGATCCCCGACAGCAGTTCGGCGTTCGCCGAGTGCGAGCCGTGCATCTTCCAGTTGCCGACGACGAGTTTCTTGCGCATGTTGATCGTTGTTCTCGGTTGGGTTGTCAGTGCCACGCGAGCATCAGCTTGCCGATGTGGCTGCCCTCTTCCATCGCGGCATGGGCCTGCGCGGCCTGCTCCGCCGGGAAGACCTGCTGGATGACCGGCTGCACCCGGCGCGCCTCCAGCAGCGGCCACACCTTCTCATGCAGCGCGGCCGCGATGGCCGCCTTGAACGCGACCGGGCGCGGACGCAGCGTCGAGCCGGTCAGCGTCAGCCGCTTGCGAAGCACCAGGCCGGCATCGACCTGCGACTTCGTCCCGCCCTGCACCGCGATCAGCACGATGCGGCCGTCGTCCGCGAGGCATGCGATCTCGCGCGCCACATAGTCGCCGGCCACCATGTCCAGCACGACGTCGACGCCCTTGCCGCTCGTGATCTCGAGAGCGCGCGCGGCGAAGTCCTCGGCGCGGTAGTCGATCGCCTGGTCGGCACCGAGCTCGATGCAGCGGCGGCACTTGTGAGCCGAGCCGGCGGTGGCGATCACCTTCGCGCCGAACGCCTTGGCCAGCTGGATCGCCGTGACGCCGATGCCGCTGGAGCCACCCTGCACCAGCAGCCACTCGCCCGCGGCCAGGCGGCCGCGATCGAACACGTTGGACCAGACGGTGAAGAAGTTCTCCGGCAGCGCCGCGGCCTCGACGTCGCTGAAGCCCGCGGGCACCGGCAGCATCTGGCCGACCGGCGCCGTGCAGTATTCGGCGTAGCCGCCGCCGGCCACCAGCGCGCAGACGCGGTCGCCTACGGCGAACCCGCCCGCGGACAACGCGGCGGCATCGCCGCCCTCGATCACGCCCGCGAGCTCGAGCCCGGGGATGTCGGAGGCGCCGCGCGGCACCGGATAGTGCCCCTTGCGCTGCAGCACGTCGGGCCGGTTGACGCCCGACGCCGTCACGCGGATCAACGCCTCGCCCGCGCCCGCGACCGGGCGCGCGCGCACGACCGCGCGCAGCACCTCGGGGCCGCCGTATCCGGCGATCTCGATGGCGCGCATGGTCGGCGCGTTCGCGGCGTTGCTCACGTGCAGCGTCAGGTGTCCGCCAGCGGCTTATTGCGGCTGGCGATCGCCTTGCGAGTCGCGATCCAGCAGCGCCTTCATCGACAGCTTGACGCGGCCCTTCTCGTCGGTCTCGAGCACCTTGACCTTCACGATCTGGCCTTCCGTGAGGTAGTCGGTGACCTTCTCGACGCGCTCGTGGGCGATCTGGCTGATGTGCAGCAGGCCGTCCTTGCCGGGCAGCAGGTTGACCAGCGCACCGAAGTCCAGGATCTTGGTGATCGGGCCTTCATAGACCTTGCCCACTTCCACCTCGGCCGTGATCTCCTCGATGCGCTTCTTGGCGTGCGCCGCGCGATCGGCATCGGTCGACGCGATGGTGATCGTGCCGTCTTCCTCGATGTTGATCTGCGTGCCGGTTTCCTCGGTCAGCGCACGGATGGTGGCGCCGCCCTTGCCGATCACGTCGCGGATCTTCTCGGGGTTGATCTTCATCACGTACAGGCGCGGGGCGAACTCCGAGACCTCGGCGTTCGCACCGGCGACGACCTCGACCATCTTGCCGAGGATGTGCAGGCGCGCTTCCTTGGCCTGCGCCAACGCCACCTGCATGATTTCCTTGGTGATGCCCTGGATCTTGATGTCCATCTGCAGCGCGGTGATGCCTTGCGTGGTGCCGGCCACCTTGAAGTCCATGTCGCCGAGGTGGTCCTCGTCACCCAGGATGTCGGTCAGCACCGCAAAGCGCGAGCCTTCCTTGATCAGGCCCATGGCGATGCCGGCCACGTGCGCCTTCAGCGGCACGCCGGCGTCCATCAGCGACAGGCAGCCGCCGCAGACCGAGGCCATCGACGACGAGCCGTTCGACTCGGTGATCTCCGAGACGACGCGCACCGAGTACGGGAACTCTTCCTTGGACGGCAGCACGGCGACCAGCGCGCGCTTGGCCAGGCGGCCGTGGCCGATCTCGCGGCGCTTCGGGCTGCCGACGCGGCCCGTCTCGCCGGTGGCGAACGGGGGCATGTTGTAGTGCAGCATGAAGCGCTCGGAGTACTCGCCGGCCAGCGCGTCGATGGTCTGCGCGTCGCGCTCGGTGCCCAGCGTCGTGGCGACGACGGCCTGCGTCTCGCCGCGCGTGAAGATGGCCGAGCCGTGGGCGCGCGGCAGCACGCCGGTGCGGATCTCGATGGCGCGCACGGTGCGGGTGTCGCGGCCGTCGATGCGCGGCTCGCCGGCCAGGATCTGGCCGCGAACGATCTTCGCCTCGATGTCGAACAGCATCGCGTCGACCTTGACCGAGTCCACCTTGGCCTCGCCTTCGGCGAGCGCGGCCTGCACTTCGGCGGTGGCCACGCGCAGGGCCTGCGTGCGCGCCTGCTTGCTGCGGATCTGGTAGGCCGCCTCGAACTTGGCCTGGGCCAGCTCGGCGATCTTCGCGATCAGCGGCTCGTCCTTGGCCGGCAGCTTCCACTCGCCGGTCTCGAGCCACAGCGGCTTGCCGGCGTCGCGGACGAGTTCATGGATCGCGTTGATGGCGATCTTGCCTTGTTCGTGGCCGAACACCACGGCGCCCAGCATGACGTCTTCGGGCAGCTGGTCGGCTTCGGACTCGACCATCAGCACGGCGGCCTCGGTGCCGGCGACCACGAGGTCCAGCTTCGAGTCGATGCGCTCGGTCTTGCCCGGATTCAGCACGTATTCGCCGTTGATGTAGCCCACGCGCGCGGCGCCGATCGGGCCCGCGAACGGGATGCCGGAGACGGACAGCGCGGCGCTCGACGCGACCAGCGCGGCGATGTCGGCATCGACTTCCGGGTTCAGCGACATCACGTGCACGACGATCTGCACTTCGTTGAAGAAGCCTTCCGGGAACAGCGGGCGCACCGGGCGGTCGATCAGGCGCGAGGTCAGCGTCTCGAGCTCGCTCGGGCGGCCTTCACGCTTGAAGAAGCTGCCGGGGATCTTGCCGGCGGCGTAGGTCTTCTCGATGTAGTCGACGGTCAGCGGGAAGAAGTCCTGGCCCGGCTTGGCTTCGCGCTTGGCGACGACGGTGGCCAGCACCACGGTGCCCTCGATGTCGACCAGCACGGCGCCGGTGGACTGGCGGGCGATCTCGCCGGTTTCCATGCGAACGGTGTGCGCGCCCCATTGGAACGACTTGGTGACCTTGTTGAACATGCTCATGTTGTTCTTGCTCCGATGTTTATGTGGCGCCGTATCGTGGCGCGGGAGACGGGAGGCGGCCGTTCATTGGCGCGATGCCATTCCAGCGAGATTCAGCGAAGAACTTCGGTGGAATGACACATCGGCGCCGGCAAGGCAACGGTGCGAACTCCAAACGCAAAGAGCCTGTCCTGGAGGATTCCAGACAGGCTCTTGGCAATCATTGGCGCCTTACTTGCGCAGGCCGAGCTTGCCGATCAGGGCGAGGTAACGGCTGGCGTCCGTCTTCTTCAGGTAGGCCAGCAGGCTCTTGCGCGAGTTGACCATCTTCAGCAGGCCGCGGCGGCCGTGGTGGTCCTTGGCGTGCTGCTTGAAGTGAGGGGTCAGCGCGTTGATGCGGGCGGTCAGCAGAGCGACCTGGACTTCGGGGGAGCCGGTGTCACCGGTGCCACGGGCGTGTGCGGCGACGATCTCGGCCTTGTTGACGTCAGTCATTGCGGATTTCCTTGATGTTGAATCGGAAACCGGCAGCGCTTCAGCCGGGCAGGAGCCCGGATTCGCAGCCGCGCCGCGTCCGCAAGGGGCGGCGGGGCCTGCTCGGTTTCCTTGACGACTTGCGCACCCGAGTGAAACCGACCCGGGGCGTGCTGGATCTGCCCTCGAAGACGTTTCCGGCAAACGAAAGCCGGCTCCGAGGACAAGCGAAGGATTATAGCCGAACGCGCCTGGTGGCGCCACGGCGCGCTTGCCGGGTGCTCATCCGCCGGGCGGCGCCCTGCCACGCCACCCTGTCCGGCGGGTGCGCCAGCGCGCCGATCGTAGGTTCGCCGCGGCGAATTTCAATGGCGGCGCCCGAAAAATATCATCTCTTGAAATGGTTGGTGGCGCGTCCAACTGGGGTGGCATGCGACGCTCGATCGCGCCGACCGGCGACGAGGACGACGTCCACGACCCCTCTGACCCTTTCAGGAGCCCCTCCATGTTCATCGTTCCCGTCTCCCATCGCGCCGCCGCCCGTGCCCGTCATTTCGACCGCCTGTTCGACGACGCGTTCGGCCACATCTTCTCGCAGCCCAGCGCCGATTCCGCGCCGGTGCGCCGCCCCGCCATCGACGTCAGCGAGTCCGACACCGCTTACGTCGTGACCCTCGACGTGCCGGGCGTGACCCGCGAGGACGTCAAGGTGTCGATCGACGGCCGCCGGGTGAGCATCGTCGCCGAAGCCGCCGCCGCGACGCCGACCGCCGACGCCGCCACCGCCGAGACGACGGCCGAAGCGCCGAAGAGCAGCGAGCGCACCATCCTGCGCGAGCGCGGCGGCGCCAGCTTCGCGCGCAGCTTCACGCTGCAGTCGGAGATCGACCAGGCGTCGTCGCAGGCCAGGCTCGACAACGGCGTGCTCACGCTGACGCTGGCCAAGCGCAGCCCGGCCGCATCCCGGCTGACCGTCAACTGAGTTCCTCGAACGCCGGGCGCGCGCGAGCCGTCCGGTCTTGCGGCGCCACCCCAACCCCGGGCGCCGTACAGGTCCTTCCGCCGCAAGGCGCGAAGGACTTTTTTTTCGCCCCCGCGGCAGGCGAGTTCAGGCCTGCGCGAGCGGCCAGCGCGGCTTCACGTCGAATGCGTAGTCCGGCTTGGCCTGCGCCGGATCGCGCTGCAGGCGCAGGGCGCCGGCCAGCGCGATCATCGCGCCGTTGTCCGTGCACAGCGCGAGCTCCGGGTAGTGCACGCGCAGCCCGCGGCGCGCGGCGGCGGCGTCCAGTTGCTCGCGCAGCCGCGTGTTGGCGCCGACGCCGCCGGCAACGACCAGGCGCGACAGCCGCGTCTCCTGCAGGGCGCGCAGCGACTTCCTGACCAGCACCTCGACGATGGCGGCCTGCGTGCTGGCTGCGAGGTCGGCGCGCTGCCGCTCGGTCGGCTGCGGGCCGAGCTTGCGCATCGCCGTCATCACCGCCGTCTTCAGGCCGGCGAACGAGAAGTCGAGGTTGGCGCTGTGCAGCAGCGGACGCGGCAGCGCGACCGCCTCGGGGTCGCCGTGCGCGGCCAGCGCGGCCAGCGCCGGTCCGCCCGGGTAGCCCAGGCCCAGCAGCTTGGCCGACTTGTCGAACGCCTCGCCGGCCGCGTCGTCGATGGTCTCGCCCAGCATCTCGTAGCGGCCGACGTCGTCCACGCGCATCAGCTGCGTGTGGCCGCCCGACACCAGCAGCGCCACGAACGGGAACTGCGGCGGGTCGGCCGAGAGGAACGGCGACATCAGGTGCCCCTCGAGGTGATGCACGCCCAGCGTCGGCTTGCCCAGCGACGCCGCCAGCGCGCACGCGACGCCCGCGCCCACCAGCAACGCCCCGGCCAGGCCCGGCCCGCGCGTGAAGGCGACGACGTCGATGTCGTTGCGCGTGAGCGACGCGTCGGCCAGCGCCGATTCCAGCAGCGGCAGCACGCGCCGCACGTGGTCGCGCGAGGCGAGTTCGGGCACCACGCCGCCATAGGCCTGGTGCATGCGGATCTGGCTGTGCAGGGCTTGTGAGCGCAGGCGCGGCACGCCGCCGCCATTCGTTTCGACGAGGGCGACGCCGGTCTCGTCGCACGAGGATTCGATGCCGAGGACGATCATCGGACGGTGCAAATGTGAATTAGTCGACTCAAGTCGTTACAAACTAATGTCGGGCTGACTTCCTGAAACGGAAGTGACCGGTTTAAATTCCGCTCGTGGTGATATTCGGCCTCACCACGCGGAACGGCAATCGCATTGTCATCCGAAACCTACAAAGCACACGGCCGTCGACTGCGTTGGGAATCATGAAGCAATACAAACTCACTGCCTGGCCGGATCTGCCGCCGCGATTCCAGAAGACCACGATGCGCCGCGTCGTGAGCGAGTTGTCCCAGCGCTTCGTGAGCGTGCGCGACCTGGCCCGCAGCAGCGGCGCCAGCGTCCGCGACATCGAGGAACTGGTCGCCAGGCTCGAGCAGGACGGCATGCTGATGACGCGCGCGATGCCGCAGTCGGCCACGCAGTCCGGCGGCGCCTGGCATCAGTGGTGGCCCGTCGCGGCCGTGCGCGGCATGGTGCGCGACTGGCGCTGAGCTGCGCCCTGCCCTGTACGACGAAGCGGCCCTCGGGCCGCTTTTGCATTTCCGGCAGTTGTCACACGATGCCATGTGACAACTCGAGGACGGCGCGATCGCCCGGCGCCTCAATGATTCTCGCGGGCGTGGTTGATCGTGTATTTCGGAATCTCGATGACGAGATCCTTGGCCGCGACGATGGCCTGGCACGACAGGCGCGATTGCGCGGTCAGCCCCCAGGCGCGATCGAGCAGGTCCTCCTCGGCCTCGTCGGCCTCGCCGAGCGAGTCGAACCCCTCGCGCACGATCACGTGGCAGGTAGTGCAGGCGCAGCTCATGTCGCAGGCGTGCTCGATTTCGACGCCGTTCTCCAGCAGGGCCTCGCACACCGAGGTGCCGGGCGCGGCCTCGATGGTCCTGCCCTCGGGGCACAGCGTGGCGTGCGGCATGATCTTGATGACGGTCATGGCTCGAAGGCTTCCTAGATCTCGTTGACGTTGCGGCCCGCGAGCGCATCGCGGATGCCGCGGTTCATGCGGGCGGCGGCGAAGCCCTCGGTGCCTTGCGCCAGCGCCTCGACGGCCGCCTCGATCGCGCGCGGCTCGCCCGCGTCACGCGCGGTGGCCTGCACGCGCGCGACGAGCGCGTCGATCGCGGCGCGTTCGGCGGCCTCCAGCAGGTCGCCGTCGGCGGCCAGCGCCGATTCGGTGGCCAGCACCATGCGCTGCGCCTCGACCTGCGCCTCGCGCAGGCTGCGCGCGGCCATGTCGGACTCGGCGGTCGCGAAACCTTCCTTGAGCATGGTCGCCACCTGCTCGTCGGTCAGCCCGTAGCTGGGCTTGACGACGATCGCGGCCTCCACGCCCGAGGTCAGCTCCTTCGCGCCGACGCTCAGCAGGCCGTCGGCGTCGACCTGGAACGTGACGCGGATGCGCGCCGCACCGGCCACCATGGGCGGGATGCCGCGCAGCTCGAAGCGCGCCAGCGAACGGCATTCGGAGACCAGCTCGCGCTCGCCCTGCACCACGTGCACCGCCATCGCGGTCTGGCCGTCCTTGAAGGTGGTGAAGTCCTGCGCCTTGGCGGTGGGAATCGTCGAATTGCGCTCGATGACGCGCTCGACGAGCCCGCCCATCGTCTCCAGGCCCAGCGACAGCGGCGTCACGTCCAGCAGCAGCAGGTCGCCCGAGGCGGTGTTGCCGGCCAGCGCGTTGGCCTGGATCGCGGCGCCGAGCGCGACGACCTCGTCCGGGTTCAGGTTGGTCAGCGGCGGCCGGCCGAACAGCGTGGCCATGGCCTCGCGCACCGCCGGCATGCGCGTGGAGCCGCCCACCATGACCACGCCCTGCACCGCGTCCGCCGACACCTTGGCGTCGCGCAGCACGCGCTTGAGCAGGCGCAGCGTGGTGGCCGTGAGTTCCGCGGTCGCGGCCTCGAACTCGGCGCGCGTGACCTCGAGCGCATGAGCCTGGCCGTCGATCTCGAACGACACCGTCGTCGCGGTCGACTCGCTCAGCGCCTCCTTGCCGCGGCGCGCGGCGGTCTGCACGTTGCGCCGCTCGCGCGGGCTCAGCGCCTCCAGCGCCTTCAACCCGGCGCGCTGCAGCAGCGCGCTGGCCAGGCGCTGGTCGTAGTCGTCGCCGCCGAGCGCGGAATCGCCGCCGGTGGCCACGACCTCGAACACGCCGCGCGCCAGTCGCAGCAGCGAGATGTCGAAGGTGCCGCCGCCGAGGTCGTAGACCGCGTACAGCCCCTCGACGCCCTGGTCGAGGCCATAGGCGATCGCCGCGGCGGTGGGCTCGTTGATCAGGCGCAGCACGTTCAGTCCGGCCAGTTGCGCGGCGTCCTTGGTCGCCTGGCGCTGCGCGTCGTCGAAATACGCGGGCACCGTGATGACGGCCCCGTAGAGGTCGTCGTCGAAGGTGTCCTCGGCGCGGAAGCGCAGCGTCGCGAGGATCTCGGCCGACACCTCCACCGCCGTCTTCACGCCGTCGCGCGTTCGCACCCCCACCATGCCGGGCTGGTCGACGAAGCGGTACGGCAGGCGCTGGTGGCCCGCGACGTCGGCCAGCGTGCGGCCCATGAAACGCTTGGCCGAGACGACCGTGTTCTCGGCGTCGTCGGCCTGCGCCGCGAGCGCGGCGTGGCCGATCTGGCGGCCGCCGCCCTCGGTGTAGCGCACCGCCGACGGCAGGATCGCGCGGCCGTCCTCGTCGGGCAGGCATTCGGGCACGCCATGGCGCACGGCGGCCACCAGCGAGTGCGTGGTGCCCAGGTCGATGCCGACGGCGATGCGGCGCTGGTGCGGGTCGGGCGCCTGGCCCGGTTCGGAGATCTGGAGCAATGCCATGGAACTTCTTCTTGTTCTAGGAGAGCGCGTCGACGCGCTTGTCGATGTCGCTCATGAACCTGTCGACGAACATCAGGCCGCGCACGGTGCCGGCGACGGCGCGCCAGTCGACGTGCGCGGCGCCGTCGATCTGCGCCTGCAGCGACTTCAGCGTCGCGTCGCGCGAAGCGGCCACCTCGTCGGCCAGCGCGTCCACCGCATCCAGCGTCGCGGCCTCGGACAGCGCGTCGCGCCATTCCATCTGCTGCATCAGGAAGGCGGGCGGCATCGCGGTGTTGCTCTCGGCCTCGAGGTCGACGCCGTGCAGCGAGCACAGGTACGCAGCCCGCGCGAGCGGGTTCTTCAGCCGCCGGTAGGCCTCGTTGATGCGCACGGCCCACTGCATCGCCACGCGCTGCGCGGCAGCCGTCTCGGTGGCGAAGCGGTCGGGGTGGGCGGCGCCCTGCAGCTGCTTCCACTTCGCGTCGAGCCGGGCCAGGTCGACGGCGAACTGCTCGGGCAGGCCGAACAGCTCGAAATCGCTGGCCCGGATCGAAAGCGACGCCTCGGCGCCGTGCGCCGCGGCGTTGGCGCCTTCGGGCGGCCGCGAGGTGCGTCTCAGGCCGTCGTCCATCGCTTCTCCATGAACACGGACGCTGCCGCGTTGTCGGGATAGCCACCGAACGCGCTGCGCGGCGCGTAGCCGCAACGCGTGTAGAGCTTGAGCGCCTCGACCTGCGGCGGGCCGGTCTCGAGCAGCGCGCGATCGATGCCGCGGCGCTGCAGTTCACGCTCGAGCGCGCTCAACACCTGCTCGCCGATGCGCTCCCCACGCCGGGCGGGCGAGACGAACATGCGCTTGACCTCGCCGTAGGGCTGCCCGTCCGTGCCGGGCTCGGCCGGCATCACGCGCACGGCGCCGCAGCCGACCAGGAGGTCGCCGTCCCACGCGCCCAGGAACGTCACCGACGGCGCCATCAGGCCGGCCAGGTCGAGGATGTAGACGTCCTGCGGATCGTAGAGCGACGCGAGGTAGGCATCGAGCTCGCCGATCAGGGCTTGCACCTGCGGGTGGTCGGGCGACGTGGGACGGATGGCCAGGGTCATGGGAATGGAAACGGCTCTCGCCAACAAAAAGGCGCGACCAGCGCCGCGCCTTCCAGGCGTCGAAGTGAACAGGGTGTCAGACGCGGAACGATTCGCCGCAGCCGCACTTGTCCTTCTCGCGCGGGTTGTGGAACTTGAAGCCCTCGTTGAGGCCCTCGCGCACGAAATCGAGCTCCGTGCCATCGATGTAGGGCAGGCTCTTGGGGTCGACCAGCACCTTGACGCCGTGGCCCTCGAACACGATGTCCTCGGGCGCGACGTCGTCGGCGTACTCGAGCTTGTAGGCCAGGCCCGAGCAGCCCGTCGTCTTCACGCCCAGCCGCACGCCGACACCGCGGCCGCGCTTGCTGATGTAGCGCGTCACGTGCCTGGCAGCGCGTTCGGTCAGGGTCACCGCCATCGTCGCGGCCCTCAGGCGTTCAAGGAGGCGGTCTCGGCGACCGGCGCCTCGACGCCGTGGCGGGCCTTGTAGTCGCTGACCGCGGCCTTGATCGCGTCCTCGGCCAGGATCGAGCAGTGGATCTTGACCGGCGGCAGCGCCAGTTCCTCGGCGATCTGCGTGTTGCGGATGGCCATGGCCTCGTCGAGCGACTTGCCCTTGACCCATTCGGTGACCAGCGACGACGAGGCGATGGCCGAGCCGCAGCCGTAGGTCTTGAAGCGCGCGTCCTCGATCAGGCCCGTGGCCGGGTCGACCTTGATCTGCAGCTTCATCACGTCGCCGCACGCCGGCGCGCCGACCATGCCGGTGCCGATCGTGTCGTCGCCCTTGTCGAACGCACCCACGTTGCGCGGGTTCTCGTAGTGGTCGATGACCTTGTCGCTGTATGCCATGTTGCCCTCAACGAATAGTTATGTGGGGAGTCAGTGGGCAGCCCACTGGATCGTGCTGATGTCGATGCCGTCGCGGTACATGTCCCACAGCGGCGACAGCTCGCGCAGGCGCGCGACCGTGTCCTTGAGCATCGCCACCGCGGAGTCGATCTCCTGCTCGGTGGTGAAGCGGCCGATCGTCATGCGCAGCGAGGAGTGCGCCAGCTCGTCGCTGCGGCCGAGGGCGCGCAGCACGTAGCTGGGCTCGAGGCTCGCGGACGTGCAGGCCGAGCCCGACGACACCGCGAGGCCCTTGACGCCCATGATCAGCGACTCGCCCTCGACATAGTTGAAAGAAAGGTTCAGGTTGTGCGGCACGCGGCTTTGCAGGTCGCCGTTGACGAACACCTGCTCGATGTCCTTCAGGCCCGTGTACAGGCGCTGCTGCAGCGAACGGATGCGCTCGCGCTCGGCGCCCATCTCCTGCCGGGCGATGCGGAACGCCTCGCCCATGCCGACGCACTGGTGCGTGGGCAGCGTGCCCGAGCGCATGCCGCGCTCGTGGCCGCCGCCGTGCATCTGCGCTTCCAGGCGCACGCGCGGCTTGCGGCGCACGTACAGCGCGCCGATGCCCTTGGGGCCGTAGGTCTTGTGCGAGGCCAGGCTCATCAGGTCGACCGGCAGCTTCGTGACGTCGATGTCGACCTTGCCGGTGGCCTGTGCGGCGTCGACGTGGAAGATGATGCCGCGCTCGCGGCAGATCGCGCCGATCGCCGGGATGTCCTGGATCACGCCGATCTCGTTGTTCACGAACATGACCGAGGCCAGGATCGTGTCGGGACGGATCGCCGCCTTGAACTTCTCGATGTCCAGCAGCCCGTTCGGCTCGACGTCGAGGTAGGTGCACTCGAAGCCCTGGCGCTCCAGCTCGCGCATCACGTCGAGCACGGCCTTGTGCTCGGTCTTGACCGTGATCAGGTGCTTGCCGCGCGTGCTGTAGAAGTTGGCCGCGCCCTTGATGGCGAGGTTGTTCGACTCGGTGGCGCCCGACGTCCAGACGATCTCGCGCGGATCGGCCCCGATCAGCGCGGCGACCTGGCCGCGCGCGCGTTCGACGGCTTCCTCGGCCTCCCAGCCCCACGCATGCGAGCGCGAGGACGGGTTGCCGAAGTGCTCGCGCAGCCAGGGGATCATCGCGTCGACCACGCGCGGGTCGACCGGCGTCGTCGCGCCGTAGTCCATGTAGATCGGGAAATGCGGGGTCATGAGTCAGGAACGGGAAAGTTACTTCGAGAACGCGTTGCCGAGCGCGAACACAGAGTTCGGCGCGTTGACCTTGATCGGCTTGACGACCGGCTGCGACGAGATCGCGCGGCGCACCGGCACTTCCTCGATCGACACGCCCTTGGCGAGCTGCTCGTCGACCAGCTTCTTCAGCGAGATCGAATCGAGGAACTCGATCATCTTCACGTTCAGGCTGGCCCACAGGTCGTGCGTCATGCAGCGGCCGGTGTCGTCGCCCATGCAGTTCTCCTTGCCGGCGCAGCCGGTGGCGTCGATCGGCTCGTCGACCGCCACGATGATGTCGGCGACCGTGATCGACTCGGCGCCGCGGCCCAGCGAGTAGCCGCCGCCCGGGCCGCGCGTGCTCTCGACGAGCTCGTGCCGGCGCAGCTTGCCGAACAGCTGTTCCAGGTACGACAGCGAGATCTGCTGGCGCTGCGAGATGGCAGCCAGGGCCACCGGACCATTGCTGGAGCGGAGGGCCAGATCGATCATTGCCGTGACAGCGAATCGGCCTTTGGTGGTCAGACGCATGGGGTGCTCTCCTGGGGTGTTTGGGGCATCGACTTCGGTCCGTGTCGCGGGTCCGTGGGCAACCCGTGGCTGGAGGTCGGAGAGGAGTGATAACCCTTGGTTGATTCCGAGCGTTTTAGTCGATTATGCCAGAAGCCTAGCGATTCCGTCGACTATGGGCTGCGAAATGTTGCAGCGCCGCAGAGCATGCGCCTTCCGTGGCTGACGCCCGGTAAAGCCGCCCGAAAACCCACTTCGTCGAAAGCGGTCTTCGGGCCGGAAACCGATCAACTCGACAGCTCGGATGCGATGAAGCCGTCCGCCGCCGCCGCGGTCAGGTCGAGCACGTGCTCGAAGGCGTCGGCGCCGCCGGAGTACGGGTCGGGCACCTCGCGCGCGCCCGCGTCAGGCGCGAACGACATCAGCAACGCGAGCCTGGCGCGGGCCCCGCGCGGGCGCAGGCGCTCCAGGTTCTCGAGGTTGTCCTCGTCCATCGCCAGGATCCAGTCGAAGCGGTCGAAGTCCCCCCGCTCCACCTGGCGGCCGCGCAGGTGCTGCATCCGCAAGCCGCGCCGCTCGCCGTGCGCGACGGCGCGGCGGTCGGGCGGCGAGTCGACGTGGTAGTCCGACGTGCCGGCCGAGTCCACCTCGACGCGGTCGTCCAGCCCGGCCTCGTGCGCCTTCTTGCGCAGCATCGCCTCGGCGGTGGGCGAGCGGCAGATGTTGCCCAGGCAGACCATCAGCACGCGGGTCGGGCGGGTCGCGGGCATCCGGCTCAGGCCTTGCGCGCGGACGCGGGCGCGAGGGCGGTGTCGTGCCCCGCCGCACCGAAGGCCTGCTCGCGCAGCAGCGCCAGCTGGTCGCGCACGCGCGCCGCCTTCTCGAACTCGAGGTTCTTGGCGTGCTCCAGCATCTGCTTTTCCAGCAGCTTGATGCGCTTGCCGAGGTCCTTCTCGCTCATCGCCTCGACCTCGGCCGCCTGCTGCGCGAACTTCAGGTCGTCCTTGCCGGACCGCTCGGCCGCGACGCCGTCGATCAGGTCGCGGATGGTCTTGCGGATGCCGCGCGGAACGATCCCCTGGGCCGTGTTGAAGGCGACCTGCCTGGCGCGGCGGCGCTCGGTCTCGTCGATGGCGCGGCGCATGGAATCGGTCATCCTGTCGGCGTACAGGATGGCCTTGCCGTTGATGTTGCGCGCCGCGCGGCCGATGGTCTGGATCAGGCTGCGCTCGGCGCGCAGGAAGCCTTCCTTGTCGGCGTCGAGGATGGCCACGAGCGAGACCTCCGGGATGTCCAGGCCCTCGCGCAGCAGGTTGATGCCCACCAGCACGTCGAAGGTGCCCAGGCGCAGGTCGCGCAGGATCTCGACGCGCTCCACCGTGTCGATGTCCGAGTGCAGGTAGCGCACCTTGACGCCGTTCTCGGTGAGGTAGTCGGTGAGCTGCTCGGCCATCTTCTTGGTGAGCGTGGTGATCAGCACGCGATCGCCGGCGGAGGTGCGCTCGCGGATCTCCTGCAGCACGTCGTCCACCTGCGTGGTCGCGGGACGCACTTCCACGATCGGATCGATCAGGCCCGTCGGACGCACCAGTTGTTCGACGACCGCGCCCGCATGCGTCTTCTCGTAGTCGGCCGGCGTGGCCGTGACGAACACGCACTGGCGCATCTTGCGTTCGAACTCCTCGAACTTCAGCGGGCGGTTGTCGAGCGCCGACGGCAGCCGGAAACCGTACTCGACCAGGTTCTCCTTGCGCCCGCGGTCGCCTTTGTACATGGCGCCGATCTGGCCCATCATGACGTGGCTCTCGTCGATGAACATGATGGCGTCCTTGGGCATGTAGTCCACCAGCGTGGGCGGCGGATCGCCCGGCGCGGCGCCCGACAGATGGCGCGAGTAGTTCTCGATGCCCTTGCAGTGGCCCACCTCCTGCAGCATCTCGAGGTCGAAGCGCGTGCGCTGCTCCAGGCGCTGTGCCTCCACCAGCTTGTTGACCTTCACCAGCTCGTCGAGCCGCCAGCGCAGCTCTTCCTTGATCGTGGTGATGGCCGCGACGATGCGCTCGCGCGGCGTCACGTAATGGCTGGACGGGTAGATCGTGAAACGCGGCACCTTCTGGCGGATCTGGCCGGTCAGCGGATCCAGCAGCTGCAGCGACTCGACCTCGTCGTCGAACAGCTCGATGCGCACCGCCAGCTCCGAGTGCTCGGCCGGGAACACGTCGATCGTGTCGCCGCGCACGCGGAACGTGCCGCGCGAGAACTCGGTCTCGTTGCGCGTGTACTGCATGCGGATCAGCTGCGCGATGACGTCGCGCTGCCCGAGCTTGTCGCCGCCGCGCAGGATGAAGCGCATCTGCGTGTAGTCCTCGGGCTTGCCGATGCCGTAGATGGCCGACACGCTGGCCACGATGATGGTGTCGCGCCGCTCCAGCACGCTCTTGGTGGCCGACAGCCGCATCTGCTCGATGTGCTCGTTGATCGACGAGTCCTTCTCGATGAACAGGTCGCGCTGCGGCACGTAGGCCTCGGGCTGGTAGTAATCGTAGTAGCTGACGAAGTACTCGACCGCGTTCTTCGGGAAGAACTCGCGGAACTCGCTGTACAGCTGCGCGGCCAGCGTCTTGTTGGGCGCGAACACGATGGCCGGGCGGCCCATGCGCGCGATGACGTTGGCCATCGTGAAGGTCTTGCCGGAGCCGGTGACGCCCAGCAGCGTCTGGAAGGTCAGGCCGTCCTCGATGCCCTCGCACAGGCTGGCAATGGCCGCGGGCTGGTCGCCCGCCGGAGGGTACGGCTGGAACAGCTGGAACGGCGAATCGGGGAAGGAGACGAACTCGCCCTGCGGCGGCTCGGCACCGGGGGTGGACGCGGCGTGCGAGTAGCCGGCCGCAGTCGGCTCAGGCATGACCTCAGAATCAATCGGCATCGGGTTATCCCTGGCTGTTGGCCTTAAAATCGGCTCGCTGCCGGTGGTGGTGCGTTGCGTCGCGTTTGCAGGCGACGGCCAATCCGACAGCGTAGCGCAATGCGCAGGGCAAAGCTCCCGGCCACAGCGCAAACTCCCCATCTGCCGTCGTCTTTCGGGCTTTTCAAGCCCTTGCCAGGAACCTGACTCCATGTCGCTGTTTGCCTCCGTCGAACTCGCCCCGCGTGACCCCATCCTCGGCCTGAACGAGCAGTTCAACGCCGATACCAACCCGGCCAAGGTCAACCTCGGCGTGGGCGTGTACACCGACGAGAACGGCAAGCTGCCGCTGCTGGGCTGCGTGGCCGCGGCCGAGAAGCAGCTGGTCGACTTGCAGAAGGCGCGCGGCTACCTGCCCATCGACGGCATCGCCGCCTACGACAAGGCCGTCCAGGGCCTGGTGTTCGGCGCCGACTCCGAGGTCGTGCAGCAGGGCCGCGTGGCCACCGTCCAGGCGCTCGGCGGCACCGGCGGCCTGAAGGTGGGCGCCGATTTCCTCAAGCGCCTGCGCCCGGACGCCAAGGTTCTGATCAGCGATCCCAGCTGGGAGAACCACCGCGCCCTGTTCACCAACGCCGGCTTCGTGGTCGAGCAGTACCCGTACTACGACGCGGCCACCCGCGGTGTCGCCTTCGACGCGATGATCGCCAAGCTGGCCGCATCGCCGGCCGGCACCATCGTCGTGCTGCACGCCTGCTGCCATAACCCGACCGGCGTCGACCTGTCCGCCGAGCAGTGGGGCCAGGTCATCGCCACGATCAAGCAGCACGGCCTCGTCCCGTTCGTGGACATGGCCTACCAGGGCTTCGGCTTCGGCATCGCGGAAGACGGCGCCGCCGTGCGCCAGTTCCTGGCCGCGGGGCTCGACTTCTTCGTGTCGACGTCGTTCTCGAAGAGCTTCTCGTTGTACGGCGAGCGCGTGGGCGCCCTCAGCGTGGTCTGCGCCAGCAAGGACGAGGCGGCGCGCGTGCTGTCGCAGCTCAAGATCGTCATCCGCACCAACTACTCCAACCCGCCGACGCACGGCGCGCAGATCGTCGCCACCGTGCTGACCACGCCGGCGCTGCGTGCGCAGTGGGAGACCGAGCTGGCGGGCATGCGCGACCGCATCAAGCGCATGCGCAGCGCGCTGGTCGAGCACCTGACCGGGGCCGGGGTCCAGGGCGACCTCGGCTACATCGTCAGGCAGAACGGCATGTTCAGCTACTCGGGCCTGTCCGCCGCCCAGATGCAGCGCCTGCGCAGCGAGTTCGGCGTCTACGGTGTGGACTCGGGCCGCATCTGCGTGGCCGCGCTCAACGACCACAACCTGGCCTACGTGGCCAAGGCGATCGCGGCCGTGTCGGCGCAATAGTCCGTCGGCGACGCGACGAGAGGCCCCGGGGCGAAGGCTCCGGGGCCTTTTTCTTTTTTCATTGGCGCGTCGCACGCGCCAGCGAGCATTCGGAGCACCAACCCCGCGCCTGGTGCCAAATCCGTCACGACAGAGCGATCTTCCGCCTGCTGTTTGCCCGATCGATGCTGCGCAGCAGGTTGCATCATCGTGACAAGGCCTCATGTCCCAGTCTTGGGATGGGCATGGGTGTTGTCGAGTTGCGCACGCCGGCCCGAATCGGCGTAGTATGGAACCCATGCTGCGGCGCAGCAATTAATGATCGAACGGAAGCTGCAAGCTTTCGTTCAGGAATCGAAGAAAATCGGCAGTGCGCGGCGAGGGTCGCGTTGCCAGGAAACATCAAGCCGGAAAGGCTGGAGCGACATGCTTTATCAACTGTACGAGGCCCAGCGCGCCCTGATGGCGCCCTTCGCCGATTTCGCGGCCGCCACGGCCAAGCTCTACAAGCATCCGCTGTCGCCATTCACCCATGTCCCGGGCGCCCAGCGCCTGTCGGCCGGCTTCGAGCTGATGCACCGGCTGGGCATGGACTACGAGAAGCCCGAGTTCGACATCAAGTCGGTGCGCAGCGGCAGCGTCGACGTCGCCGTGCAGGAGCAGACCGCCCTGTCCAAGCCGTTCTGCCGCCTGATCCGCTTCAAGCGCTTCAGCGACGACGGCGCCACGCTCGAGCGCATGAAGGAGCAGCCCTCGGTGCTGGTGGTCGCGCCGCTGTCGGGCCACCACTCCACGCTGCTGCGCGACACCGTGCGCAGCCTGCTGCAGGACCACAAGGTCTGGATCACCGACTGGACCGACGCCCGCATGGTGCCGGTCGAGGAAGGCGAGTTCCACCTCGACGACTACATCCGCTACGTGCAGGAGTTCATCCGCCTGATCGGCTCGGACGTGCACGTGATCTCGGTGTGCCAGCCCACCGTGCCCGTGCTGGCCGCCGTCTCGCTGATGGCCAGCGCCGGCGAGCCCACGCCGCTGAGCCTGACGATGATGGGCGGCCCGATCGACGCCCGCAACTCGCCCACCGCGGTGAACAACCTGGCGATGAACCGCAGCTACGAGTGGTTCGAGAACAACGTGATCCATCGCGTGCCGCCGAACTACCCCGGCGCGCGGCGCCGGGTCTACCCGGGCTTCCTGCAGCACACGGGCTTCGTCGCGATGAACCCGGATCGCCACGCGACGGCCCACTACGACTACTTCCTCGACCTGGTGCGCGGCGACGACGACTCCACCGAGGCGCACCGCAAGTTCTACGACGAGTACAACGCCGTGCTGGACCTGCCTGCCGAGTACTACCTGGACACCATCAAGACCGTGTTCCAGGACTTCTCGCTGGTCAGGGGCACCTGGGAAGTCGACGGCCACCTGGTGCGTCCGCAGGACATCCACACCTGCGCGCTGCTGACCATCGAAGGCGAACTCGACGACATCTCCGGCGCCGGCCAGACCCGTGCCGCGCACGGCCTGTGCACCGGCATCCCGAAGGAGCGCCAGTTCCACTACGACGTCGAGGGGGCCGGCCACTACGGCATCTTCTCGGGCCGCCGCTGGCGCGACATCGTCTACCCGCACGTGCGCGACTTCATCGCGCGCTTCGAGCACGAGCGCACCGGCCAGGCCGCCAAGCCGGCGGCCGCGGCGAAGAAGGCGCGCACGGCGGCCACCTCCGCCGCCGCGAAATCGCCGACGAAGGCGCGCAAGACCGTCAAGGTCCCGCCCGCAGCGCGGAGATAATCCGGGCGGTGAGCCCCACCGTCCCGCCCTCCGGCCAGACCGCGACGCCTCCTGCAGGCGTCGCGTCGCTTTCGCTCGCGCAGCGGCTCGACGCCCTGCTGCCGCAGACGCAGTGCACGCGCTGCGGCTACCCCGATTGCCGCTCGTACGCCGACGCGCTGGCCGCCGGCGCGGCCAAGCTCAACCAGTGCCCGCCCGGCGGCGCCGAGGGGGTGCGCCGCCTCGCGCAGGAACTCGGCCAGCCCGCACTGGCGCTGGACCCCGCGTTCGGCGACGAGGCGCCGCGCCGCATCGTCTACATCGAGGAAGCCACCTGCATCGGCTGCACGCTGTGCATCCAGGCCTGCCCCGTCGACGCGATCATCGGCGCGCCCAAGCGCATGCACGCGGTCATCGAGGCCGACTGCACCGGTTGCGAACTGTGCCTGCCCGTCTGCCCGATGGACTGCATCGCGCTCGAGGAGGCGAGCGCCGGCGCGACCGGCTGGGACGCCTGGTCGCCAGCGCAGGCCGACGCCGCGCGCTCGCGCCACACGCGCAGGCAGGCGCGCCTCGCGCGTGACGCGCGCGAGCACGACGCGCGCCTGAGCGCACAGGCCGTGGTCCCCGTGCCGGCGGCCGAGGCCGAGGCCGACGCCGATGCCGATGCCGCACCCGAGGATCCCCGGCGCGCCGCCGTCGCCGCCGCGCTCGCCCGCGCGCGGCTGCGCGCCAAGGCCCGCGCGCAATGACCCAGCCCGTGCAGACGGACGCCTCGACCTTCGACGACGTCGTCCTGCCCTCGCAGACCCACGTGCCGCTC
>Ga0075370_10000158_pt1 | contig 23039 bp, 16 predicted proteins | sample EndMethybrTD3035_FD_71398 | JGI IMG/M metagenome (GOLD analysis project Ga0075370, IMG submission 71398) | Populus endosphere microbial communities from Tennessee, USA - Endosphere MetaG P. TD hybrid TD303-5 | ecosystem: Host-associated > Plants > Roots > Endosphere | place: USA: Tennessee... | reverse complement strand
CCGGTAGCTGTACACCGGGCGCTCGGCCTGCTTCGGGATGTAGTAGTACATCATCCCGAGGAAACCGGCCGTGAGGAAGAAGCCGACCGCGTTGTGCCCGTACCACCACTGGACCATCGCATCCTGCACGCCCGCATAGGCCGAGTAGCTCTTCCACAGGCTGGCCGGCATCGCTGCGCTGTTGACGATGTGCAGCAGCGCGACCGCGATGATGAAGGAGCCGAAGAACCAGTTCGCGACGTAGATGTGGCGGACCCGGCGCGTGCCGACCGTTCCGAAGAACACGACCGCATAGGCAACCCACACGACGGCGATCAACAGATCGATCGGCCACTCGAGCTCGGCGTACTCCTTGCCCTGCGTGTAGCCGAGCGGCAGCGTGATCGCGGCCAGCACGATCACCGTCTGCCAGCCCCAGAACACGAACTTCGCGAGCCAAGGCAGGAACAGCGGCACCTGGCAGGTCCGCTGCACCACATGAAGGCTCGTGGCCATCAGCGCGCAACCGCCGAACGCGAAGATCACCGCGTTCGTGTGCAGCGGCCGCAGCCGGCCGTAGCTGAGCCAGGGAATGCCGTAGGTCAGATCGGGGAACGCCAGCTGGGCTGCGATCAGCACCCCGACCAGCATTCCCACGACACCCCAGACGACGGCGGCGAGCGCGAAACCGCGCACTGCTTCGTCGGTATAGGTCACCGTCGACGCGGCACCTGCGTTGTCAGCCATCGATCACCCCCGTTCCTCGCAAGACAATGTTCACAAGGGGGATTCTTCGATGAACCGGGGTCAACCTCTTTGATGCGGATCAAGCGAATCCACGGCGGCCTCGAGAATCTGCTCTCCGTGTTGTTCCAGGTCGTCGAACTGCCCACCGTAGAGCGCCCACGCGAAGACGCCGAGGATGGCGAGCACGAGCACGCTGGACAGCGGGATGAGCAGGTACAGGATGTCCATTACCGCGAGCGCGCCAGGCGCAGCGAGTTGAAGACGACGACGAGCGAACTGGTCGCCATGCCGAGCCCCGCCGCCCAGGGCGGCAGCCAGCCGATCAGCGCGAGCGGCACGCACGCCGCGTTGTAGGCACCCGCCCAAGCGAAGTTCTGGCGCACGACGCGCAGCGTTCGCTTCGCGAGCGCACGGGCTTGCACGATGTCGGCGAGCGCGCCCGACAGCAGCACGCCGTCGGCCTGCGCACGCGCGATCTGTGCACCCGCGCCCATCGCGAAGGAGGTATCGGCCTGGGCGAGCACCGGCGCATCGTTGATGCCGTCGCCGATCATCGCCACCGACTCGCCGCGTGCCTGGGCCTCGCGCACCGCCATGAGCTTGTCGTGGGGAGTCAGGCCACCACGACTGTCCGGTACCCCGAGCAAGCGTCCGACACGTTCGACACGGCGGCTTGCATCGCCCGAGAGCAGCGCGACGCGCACGCCATCGCGCCGCAGCGCGTCGAGCGCCTCGGCTGCACCCGGCCGCACGGCTTCGACAACGCGAAAGCAGGCGACCGGCCGTCCGTCGCGGCTGAGCCAGGTTTCGGCTTCGCTCGAATCGTTCGCCGCAACCATCAGCGGGCTGCGGCCGAGCAGCCACACCACGCCATCGCCCGCTCGACCGCATATGCCTTGTCCCGGCACCTCGCGCAGGTCGTTCCAGACAAGGGACGAGGCGCCTTGCTGCGACAGCACCTTCGAGAGCGGATGCAACGACCAGGCGGCCAGCGACGCTGCGATGGCCCGCAGGGCATCGCCGTCGTACCGCGTGGCGCCATCGCTTTCGCCATCACCGATGCCATCACCAACGCCGACGCGAATCATGCAAGCGACGCCGTGCTCCTGGGCATCGGTCAGCGTGCCGGTCTTGTCGATGAACAGGGTCTGCATCCGCGCCAGACCTTCGATCGCATCGATGCGCCGCAGCAGCACACCACGCCGCGCCATCGCGGTGGCCGACGCGAGCAGCGCCGACGGCGCTGCCAGCGACAAGGCGCACGGACAGGTGACGATCAGCACCGAGACGCTGACCCAGACCGCCCGCGCGGGGTCGACGATGCTCCACACCACGCCCGCCGCGGCCGCCAGCGCCAGCACCGACCAGAGGAACGGCGCAGCCCAGCGGTCGGCTGCGGCGATCGACGCAGGACGCAGGCTTCGCGCACTGCGCATCAGCGCGACGATCGCTTCATAGCGCGTGTCGGCGCCGACGCGCTCGACACGCATCGCGACGGGCGCGCCCACGTTGATGCTTCCGGCGACGACCTCGTCGCCAGGTGCCTTCTCGATCGGCTGCGATTCGCCGCTCAGGAGCGCCTCGTCGGCGCGCGTGGAGCCGCGGACCAACACGCCGTCGGCGGCGAAGGCCTGGCCGACAGCCACGCGCACGGTGTCGCCCGGTTGCAGGCGCAGCGCACTGATGGCAGACACGCTGCCGTCGGCGTTCTCGCGCCATGCCGCGTCCGGCAAGCGACCCATCGATTCCTCGAGCGAGGCTTCGGCACGATGCCGGGCGCGCATCTCGAGGTAGCGCCCGCCGAGCAGGAAGCTGACGAACATGGTCAGCGAGTCGAAGTACACCTCGTGCCCGAAGGCACCACCCGGATCGAACGCAGCGCCGCTGCTCGCGACGAACGCAACCAGCAAGCCGAGCGCAACCGGCACGTCCATGCCGATTCGGCGGTTGCGCAGCGAGTGCCACGCACCGGTAAAGAAGGGTCGCGCGGCGAACAGCATCACCGGCAGCGTCAAGAGCCAGCTTCCCCAGTCGAGCAGTCGTTTCACGTCGGCGCCGAGCTCGCCCGGCCCGCTCACGTAGGCGGGGGCCGCGAGCATCATTACCTGCATCGAGCACAGCACTGCGACGAAGAGCCGCCAGATTGCATCGCGTGATTCGGCAACGCGCATCGCGCGTGCGGCCGCCGCGGTGTCGGGCACGGCCGAGTATCCGGCCCGCGCGACCACGTCGACGAAGGCGGACGGTTGCGTCGCTTGAGCATCCCAGGTCACGCTGGCAAGCTGCGCAGCCGCGCTCACCCGGGCCTCCACCACGCCAGGAACGCTGCGCAGGGCCTGCTCGATCGTCACCGCGCAGGCGGCGCAGTGCATGCCGCCGATGCGCAACGACGACTCCGCGAGCCGCCGCCCGTCCTTCGGCTCGCGCCAGCGCGTGAACCGCGCGAGCTCGGCCGCGTCGTCGACGATCGCCGACTCGGCGGCTAGCTCGAAGGCAGCCATGCAAGCCCCCGCGAGGACGTCATCGCAAGTTTGATTCCCGATCGGACACAGGCGCGCAAGGAACTCAGGGAATCAGCAGGACCGGCTTCTTGGAGCGCGCGAGCACACCGGTCGCCACAGAACCGAGCACGACATTGCCCAGAGACGAGTGACCGTGCGTCCCCATCACGAGCAGGTCGCAGTGTTGCGCCTCGGCGGTCGCTGCGATCACCTCGGCGGCGTGGCCGTGCGCGTGGATCATCTGCACCTTCCAGTGCTGCATCTCGGCGAAGCTTCGGATCGGCTGGAACACCTTCTCGGCTTCCTCGCGGTAGTAGTCGTCGAGGACCTTCTGGTCGAGGAACCTCGCCGCATAGCCCGGTATCGGTGCGACCACCGTGACCACGATGTACTGCGCATCGGGACCGAACATCTCGTCGTGCGCGGCAACGTGGCTCAGCATCCGCTTCGTGACGTGGCTACCGTCGGCGGCCAGCAGAATCTTCATGGCTTCTTCCCCAGTCGGTTTCGAAGACCGAATCGTCCGGCAGGCGTGGCGGACCCGGCTTGCGCTGCGTCAAGCGAAGCGCCGCTTTTCTTGATGCGGCGCAAGCATCGCCTGCCGCGATCGGCGATGCTTGCAGTACTCACCCAATGCCGCGGAGACCGCCATGCACATCGGACAGATCTGCACCAGATCGCTCGTCACCTGCACCTCAGACACGACAGCTGCCCAGCTTGCGCTGAAGATGCGCGATCAGCATGTCGCCGATGTGATCGTCGTCGAAGACCGCGGTCATCGGCTGGTGCCCATCGGACTTGTCACCGATCGCGACCTGGTCGTGAAGGTGATGGCTCGCGGCGACGACCCGGCCAAGGTGCACGCCGCCGAGGTGATGCATGCCGAACTCGAGACCGCGCTCGACTCCGAGCTCGTCTATGACGCGATCTGGCACATGCGAAAGCGCCAGATCCTTCGGCTGCCCATCGTCGACACGCATGGGGCGCTGGTCGGCGTCTTGACGGCCGACGACGTGGCCGAGTTCCTCGCGTCGGAGCTGACCGAGGTATCCCGCCTGCGCAAGCGTCAGCCGGCGCTGCTGCCCTGAGCGTGTGTGTGCCGTGCGCCTAGCGCGGCATTCACGATCCAGCCGAGCTCCTCGAGCGTGTGCTCCTTCTGCATCACCGCGCGCACGCCGAGATCCAGGGCGCTCGAGCGCAGCTCATCGGAAACATAGCCCGAGCTGATCACGACAGGCAGGTCCGGCCGGATGTCGGCCAGGGCACGAACCACGTCCAGGCCCGAGACGTTCGGCATGTTGAAGTCCGTCACCACGAGGTCGACGCCTTCGGGGTCGCGCTCGACGGCCTGGATCGCCGCATGCGCGTCCAGGAAGTAGGTCGCCCTGTAACCGAGCCGCTGCAGCAAGCCCTGCACCATCACGGCCATGACCTCGTCGTCATCGACGTACAGCACATGCTGACCATCGCCGTGCGCCGAGTCGACATCGGCGCAATCCAGCGGCATCGGACGCGTCTCGTGATCGACGAGAGGCAGATACAGGTCGAAGGTGCTGCCCTGTCCGGGAGCACTCGTCACCTCGATCGCACCGCCGAGCGTCTTGACGATTCCATGCACGACCGCCAGGCCGAGGCCGGTTCCCTTGCCGACCGGCTTGGTCGTGAAGAACGGCTCGTAGATGCGCTCGCGCGTCTCGTCGTCCATGCCGCAGCCGTCGTCGCGAACCCAGAGGTGTGCATACGAACCTGCCGCGGCCAGGCCGGCGGGTGAACGCATCGAGCCGTCGAGGATGGTGCGCTCTTCGAGGCCGATCTCTATGGTGCCTGCGCCGTCGCGCAGTGCATGCCAGGCGTTCGTGCCGAGGTTCATCAATACCTGCTGGAGCTGCGTCGGGTTGCCCATCACGGCGAGCTTCACGTCCGGGAGAACGGAGCGCAGCCGCACCGAAGCACCCGTCATCGAGCGCAGCATCGTCAGCGTTTCCTCGATCACCGGGCGCAGCGGCACGCTGATGAACTCGTTCGGCTGCTGGCGGCTGAACGCGAGGATCTGCTGAACCAGGCTTCGCGCGCGCAGCCCGGCCTTGGCGATCTGCTCCAGGAACGGCCGTGCGCGGTGACCCTCGCCCAGATCCTGGCGCGCCAGCGCGGCATTGCCGAGGATGGCCGCCATGATGTTGTTGAAGTCGTGGGCGATGCCGCCGGCAAGCGTGCCGATCGCCTCGAGTTTCTTGGCCTCGAGCAGTTGCGCCTCCAGCGCCAGGCGCATTGCCTCGGATCGCTTGCGCTCGGTGATGTCGGTGTAGGTGCGAAGCACGCCGCCGCCCTCGATCGGGATGCTGCGGATCTCGATCACGCGCCCGTTCGGCCGGGTACGTTCGTAGGACTGCGGCTCGTCGAGGATGCCGCCGCCGCGAACGAACTCGCGAACGCTCTCGGTCGTGTGCGCGAATTCGTCGGTCGCCCACTGGAATTCCAGCACTTGCGCGAAGGTCGGCTTGGACGCCATCAACTCGGCCGGCAGGTCCAGCAGCTCGATGGCCTTGCGATTGCAGACCTCCACGATGCGCTCGGCATTGACCATCATCACGCCCTGCTCCATGCGCTCGAGGGTGGCCTCCAGCGTCTGCGATTTCTCGGCCAGAAGCGCCTCGCTGACCCGCAGGGCCTGGATGCTGCGCTTGCGCTCGATCGCGATGGAGGCGACGTGGGCAGCGTCGACGATGTGCTCGATGTCTGTCGCAGACGGCACGCTCGGCCTGTCCCGGTAGCTTGCGAACGTGCCGAGAACCGTGCCGTCCGCGCCGAAGATCGGCTCGGACCAGCACGCCAGAAGACCGGCGCGATCGGCGACCTCCCGATACGGCGTCCACCGCGGGTCGATGCGAACGTCTTCGCAGACCACTCGCGATCTCGAATGGGCAGCTGCACCGCACGTTCCTTCGTCCGGGGCGATCGGACGTCCATCGACGGCGGCGTTGAAGAACTCCGGCAGGCTTGGCGCTGCGCCCGTCACCAGGCGCGTACCGCTCGGGTCGACCAGCAAGACGCTGCTTCGCCAGTCGCCGAGAGACTCGACGCCGCGCACGATGGACTCCAGGATCGTCGGGAGTGAGTCGCCAGAGGCGATCTGCGCCATCACGCGGGCACGTGCCGCTTCGCGCGCGTCGGCGGCCTTGCGTTCACTGATGTCGGTGTGCGTGCCGATCATGCGCAGCGCCCTACCCTCGGGCGAGCGCTCGACCACCCTACCGCGATCGAGAACCCAGACCCAGCCACCATCCTTGGTGCGCATGCGGAACTCGCTCACGAAGGTGTCGACCTTGCCGTCGATGCACTCCTGGTTCTCGTGCAGCACGCGCTGCAGATCATCCGGGTGGATGCGCTTGGACCACTCGTCGGTCGAGGTTCCGATCTCGTCGTCGCTGTGGCCGAGGATTTCCTTCCAGCGCCGCGAATACAGCGCCGTGCCCGTCAGGAGATTGGTGTCCCACACGCCGTCGCCCGCGCCCTCGAGCGCAAACTTCCAGCGTTCCTCGCTGTCGCGCAGGATGACGGCGTTGCGCCGGTCGCGCCGCAGCCGCCGACGAAACGCGATGATCCAGCCGATCAGCAGGACCAGCGCCGCGGCGGCCAGCGCCGGGCGGATTTCGCGCCAGCCGGAGTCTTTCGGCTCATAGGAGTCGAACCACTTGTCGTACACGCGCTCGTACACGCCGTTCGTCCTGGCGAGCGCGAGCCCTTCGTTGAGCCGCGTGAGAAGCTCCGTGTCGCCCTTGCGGACCGCGAACGCAAAGCGCTGCGAGAAGCCGACCTTGGCGTCCAGCGCGACGACATCGGCGATGGCGCGGCTGCGGATCGTCTGCAGGCCTGCGAGCCTGCTGACCAGCATCGCGTCGTGCTCGCCCGAAGCGAGCAGTCGCAGGCCCTGCTCGGCGTTGTCGACCAGCACCAGCTGCGGCGACCAGTGCTTCGCAGCGGCGTAGTCGTGCGCCAGGTCGCCACGAATCACGATGATGGACTTGCCGGGCAGGTTGTCTTCCGTCTGGATTCGCGTGTCGCCCTTGCGGACGAAGATGGCGCCGCCGACCACGACGTGGGTTGCCGAGAAGTCGGCGAACCTGCGCCGCTCGTCGGACTTCGCGAGATTCAGCAGGACGTCGACCTCGCCCTCCTTCAAGCCCTGCAGAAGCTGGTCGAAAGGGCGCACGCGCAGCGTGTAGGCAAGCTTTTGCTCGGCGGCGACCGCCTGCCAGAGTTCGACCGTGAATCCGCCCGCGGTCGAGTCGGTCATCCCGACTGCAAACGGCGGGAAGTCCTGTTCGCTGCCGACGACGAGCGTTCGCTTCTCCTGCGCCGAGACTTGTGCTCCGACCAGGACCAACGCAGCCCAGATCAGGATCACCCAGGTACGCCAGCGCAGCGGGCTCAACCGCGTCCTCCTCGCAAGCGCTCGATCAGCGCAATCACGACCGCGCGCTCCTCGGGCGCAAGCAGACTTGCCCGCAGGCGCTGGCTGCGCTCCAGCTCGCGCATGCGCCATTCGAGCTCGCCGACCAGGGTCGCGACCTCGGCGTACACGTTCGGGTCGTGCAGGTCGGACATGTCGCGAAGAATCCGCTCCGCGTTGTGCGCGTCCAGCCCCGTGCTCGAGAACGATGCCTGGATGCGCAGCGTGCGCTGCAGGCCAGCTTCGAGCACCGCCCGCAATGCGGAACCCGACTCGTTGATGCGTTCGTCGATCCACTCGCGCGACTGCGTGAATCGACGCAGCGTGTCGGCCAGCCGCACGATGCGCGGCACGGCTTCTTCGAGCGGCGGCGCCGAAGCCAGCTCGACGGGCTCGTCCGGCGCAGCGGTGGCGGCCGCGGAAACTGCCGCCAGCAGCGCAGGACTGAACTCGCCGGGAACGAGCCGATCGGCCATGCGCGCACGCGTGAGCGGCGATGGATCCGACTCGACGATCGCCATGAGCCATTCGGCCGCCGCGATGATCTGGCCGTCGATGGTGAAGGCATCTCCGCCGATGTTCCTGGGGTAGCCGAAGCCGTCCAGCCGCTCGTGGTGCAGCAGCACGGCATTGGCGACGACCGGCCCCGCGCCCGCCATGTCACGCAGTACGCGGTGTGCCACCAGGGGGTGCGTCACGATGTGACGCCACTTGTCTGCGTCGAGCCGGACGCCCTTGCTCAGGTAGCTCGGATCGATGTAGAGCTCGCCCACGTCGTGCACGAGACCTGCCGTGGCGAGAAGGCGGTGCCGCTCGACGTCTCCCGGCAGGAGCTTGCGCGCGAGCGCGAGCGCGATCGTCGCGACGCCCACTGCGTGCTCGATGCGACCCGGCGCGTTGGCGTAGACGCTCAGCAGGGACTGCAGGGGCACCGGGAATGGCATCGCCGCCAGAGACTCGGCAGCGCTGCGCCCGCGTTCGGTTGCGCACAGGGCACGCAACAGCGGATGCTTGTCGAGCGAAGACTCGCAAACGGCGGCCAGGGCGGCACCGGTGACACCGCCGACGACCTGCACGCACTCTTCGAGCGGCTTGCGCAGCTTGTGCTCGAGCAACCTGTCGCGCATGGCCGCGTCGATGTGCGCGCCCTTGGCGATCAGCTTGATGCCGTTGCCGGTGAAGATGTCTTCGGTCACCGCGACCTCGTGCGACTGGGATGTCGCGACGACGTGATCGAGGTAATGCGGATTGGCGATCTCGGGAGACTCGGCCGTCATGATGGACCTGCGGGCGTCTGGCTGCCGATTCAGCGTCTGGCGGCACAAGGGGTTTCGACCGCGGCGCGCACAACTTGAGGGCACATGGGCTGTGGCGCGTGCTGCAAGCCGCGTTCAGCTCGCCTGCGCGAGTGCCTGGTCGCTACGCATTTGCACCAGCAAGTGCCTGGTCGACATCCCACAGGATGTCGTCGATGTGCTCGAGCCCGACCGAGATGCGAACCATGTCGGGCAGCACGCCGGCAGCGAGCTGCTGCGCGTCGTCGAGCTGGCGGTGCGTCGTCGAGGCCGGGTGGATGATCAGCGTGCGTGTGTCGCCGATATTGGCGAGATGGCTCATGAACTGGGCCCCTTCGATGAACCTGGCGCCCGCGCGCTTGCCGCCCTCGGCGTCCCCGCTCGACGACTTGACGCCGAACGCCAGCAAGCCCGATGCGCCCGGCACGCCATCGACACGGCGCATCTGCCGGGCGAGCAGCTCGTGCTGAGCATGGTCGGGCAATCCGGGATAGTTGACCCAGCTCACGCGCGGATGCTCGCGCAGGTACTGCGCGAGGGCCAGGGCGTTGCGGCAATGCCGCTCCATGCGCACCGGGAGGGTTTCGACGCCCTGCAGGATCTGCCACGCGTTCATGGGCGACAGGGCTGCCCCGTAGACGCGAAGCGTTTCCATGCGGGCGCGCATCGTGAAGCCGAAGTCGCCGAAGGTCTCGTAGAACTTCACGCCGTGGTAGCCGGGCGAGGGATCGGTCATGCCCGGAAACTTGCCGTTGTCCCACGGAAACTTTCCGCTCTCGACGAGCACGCCGCCGAGCGTGGTGCCATGCCCGGCCAGGTACTTCGTGGCGGAGTGCACGACGATGTCGGCTCCCAGCTCGATCGGGTTGCACAGGAACGGCGACGGCACCGTGTTGTCGACGATCAGCGGCACACCGTGCGCGTGAGCCACCTCGGCGATCGCACGGATGTCCAGCACATGCAGGCTCGGGTTGCCCAGGCTCTCCGCGAACACGGCGCGCGTGTTCGGGCGCATCGCGGCGGCGAACGCATCCGGGGAGGCGGCATCGACGAAGCTCGTCTCGATCCCCAGCTTCGCAAGGTTGACGGCAAGCATGCTGACCGATCCGCCATACAGCGCGCCTGCCGCGACGACGTGGTCGCCCTGCTGCAGCAGGGTCATCAGGGTGATGGCTTCCGCCGCCATGCCGCTCGCCGATGCGAGCCCCGCACGCCCGCCTTCCAACGCGGCCACGCGCTCCTCGAGCGCCGCGACCGTAGGGTTCGAGAGCCTCGAATAGACGTTGCCGAAGGTCTGCAGGTTGAACAGGCTGGCCGCATGGTCGGCGCTGTCGAACACGAAGCTCGTGGTCTGGTAGATCGGCAACGCGCGGGCGCCGGTCGCGGCATCTGGAATTTGCCCGGCGTGGATGGCGAGCGTTTCGGGCTGGAAGCGATGGTCGGCCATGGCGCGAGTGTGTCGTGGGCTGTCGTCAGTGCGGCCGCTGGGCCGAGATCACACGCGTGTTCACGCCGGCCCAATGCAGGCCGCCGAAGATGCGCGCGTGCTCGATCTTCACGCAGCGGTCCATCACCGAATCGAGGCCCGCGGCGCGCACCAGCTTGTCGGCTTCGAGGTTGAGCACACCGATCTGCTGCCACAGGCAGCGCGCCTTGATCTGCACCGCTTGTTGCGCGATGGGCAGCACGTCGGCGGTGCGGCGAAACACGTCGACCATGTCGACGGGCTCGGGGATCTCAAGCAGGCTGGCATAGCAGCGCTCGCCGAGGATCTCGCAAGCGCGCGGGTTGACCGGGATGATCCGGTAGCCGTGCTCCTGCAGGTACTTGGCCGCGAAGTAGCTCGGCCGATGCCACTCGGGCGAGAGCCCGACCACCGCCACCGTCCGGCACTCGCGCAGGATGCGCCGCAGCGTGGAGATCGACGTGGAGGTCGGGTCGGTCATGGTGGCGCGAGGTTAACTCGAACCACCTGACCGTGAGCGAAGCGCCGGTTCAGCCCCCGAGGGCCACGCCGGGATGGTGGGCGAAACGTTCGTCCTGCGCCGGCCGATCGGCCGCTGGTGCCACAGGTTGAGCGGCAGGTTGCACAGCCTCTGCACGCTCGGGGATCTGCCACCACGCCGGATGCGCCTGGCGCTGCATCACGCGCTCGCGCAACAGGGCGAGCGCCTGAGCGTCACCGAGCAGACGGTGCTGCTGCGCGCGGTCGAGCGCGGCGGGCCCGTCGCCGGCGGCTCGTGCGACCAGATGCGCGCGTGCGGTCGCCTTCGCACCCATGGCCGGGGAGCGCGGCGCGAGGGCACCGACCACGCCACGATGCACTTGGTCGTCGATCACCGCATCGACGAAGCGGACCTCTTCGGCGAAGCCAGCTGCAAAGCGGCGCGCCTGCGCAAGCACGTGCGGCTCGTGCACCTCTTCAGGGATCAGGAAGATGCCGTGCTTGCGCAGCCAGCGGCCCGGCGCCGAATGGCTGCCGAGCGCCGAGAGCGGAATCGCCAGAAGGATGCCAATGATCACCGGCGAGAGCCACCACGGAAACGCCTTGCTCGTCACCACAATTGCCGCAACCCACACGAGCGCCAGCAGGGAGTGAACGCCGTGCCGGCGCGCGGCTTCACGCCAGGAAGTGACGGCGTCGTCGCGCGGGGGCGATTTCCAGTCGAGCTTCCAGCCGGTCAGCGCTGCCAGGACGAACTGGGTGTGAAAGAGCATGCGCACGGGCGCGAGCAGCATCGAGTGAATGAACTCGAGCACCGCACCGAGCGCGAGCCGCAACACGCCGCCGAAACGGCGTGCTTCGCCGCGCAGCATGATGATCAGGAGCGACAGCGCCTTGGGCGCGAGCAGCAGCATGGCTGTCATGCCGAACAGCGTGAGCATCAGGCGCAGATTCGCCGTCGGCCAGATCGGGAAGAGCTGGAACGGCTCGACGAAGTACTTCGGCAGGTCGTGAGCCTGGGTGGCGAAGAGCAGCGTCGAGACGAGCAGGAACGCGAGCCACAGCGGCGCGGAGGCATAGGCCAACACGCCGGTCAGGAAGACGGTGCGGTGCACGGGGTGCAGGTCGGGCTCGAACATCAGGCGCGAGTTCTGCAGGTTGCCGTGGCACCAGCGGCGGTCGCGCTGCAGCTCGGCCAGCAGGTTCGGAGGAACCTGCTCGAAGCTGCCTTCGAGGTCGTACGCGATCCAGACCTTCCATCCGGCGCGGCGCATCAGCGCGGCTTCGACGAAGTCGTGCGACATGACGTCGCCCGACAGCGAGGTCTGGCCCGGCAGCGGTGCGAGCGCGCAATGCTCGATGAACGGGGCAACGCGCAGGATCGCGTTGTGGCCCCAGTAGTGCGACTCGCCGAGCTGCCAGAAGTGCATGCCGGCAGTGAACAGAGGGCCGTAGACGCGCGAGCCGAACTGCTGCACGCGCGCATGCACGGTCTCGTGGCCGCAGGCGCGCGGCGCGGTCTGGATGATGCCGGCGTCCGGGTGCTGCTCCATCAGTTGCACCAGGCTCGTCAGGCAGTCGCCGGTCATCACGCTGTCGGCGTCCAGCACCACCATGTAGCGGAAGTCGGCGCCCCAGCGGCGGCAGAAGTCGGCCACGTTGCCGGCCTTGCGCCTGGTGCGGTGCTGACGCCAACGGTAGTGGACGCGCGCCGGCTCGCCTCCGCGCGACAGCGCGCCGGTGAGCTCGCTCCATGCCGCCTGCTCGGCGGCGCGCAGGTCGGGCTGGTTCGTATCGCTCAGCACGAAGAAGTCGAAGCGATCGATCTGGCCGGTGCGCGCGAGCGACTCGTAGGTGGCGCGCAGCCCGCCGAACACCGTGGCGACGTCTTCGTTGCAGATGGGCATGATGATCGCCGTGCGCGCGGACTCGTCGATCTCGACGGGGCCGGCCTTCAGCGTGTGGGTCACCGCGCTGCGGTCAGTGCCGCGCAGCAGCACCCAGGCGCCCATCACGCCGGTCCAGAAGCCGGCGGAGATCCAGGCGAACAGCACACCGAAGAGCACCAGCAGGCCCTGCTCGAGCGGCGTGCCGCCGTGCTTGGGCAGCACATCGGTCATCGTGTCGGTGCCGACGACCGCGCCGAACGCCACCAGCACGAGCAGCGCCACCCGGCGCAGCATCAACGGGCGCTCGTCGTCCGGCGCACGCAGCGACGGTGCGCGGTAGCCGAGCAAGCGGCGCAGGGGGCGCAGGAATGGATGGCCGGCCCAGAGGCGAGGAACCATCGAGCTGCGATGAGTGGCGGGATGCGCAGATGCGTTCGACTTCATGGCTTGTCGGAGTCTGATGGAACGATGTAGCCCCAGGTTTCGGTGAGCGGGCCGGATGAGCCTTGTTTTACGGCCGCTTGCAAAAACGCCCGCAGCTCGATCGGCTTGGCGGGGTCGGTTCGCTTGACACGAACGGTCATGCGCCAGGCGCCGCTGACCTGATTGCGGAACAGGTTGCGCTCGCGCAGTTCGCCGTTCGGGCCGACCTCGACCACCGCCTCGAGCTTGGCCTCCGGTCCGAGCGCACGCAGCGTCGGGCCGTCGAAGTCGACGACGTACTGCAGGTCGCCGTCGGGCTGCTTCACGTAACCGCGGCCGCGCCGCGACTGAACGACCCAGCCCTTGTTCGCCGGCACGGTGTCGGCACCCTTCACGCCCTGCCAGCGCAGGCGATAGGCGATCTCGAACGGCTTCTTCGGCTGCGGCGCCTGGTCGGGCACCCAGTAGGCAACGATGTTGTCGTTGGTCTCGTCGGGCGTCGGGATCTGCACCAGCTCGATCCGCCCGCTGCCCCACGAGCCCACCGGCTCGACCCACAGGCTCGGACGGCGCTCGTACAGAGCTTCAGGGTCTTCGTAGCTGGCCGGCGAGCGGTCGCGCTGCATCAGGCCGAAGCCGCGCGGGTCGGTCGTCGCAAACGAGGTGACCAGCAGCCGCTTCGGGTTGACGAGCGGGCGCCAGATCCAGTCGCCGCCGGCGGTCTGAATCGACAAGCCGTCGGAGTCGTGCACCTCGGGGCGATAGTCGTCCTGGCCGGGCTGGTTCTCGCCGAACTGGAACATCGTGTTGAGCGCGGCGAAGCCGTACTTGCCGGGCTTAGCTCCCTCGCGCGCGAACAGGCGGACGTTCACCTGCATCGCCGTTTCCTTGCCCGGGGTCACGACGAACTTGTAGGCCCCGGCCACGCGGGGCGAGTCCAGCAGGCCGTAGAGGGTCAGGCTCGTCGCGCCGGGCTTAGGGCGCTCGACCCAGAACTCGACGAAGCGCGGGAACTCTTCGCCGCCCGGCGCCGCGGTGTCCAGCGCGAGGCCACGCGCCGAGAGCCCGTAGATCTGGCCCTGCCCGACGGCGCGGAAGTAGCTCGCACCGAGAAAGACGATGAGTTCGTCCTTGTAGTTCGGCGCATTCAGCGGGTAGTGGGCGCGAAAGCCGGCGTAGCCCAGCGTGCGCAGCTTGGCCGCGTCGAGCTTGGTGCGGCCGAAGTCGAACATGCTCGGATCGAACTCGAGGCGCTTGACGCCGCCGGGCTCGATCGTGTTGATGCGGACTGCGTCCTGGAAGCCGCGCCCGGTCGGAAAGAACATCAGCTCGAACGGCAGCTTCTCGGCGCGCCACAAGGCGTGATCGGGGCGAAAGCGGATGTCGCGGTACGCGTCGTAGTCGATCTCGCGCAGTTCGGGTGCGAGCTGGTTGACGGGAACGCGGTACGGGCTCGCGGCCAGCTCGCGCGCGCGATCGGCCACATCGTCGAGGTCGAATGCCGCGGCGAGCATCGGCAGCAGCGCGAATGCGCAGGCTGCGATGCGACGGGCAACGATGTGCCAGTGCGGAAAAGACAGGGCGTGGGGCATCGAGTTCGGGCCGAGAAAAGCTGCTGGCCGCAATGGCGCACTGCAGCAATCTTTGTGCAAGGGCCGAACTCTAAGGGTATTTACCTGGGGGCGGCGACCTAGTCCCGATGAATTTCAGGGCGTTGCGGGGCGCCGTTGCAACGCCCTTCACCTATGAAAACGCCCGATGGAAACGGTTTCCACCGGGCGTCGGCCTTCATCGATTTTCGCCAGCGTCCGACACTGCGCCGGCGCGCTGGCCTACACGCTCCGATCAGCCGTGCTTCTGGTCGAAGAACTGTTCGTCTTCGGTCGAGCCCTTCAGGGCGGCGGTGGAGGCGTCGCGCTCGATCGTCGTCGTCACGGCGTCGAAGTAGCCGGTGCCGACCTCACGCTGGTGCTTGACGGCGGTGAAGCCCTTGTCGGCAGCCGCGAACTCGGCCTCCTGCAGTTCGACGAATGCGCTCATGTTGCTGCGGGCATAGCCGTGCGCCAGGTTGAACATCGAGTAGTTCAGGCTGTGGAAGCCGGCGAGCGTGATGAACTGGAACTTGTAGCCCATGGCGCCGAGTTCACGCTGGAACTTCGCGATCGTCGCGTCGTCGAGGTTCTTCTTCCAGTTGAAGCTGGGCGAGCAGTTGTAGGCGAGCAGCTTGCCGGGGAACTTGGCATGGATCGCGTCGGCGAAGCGCTTCGCGAATGCGAGGTCGGGCTTGCCGGTCTCGCACCACACCATGTCGGCCACTTCGGCGTAGGCGAGGCCGCGCGAGACAGCCTGCTCGAGGCCCGGCTTGGTGCGGTAGAAGCCTTCGACGGTCCGCTCGCCAGTCAGGAACGGCTTGTCGATGTCATCGACGTCGCTCGTGACCAGGTCGGCGGCTTCGGCGTCGGTACGTGCGATCACGAGCGTCTGCGTGCCGCTGACGTCTGCCGCGAGGCGCGCAGCCACGAGCTTGGCAACTGCTTCGCGGGTGGGCACGAGCACCTTGCCGCCCATGTGGCCGCACTTCTTGACCGAGGCGAGCTGGTCTTCGAAGTGCACGCCCGAAGCGCCTGCTTCGATCATCGACTTCATCAGCTCGAACGCGTTGAGCACGCCACCGAAGCCTGCTTCGGCATCGGCCACGATCGGGGCGAAGTAGTCGACGTCGTTCTTGCCTTCGCTCCACTGGATCTGGTCGGCGCGCGTGAACGTGTTGTTGATGCGCTTGACGACGAGCGGCACCGAGTTGACCGGGTACAGCGACTGGTCGGGGTACATCTCGCCGGCCAGGTTCGCATCGCCCGCGACTTGCCAGCCCGAGAGATAGATTGCCTTCAGCCCGGCCTTGACCTGCTGCATGGCCTGGTTGCCCGTCAGCGCGCCCAGCGTGTTGACGAACGGCTCCGTGTTCAGGAGCGTCCAAAGCTTTTCGGCGCCGCGCTTGGCCAGCGTGTGCTCGACTTGCACCGAGCCGCGCAGCCGGACCACGTCGGCCGCGCTGTAGGTGCGCTTGATGCCCTTCCAGCGCGGGTTCTGTGCCCAGTCCTTTTCGAGGGCGGCGGCTTGTTGTTCGCGGGTTGCTTGGGTCATGTCAGCTCCTTGGGTTGAGACGAAATCGGCTTGGAAACTGACTTCAGAATAACCAAGGGGCAAGCGAATGGGAAGACTTATGTCTTATATAAGACTAAGAATCAAAACCATATGAATCAATAAGATAGGACCTTCGTTTTGTAATGTGGCATGTGATTCGGCCACGCGAAAAGAAATGCGGCAGCGCAGCATTCGCTCTTTCCATGATGCGGAAAGCGCTCAGCGATCATGAAAACAGGCGGCCTTCAACGCGGGCCGCGGAGCCAGCGCCGATAGATGCGGTCAGCCAACCGCTGCTGCAGCGGCAACGCGTGCTGCGCCTGCGCGAGCATCGCGGCCCCGCTCTGGACGGTCTTGTGCGTCTCCTGCTGCCGCAGGTACTTGGGGTCGCGCGACGCAGCCCACACCGCAAGCTTCTCGCTGTCGAGCTCGACATGGAACTGCATCGCAAGTTGGTGCGGGCCAAGCGCGAACGCCTGGTGCGCGCACGCGGTGCTGGTGGCGAGCAGTTCGGCGCCGGCGGGCAACTCGAACGCCTCGCCGTGCCAGTGATAGACCGTGTGCTCGTCGGCATCACCGAACCACGCGCGGGCTGCGAGCGAGTCGAGCACCTGCATCGGCTGCCAGCCGATCTCGGGCACCGGCGACTCGTGCACGCGTGCACCGAGCGCGCGCGCCATCAACTGGCCGCCGAGGCAGTGGCCCAGCACTGGCAGATTGGCGGAGAGCGCCTGCAGGATCAGCGCCTCTGCCTGGCGCAGCGAGGGCAGCGCATCGTTGGCACTCATCTCTCCACCCAGCACCGCCAGCGCGCCATAGGCGTCCATGCGCTGCGGGTAGGCATCGCCGCGTTCGGTGTCGAATACCTCGAAGCGCAGCCCTTCGCGCTCGAGCCATGTCGCCAGGTAGGCGGGGCCGTCGAAACTGAGGTGCTGCAGGATCAGGACGGGCTTCATCGAGGGTCGAGGCAACGATCGGCATCGTGACGAGCGCGTGAACCTTAGCATCCACGACAAGCCCGCGGGGCATCGGCCTGCCCGATGTGACACCATCGAGCCGTTTGCCTAGACTGTTGCCAGCCACCCAAGGAAAACGCATGCGCAAAGACGATCCGACCACGTTGTCACCCGCTTCCGGAACGAGCCAAGCGCCGAAGTCCGGCATGGACGCCTTCTGGATGCCGTTCACCGCGAACCGGCAATTCAAGCAGCGGCCGCGTCTGCTCGCGAAGGCATCGGGAATGCATTTCTGGACCCCGGAAGGTCGCGAGGTGCTCGACGGCGTTGCCGGGCTGTGGTGCGTGAACGCGGGGCATGCTCGCCCGAAGATCGTGAAGGCGATCGCCGAGACGGCTCAGGAACTCGACTTCGCACCGCCGTTCAACATGGGCCATCCGAAGGCCTTCGAGCTCGCCGAGAAGCTGGTCGAGCTCACGCCGCCGGGCCTGAACAAGGTCTTCTACACGAACTCGGGTTCCGAGTCGGTCGAGACGGCGCTGAAGATGGCGATCGCATATCACCGCGTGCGCGGCGAAGGTTCACGCACCCGCCTCATCGGCCGCGAGCGCGGCTATCACGGCGTCAACTTCGGCGGCATCTCGGTGGGCGGCATCGTCGCGAACCGCAAGATGTTCGGCACCCTGCTCGCCGGCGTCGACCACATCCGCCACACGCACGATCTGGCGCGCAACGCGTTCTCGCGCGGAGTGCCCGAGCACGGCGCCGAACTGGCTGACGATCTGGAGCGGCTGGTTGCGCTGCACGATGCCTCCACGATCGCAGCAGTGATCGTGGAGCCGGTGGCCGGTTCGACAGGCGTGCTGCTGCCGCCCAAGGGCTATCTGCAGCGCCTGCGCGAGATCTGCGACAAGCACGGCATCCTGTTGATCTTCGACGAGGTGATCACCGGGTTCGGCCGCCTCGGCTCACCGTTTGCGGCAACGCACTTCGGCGTCACCCCCGACCTGATGACCGTGGCCAAGGGCATCACGAACGGCTGTGTGCCGATGGGTGCGGTGTTTGCGAAGCAGCACATCCACGATGTGTTCATGACCGGCCCCGAGCACCTGATCGAGTTCTTCCACGGCTACACCTATTCGTCGCACCCGCTCGCCTGCGCAGCGGCGCTCGGAACGCTGGAGACCTATGCGGACGAAGGCCTGCTGACGCGCGGTGCGCAGATGGCGCCCTACTTCGAGAACGCGCTGCACTCGCTGAAGGGTGCGCCGAACGTGATCGACGTGCGCAACATCGGGTTGGTGGGCGGCATCGAACTCGCGCCGCGCCCCGGCGAGCCGGGCAAGCGTGCGTTCGACGTGTTCCTCGAGTGCTGGGAGCGCGGCGTGCTGATCCGCACGACGGGCGACACGATCGCGTTGTCGCCGCCGCTGATCGTCGAGAACAAGCACATCGACCAGATCGTCGGCACGCTGGCCGATGTGCTGAAGACGACGCGCTGACGGAGACGTCGCCGATGGACGTGGCACCCGCATCGATCGCAAACGCCGCGCACGCTGCGATGCACGCGGCGGTGCGGCCCGTTGTGCTCGTGCCGGCGTGCAACCGCCCGATCGGCGAGCATCCGTTCCATGTCGCCGGCAAGAAGTACGTCGATGCCGTGCGCCTCGGAGGCTGCCAGCCGCTGATCGTGCCGAGCGCCGAAGCCGACGAGATCGACGCGCTGCTCGACCTCGCCGATGGCGTACTGCTCACCGGCTCGCAGTCGAACGTGCATCCGAGTCGCTTCGGCGAACCCGTGCACGACGCAAGCCTGCCGCTCGACACGCGGCGCGACGACTGGGTGCTCGCGCTGATCCCGCGCGCGCTTGCGCGCGGCGTGCCGCTCTTCGGCATCTGCCGCGGGTTCCAGGAGACCAACGTCGCGCTCGGCGGCTCGCTGCATCAGGCGGTGCAGGAGGTCGACGGGCGACACGACCACCGCGCGCCGAAAGACGTACCGGCCGAGCGGGCCTATGGCTTCGCGCACGCCGTTGCCGTCGAGCCGGGTGGCGTGCTCGCCTCTGTGCTCGACACATCGTCGTTCGAGGTCAACTCGGTGCACGGCCAGGGCGTGAACCGCCTGGCCGACGGCTTGCGCGTCGAAGCACGCGCCCCCGATGGCCTGGTGGAGGCCTTCTCGGTCGAACGGGCCTCCGGCTTCAATCTGTGCGTGCAATGGCACCCGGAATGGCAGGCAGCCGACAACCCCGTCTCCGTGCGCCTGTTCCAGGCCTTCGGTGCCGCCTGCGCGGCGTATCGGCAGCGCCACCGTCTGCCGCGAAGCGTTCCCGAACCTGATCGATAGCGGCTACGGCCGCGCCGGCAGCCTGCCCGCGCGACGCAACCCGAGCGGCGGCGCAAATGCCTTACCGCTCCTTCATTCAGGTGATTTCATCGTGGACAAGAGCAACTTCACTTTCGGCGATCTCGAGAACTGGCTCAATGAACGGCGCGTGACCGAGATCGAATGTCTGGTGCCCGACCTCACGGGCGTTGCACGCGGCAAGATCCTGCCGCGCGAAAAATTCACCGAAGACCGCGGCATGCGGTTGCCGGAGGCGATCGTCGCGATCGGCGTGACCGGCGAATTCCCGCAGGAGGGGCCGTACTACGACGTGATCCACGCGACGGACCGCGACATGCACCTGCGCCCCGACCCGAGCACGGTGCGCATCGTGCCCTGGGCCACCGACCCGACCGCGCAGGTCATTCACGACTGCTTCGATCGCAACGGCAACATGATTCCCTATGCGCCGCGCTCGGTGCTGCGCCGCATCTGCGACCTGTACGCGGCCGAGGGCTGGGACCCCGTCGTCGCGCCCGAACTCGAGTTCTATCTGATCGAGCGCAACTCCGATCCCAACACGCCGCTGCGCCCGCCAAAAGGCCGCAGCGGCCGCGCCGAGACATCGCGCCAGGCGTACTCGATCGACGCGGTCAACGAGTTCGACCCGCTGTTCGAGGACATCTACGACTACTGCGAGAAGATGGAGCTCAACGTCGACACCTTGATCCACGAGGTCGGCGCGGGGCAGATGGAGATCAACTTCTTCCACGACCATCCTCTGGGGCTGGCCGACGAAGTGTTCTTCTTCAAGCGCACGATCCGCGAAGCGGCGCTGCGCCATGAGATGTTCGCCACCTTCATGGCCAAGCCGATGGCCGGCGAGCCCGGTAGCGCGATGCACGTTCACCAGAGCGTGCTCAGCAAGATCACCGGCAAGAACATCTTCAGCAACGAGGACGGCTCGCCGTCGAAGGAGTTCTTCTGGTTCATCGGCGGGCTGCAGAAATACACGCCCGCGGCGATGGCGTTCTTCGCGCCCTACGTCAATTCGTATCGGCGCCTGGTGCGCTCGAACGCCGCGCCGATCAACATCCAGTGGGGCACCGACAACCGCACGGTCGGCATCCGTTCGCCAGTGGCGTCGCCAGCTGCGCGCCGCATCGAGAACCGGGTGATCGGCGCCGACGCGAACCCGTACGTCGCGCTTGCCGCCACCCTCGCCTGCGGCTACCTCGGCATGAAGAACCGCATCGAGCCCGCGCCCGAGTGCAAGGGCGACGCCTACCTCTCCGAGTACCAGCTGCCGCGCTCGCTGAGCGAGGCACTCGGCTGGATGGACGACGAGAAGGACCTGCACGACGTGCTCGGCAAGGAGTTCGTGACCGTCTACTCCGAGGTCAAGGAGATCGAACACGACGAGTTCATGAAGGTGATCTCGCCGTGGGAGCGGGAACACTTGTTGCTGCACGTCTAGTGCCAATGACCTGACGCCATGACCCGAACCACGCAAGACTGGCAGGCCGCGGACGCGGCGCACTATCTGCATCCGTTCACCGATTTCAAGGCGCTCGCCGCGAAGGGCTCGCGGGTGATCACGAAGGCCGACAACGTCTACCTGTGGGACAGCGACGGCAAGAAGATCTTCGACGCGATGTCGGGGCTGTGGTGCGTGAATGTCGGCTACGGGCAGCAGGAGTTGATCGACGCCGCGACCGCACAGCTCAAGCAGCTGCCGTTCTACAACTCGTTCTTCCAGACCGCGAACCCGCCGGCGATCGAACTCGCCGAGCTGCTCGCGCAGGTCACGCCGCCGCAGTTCAAGCACGTGTTCTTCTCGGGCTCGGGCTCGGAAGGCAACGACACGATCGTGCGCATGGTGCGGCGCTATTGGGACGTGCTGGGCCAACCCGAGCGGCACGTGATCATCAGTCGCAAGAATGCGTACCACGGCTCGACGATGGCCGGCGCGTCGCTTGGCGGCATGAGCGGCATGCACGAACAGGGCGGTCTGCCGATCCCGGGCATCGTGCACATCGAGCAGCCGTTCTGGTTCGAGCTCGGCCAGGGGCAGGATCGCGAAGCGTTCGGCCTCACGGCGGCCCATTGGCTCGAAGACAAGATTGCCGAGATCGGCGCCGACAAGGTCGCCGCGTTCATCGGCGAGCCGGTGCAGGGCGCAGGCGGCGTGATCGTGCCGCCCGAGAGTTACTGGCCCGAGATACAGCGCATCTGCGACAAGCACGGCATCCTGCTCGTCTCCGACGAAGTGATCTGCGGGTTCGGCCGCACCGGGCACTGGTTCGGCTGCGAGCGCTTCGGCTTCAAGCCCGATCTCATGACCTTCGCCAAGGGCGTGACCTCGGGCTACATCCCGCTCGGCGGCGTGATGGTCGGTGACCGCGTGGCCGACGTACTGATCGGCCAGGGCGGCGAGTTCAACCACGGCTACACCTACTCGGGGCACCCGGTGGCATGCGCGGTCGCGCTTGCGAACATACGGCTGCTGCAGCGCGAGCGCATCGTCGAGAAGGTGCACGACGAGCTTGCGCCGTATCTCGCGCAGCAGTTCGCCACGCTCGCGCAGCACCCGCTGGTCGGCGAGGTGCAGACCTGCGGACTGATGGGCGCCGTCCAGCTCGTGAAGGACAAGGCCAAGGCACTGCCCTTCCCGTCCGAGCTCGAGGTCGGCATGGTCTGCCGCGGACACTGCTTCGGCAACGGTCTGATCATGCGCGCGGTCGGCGACCGGATGATCGTCGCCCCGCCGCTCGTGATCACGCGCGCGCAGATCGACGAGATGATGGCGCTGATCCGGCGCTGCCTGGACCTGACACTGGCGGATGCGACGTCGCGTGGCTGGGTCTGAGGGCGCCGGCCCACGATAGACTCGCGGGCGGCGAGAATCCGCCCCCTGTCAACTGGATCGCAACCTCCGCCCATGACCGCTGGCGCCTTCCTGCAAATTCGCGACGTCGTCAAAGACTTCGGCGGCCACCGCGCCGTCAACAACGTCAGCCTCGACATTCAGAAGGGCGAGATCTTCGCGCTGCTCGGCTCCTCGGGCTGCGGCAAGACGACGCTGTTGCGCATGCTCGGCGGCTTCGAGACACCGACCTCCGGCTCGATCCTGCTCGACGGCCATGACCTCGCCGGGCTGCCGCCCTACGAGCGGCCGCTGAACATGATGTTCCAGAGCTATGCGCTCTTTCCGCATCTGAGCGTGTGGGAGAACATCGCGTTCGGACTGAAGCGCGACAAGCTCCCGGCCGCCCAGGTGGCCGAGCGCGTCGATGCAATGCTCAAGCTCGTGCAGCTGGGCAAGTTCGCGCAGCGCAAGCCGCACCAGCTCTCGGGCGGCCAGCAGCAGCGCGTAGCGCTCGC
>Ga0075370_10000157_pt1 | contig 23226 bp, 22 predicted proteins | sample EndMethybrTD3035_FD_71398 | JGI IMG/M metagenome (GOLD analysis project Ga0075370, IMG submission 71398) | Populus endosphere microbial communities from Tennessee, USA - Endosphere MetaG P. TD hybrid TD303-5 | ecosystem: Host-associated > Plants > Roots > Endosphere | place: USA: Tennessee... | reverse complement strand
AGCTGAGGCAGCTCCATCGTCTCCGGCTGCACCTGCAGCTTGCCCGACTCGAGCTGCGAGATGTCGAGAATGTCGTTGAGGATCGCGAGCAGGTGGTTCGCCGACTCCTTGGCGGTGCGCAGGAAACTCTGCTGCTGGGCGTTCAGGCCGGTGTCCTGCAGCAGCGACATCATGCCGAGCAGCCCGTGGAACGGCGTGCGGATCTCGTGACTCATGTTCGCGAGGAACACGCTCTTCGCGCGGTTCGCCGTGTCGGCCTCGACACGTGCCGCGTGCAGGTTGTCGGCCAGCGCCTCGAGGTTCTTGCGCCGCTCGTTGAGCGTGCGCAGCTGGGTCAGCACGATCACCGTCAGCACCAGCAGCAGCACGCACTGCGACAGCGTCAGCGCGAGGCTCAGCACGCTTTGCTGGCGCACCGCCGCGTTGCGCTGCGTGGCGCGTTCGTACAGCAGGTGCGAGGCGCCGAGCGAAAGGTCGTGCAAGGGCACGGTCAGTGCGTCAAGCCCGTCGAGCAGGTGCTGCAATGTCTGCGGCGTCAGCGCCTCGACCGGCTTTTCGCCGAGCACGCGATCGGCGTCCGCGACGAAGGCGCGCACCAGCGAGATCGCCGGTGCGTAGCTGCGCTGGTCGGCCATGATGTGCGCGGCGCGTTCGTGGTCGATCAGCCCGATCCGGCTGACGAAGATGTCGTAGCGCAGCTGCAGCGCGTCGCGATCGGGCGGCGTGGTCTTGGCTTGCAGGCTCGCCTGCACCTGGTTGCGCAGGCGCAGCTGCTCGGTCTCGAGCTGCGAGAAGCTCCAGCCGAGCGCGTCGTTCTGGAAGTGCGTGGCACTGTCGAGCAGCTGGTACTGGCGCCACTGCACGTACGCGACGGCGAACAGCACGACCGCAAGCGCAGCCGATGCGACGAGCAGCCACAGGGGGCCCTGGGGCCGCTCGGCCGTCGGCTCCACTGCGGCGGTCATTGGATGTCGAGCGAGCGCAGTTGCCAGATGGCCCGGCTGTAGTGCACGGCGTTGCGCAGCTCGGGCTTGTCGTCGAACGGGTAGATGATCACCAGCGGGCCCTTGTCGCGCACCGACATCGGCTGGTCGTCGAGCAGGAAGGCGATCATTGCGTAGCCGTGTGCGATGTCTTCGGCCGGAATCTCGACACGATAGTCGTTCAGCGCCGTCGCGTTCAGCCGTGCCGGCGCGCTGCCGACGGCCTCGAGCAGGTCGCGAAGCAGCACGCCACTGAACTTGCGCGGCTTTGCGTACCAGGGCGTCTTGGTCATGAAGCTGTGGCGCGGCAAGCGCTCGAGCAGGCCGATGTCGAACACCGCGGTGCCATCGGGGCCGTTGTGGCTCGCGACCTTGCCGGTCAGCGTGAGCACGACCTTGGAGGCGGGCGGTTCGAGCGCGGCGGCCGCCGAGACGCCCAAGGCCAGCAGCGAGCCGAGGACGGCGGCGGCCAACCAACCTCGCGCAGCCGGGGCAGCAAGACGGAGCGGGGACGTCAGGCACGACATGCGCGGGATTTTCGCATGTCGTCCCGTCACCACGGCGTCACGCCATTGACACAATCGCGTCCGATGCTCAAAGGAAAAGAAGAAGATCACAACAAGAAGAAAGGAGAGAGGAGATGACACTGTCAATGACCACGCTGGTGCGCGCGCTGATCGGCGCCGGCATCGTCGTCGCCTGGCTGGCGGCATTCTCCGGCGGGCGAGGAGGGCGCGGCGGCTCGGTGCCCGTCGCGGTGCTGATGACCTTCTTGCTGGTCGTCGTCGCCGTGGTTCATTCGCGCTGGGTGAAGGCGAACGCCTGCCGCGTGATCCGCGCCTACCCGTTTCCGAGCTTCCTGCGCGACAAGCTGCGCGCCGCCCACCCGCAGCTCGACGACGCGGCGCTGCGCGACGTCGAACGCGGGCTGCGCCAGTTCTTCATCGCCAGCGCCCAGGCCGGCGGCCGGTTCGTCGCGATGCCGTCGAAGGTGGTCGACTCGCTGTGGCACGAGTACATCCTGTACACCCGCGGCTACGAGGCGTTCTGCCGCAAGGCTTTCGGCCGCATGCTGCACCACACGCCGGCCGAGGCGTTGCCGCCGGGCCAGGGCGCCGGCAGCCGAAACACGCAGCAGTTCGCCGGGCTGCGCCGCGCCTGGTACTGGAGCTGCAAGGACGAGGCGATCGACCCGCGCAAGCCCTCGCGCCTGCCGCTGCTGTTCGCGCTCGACTCGACACTCGCAATTGCCGGCGGCTACGCCTACGTGCCCGACTGCACGCTGCTCGGCGCCGGCCGCAACGGCGACACCACTCACTGCGGCACCTCGTTCGGCTGCGGCTCGTCGTGCGGATCGGGTGGCTCGAGCGATTCGGGCGGCAGCGACGGCGCAGGCGACGGGGGAAGCAGCTGTGGCGGAGGCTGCGGCGGCGGGGGCGACTGAGTCGCCACCGAGTGCCGCCTTCCGCCGTCGTCAGAACGTGAACGGCTTGCTCAACGCCAGGTAGAGACTGCGCCGCGGCCCGAACTGCGGTGCGCCGACGCCGATCCCGCTGCCGTCGCGCAGCTCGTAGCTGCGATCGAACAGGTTGATCACCGACAGCCGCGCCTCGAACTTGCCGAGCGCACCGGCCTCGAAACCCTGCGAGGCCGACACGTTGACTTGCGTATACGACGGCAGGTGCTCGGTGTTCGCGAAGCCGCGCCGCAGGCCGCTGCCGTAGAGCACGTCGGCGCCGAGCGTGGTCTTGTCGGCAATCTTGTAGCTCAGGCCGGTCGATGCCGCGACCGTCTGGTCGTGGTCCAGGTGCACCCAGTTCTGCGCGATGTAGGCGAGCTCGTCGGCGTCGAAGTTGAACTGCCCGGTCTCGATGCCCTTGCCGAGCGCGCGCGAGATGCCGACGTTGACGTAGCCCGAGAGACGCTCGTCCCTGTACGAGGCCGACAGCTCGAGTCCGTAGATCTTGCCGCGCTCGAAGTTGAAAGCCGAGTAGATCAGCGCGTTGCCGAACTGGCCCTCGTCCTGCAGGTGCTTCACGCGGCGGTAGTAGGCGTCGGCGCCGAGCGTGACGTGCGGCGTCAGCTGGTGCGAGAGGCCCGCGTCGAAGTAGTCGGAGCGTTCCGAGCGCACCGCTGTGTTCGCGTCGGACGGCAGCGCGTTGGTGGTGCCGGCGAACTTGTCGACCGAGGTCGTGTCGATCTTCTCGGTAGGCGGCGGCGTGAAGTAGCGCGCGTAGCCGGCATGCACGCGCGTCTTCTCGCCGAGCTGGTAGACCAGACCCAGGCGCGGGCTCAGCTGCGCCTCGTCGACCACCGTCGAGACCTGGTCGTAGCGCAGCCCGTAGTTGATCGTCAGCGCCTTGGTCGGCTGCCACTCGTCTTGCAGGTACACGCCGTACAGATGGCCGCCGACGTGCGCGTCGTCGACGATCGAGAGCGGCGTGCCGCTGGTCTGGTTGCCGTCGGAATCGGCCGGGAACACCAGCGCGTTGTCGTCGACCGAACCACGCTCGCGCTGCACGAACAGGCCGGCGCGCAGCGTGTGCCGGTCGTTGATCACGCTGCTCAGGTCGAACTGCAGGCCGGTCGTCTCGTTCTTGCGCAGCACGTTCGCAGCCACGCCGAAGTAGGCGAGGTCGCCGGAAGGGTCCGGCCGGTAGTGCACGTCGGAGTAGCGGTGCAGCAGCGACACCTGGTAGTCGGTGCCCGCGCCGAGGCTCGACTGGAACGACAGCACCTGGAAGGTGTTGCGCTCGCGCTGGTTCGCGTCGAGGTTCTCGGAAGCGGGGGCCGACCCCGAGTCGAGCATGAAGTTCGGCGTCTGGCCGGGCACGTTCGGAATCTGGAAGCGGCTCGCCGCGCTGCCGAGCATCAGGCTGATGCGGCTCTCCTCGCCGAGCAGATGGCTCAGGTAGGCGAAGCCCTTGCCCTGCCGGGTGTCGTCGTGCAGCGCATTCTTCGCGGCGGTCGGGTTCTCGATGCCGATCTCGTTTTGCAGGTACGAGCCGGTGACGAACCAGCTCAGGTCGCCCTGCGTGCCGCCGGCGTTCGCACTGATCTCGCGGTGCCCGCGGCTGCCGAAGACGACATCGACGCTGCCGCCGTTCTCGAGCTCGGCGCCCTTGGTGTGGATGTCGACGACGCCCGCGGTGCGGTAGCCGTACTGCGCTGGCAGCGCGCCGGTCAGCACGTTGACCTTGTCGGCGAAGCGCGCGTCCAGCGCCTGGCCGAAGCCGCTGATCGACTCCGGAATCACGACCCCATTGATCCGGTATTGCAGGTTGGCATGGTCGCCGCGCACGTGCAGCTGGCCATACGAGTCACCGACCACGCCGGGCGCACGCAGCAGCACCTGGTTCAGCGGTGTCGCGTCGCCGAGGGGCAGGGCCTTGATGTCGGCGGCGTCGAATCGGTAGATCGTGCTGCCGGTCTCGGGCGAGAGCGAGCTGCGCGCAGCGTCGAGTTGGGCGCGCTTGCCGCGAACCTCGACTTCCTGAAGTTGCTTGACCGGCGTGCCGGCGGCCGGAGCCGATGCTGCGGCGTCGCTTGCGGGCGCGGCCTGCGCGAGCGCGCCGCGCGAGCCGAAGGCCAGCGCGATCGCGGCGCTGAGCGTGCAAAGAAGATGCTTGTCCATGAATGTCCTGTGAAGTCCCGCGGGGAAAGCGCGTCGGGGAACGGCGCGTGAGTGGCGTGTGAATGGCGACGTGCGGCCGCGGCGAGCGGCCGTTGCGGCAGCACCCGGCACGGGCATGCCGGCCGAGGCTGCGCGAAGGCGCGGATCAGGACAGGACGGGAGGCGCGCGCGAACGGAAAGCGAGCTGCGGCGCACGGGCGACCGACGCCGGCTCAGCCGCATCGGCAAGCGCGAAGCCGGCGGGCGGCAGCGCGAGCACCGGCAGCGCCGGCAGCGCCATCGCGTCGAGCGCGGCCAGGCCGGCACACTCGTCGCAGGCTTCGCTCGGGCCATGCTTGGCCTTGTGCTCGACCGAGTCGATCGCGTGCGACAGCCAGTGCAATGTGGCCTGCTGTTGCGCGAACACCAGCAGCAACGCCAGCACGCCACGGGCGAGCAACGTACGCAATGTGAACGAGCGAGAGGCCATCGGGCGCGAGTTTAGCTGGGGTAAGCTTGCGACCCGTTGCCCGACCCGGGCTCGGGTCCCTCTTTCATGAGCACTCCCCCGCCGCCAGCCGCTTCCGCTGCGCCCGTCACCGAGCACGATGCGCTGCCGCTTGGCACGCGCTTCGGCGAGTTCGAGATCCTGAAGGTCGTCGGCGTCGGCGGCTTCGGCATCGTCTACCTCGCGCAGGACCATTCGCTCGAGCGCCAGGTCGCTCTGAAGGAATACATGCCTGCCGCGCTCGCGGCGCGCGGCAACGGCTCGCAGATCACCGTGCGCTCGTCGGCGTTCGCCGAGACCTACGCGGTCGGGCTGCGATCGTTCGTCAACGAAGCGCGCCTGCTGGCGCGCTTCGACCATCCGTCGCTGGTCAAGGTCTACCGCTTCTGGGAAGGCAACGGCACCGCCTACATGGTGATGCCCTTCCTGCGCGGCGTGACCCTGCGCGACGCGCGCCGCAGCATGGCACGCGCGCCCGACGAGGCCTGGATCCGCAGCGTGATCGACCCGCTGCTTGGCGCGCTCGAGGCGCTGCACCGCGAAGGCGTGTACCACCGCGACATCGCGCCCGACAACATCCTGCTGCCGCCCGAAGGGTCGCCGATCCTGCTCGACTTCGGCGCCGCGCGCCATGTCATCAGCGACCGCACGCAATCGCTCACCGCGATCCTCAAGCCGAGCTACGCGCCGATCGAGCAGTACGCCGAGATGTCGTCGATGCGCCAGGGGCCGTGGACGGACATCTATGCGCTCGGCGCGGTGATGCATTTCCTGCTGTTCGGCGCCCCGCCGCCGCCGGCCACCGCACGTGCCGTGCAGCCCGACGCCGAGCCGATTGCGCAGCGTACCGTGCCGGGAGTCTCGGCGCGGTTCATGGCCGTGGTCGGCTGGACGCTGGGCGTGCGGCCGATCGAGCGGCCGCAGAACATCGCGGCGTTGCGCGATGCGCTGAACGGCGTTGTCTCGGTTCCCACGCCCGAGCACGACGCCGACGCGACGGTGATCCACGCAACGCTGCCGGCGAGTGCCGCACCGAAGACGCCCGAGACGCCGGTCACGTTTCCTCCGACGCATCGGATCGCGACGAGGCCGCCCGTCACCGAGCCGCCCCAGGCGGCGCCGGCCGAGCCTGCCGACGAGGCGACACGGGTGCCGCCGCCTCCCGTGCAGGCGGCGGTCGTTGCACAGCCGGCGCCTCCGACGGAGCCGCCCGCACGCGTTGCCGAAGCGCCGGCTCCGCCACCGGCGCGCGGCAGCGTGCAGCCGGCCGCGAAGAGTGGCAACCCGGCGAAGAGCGGCAACAAGGGCCTGCTGGCGGCGGGGGTTGCGCTCGCTGCGGTGGTCGCCGCCGTCGTGCTGTGGCAGTTCATTGCGCTGCTCGGCGGGGCCCGCGGTCCGGCGATGGCGCAGGCCGATGCGGCGAGCGCTGCGCCTGCCGCGGCGAACAGGCCGGCCGCCACACCGGCCCCCGAAGTGACGGCGCAATCGACGCCGGCTGCTCCTGCCAGCGCCCCAGCGGCGGTTGTCGGCACGCCGGTGCCCGCGCCGACGACGGTGGCCACGACGCCCGGCCCCGTCGCGCCCGCCACGATCACGGCCCCGGCAACCGCAACGGTGGCAAGCCCACCCCTGGACACGACGAGCCCGCGCGCGGCGGCAACCCGGCCGTTCCCGAGCGACGCCCGTCCGGTTCCGCCGCTCGGTTCCGCCGCATCGGCCAGCGCGTACCCATCGACGGCCAACCCGACCGCGCTTGCCGCGAGCACCCCAACCCGCAATCGCACCGGCCGGCCGGTGCCGAGCCGCGAAGCCGAGCCGAACACCTATGGGTCGGCGAACCCGGACGACGAGGCGCGCCAGCGGACGGCGCCGCTACCGTCGCGCGATCCGAACCTCGCGGGTCGCCAGACGCCCACCTTCACGCCGATCGGCCCGCGCACGGCCACCGAGGCTTGCGGCAGCCGCGTGTTCCTCGCCCTGGCGATCTGCATGGACCGCGAATGCGAGCGGGCCCCATTTCGCGACCAGCCCGACTGCAAGAGGGTGCTGGACATGAAGCGGCATCGCGAGAACCAATAGCGCGAGACAGCGCCTTTCAGGCGTCGAGCACCGACAGAAACTGCTTCAGCTCGGCCGTCTGCGGCGCGCCGAACAGCGCATCCGGCGGCCCGATTTCGTGGATGCGGCCGGCGTGCATGAACACCACGCGGTCCGACACCTTGCGCGCGAAGCTCATCTCGTGCGTGACCATCAGCAAGGTCATGCCTTCCTCGGCCAGCGATTCGACGACCCGCAGCACCTCGCCGACGAGCTCAGGGTCGAGCGCCGAGGTGATCTCGTCGCACAGCAGCACGGCCGGCTGCATCGCGAGCGCGCGGGCGATCGCGACGCGCTGCTGCTGGCCGCCCGAGAGCTGGTCGGGCTGCGCATCGAACTTGTCGGCCAGCCCGACGCGGGCGAGGAGCCGGCGCGCCTGCTCGATCGTCTCGCCGCTCGTTGCCTTCTTCACGAGCGTCGGCGCGAGCATCACGTTGCGGCCCACGCTCAGGTGCGGGAACAGGTTGAAGCTCTGGAAGATCATGCCGACGTGCTGGCGCAGCGCGCGCATCGCCTTCGCGTCGCCGTGGCGCAGCGGCTGCCCGTCGACCGTCAGCGCCCCGTCGTCGAAGGTCTCGAGCCCGTTCACGCAGCGCAGCAGCGTGCTCTTGCCCGAGCCGCTCTTGCCGATGATCGCGATCACCTCGCCGCGCTGTACGTCGAGGTCGATTCCCTTGAGCACTTCGTTCGGGCCGTAGCGCTTGCGCAGCCCTGCGATCTGGACGATGGGTTCAGCGGTGGCCATGCAGTTTGTTCTCCAACGACTTGCTCCAGGCCGAGATCGGGTAGCAGAGCACGAAATACATGAGCGCCACGCAGGCGTAGACGGTGAAGGGCTTGAAGGTCGCGTTCGTGATCATCGTGGACGCCTTCGTCATCTCGATGAAGCCGATCACCGACGCGAGCGCGGTGCCCTTGATCACCTGAACCAGGAAGCCCACCGTCGGCGGGACCGCGACGCGCAGCGCCTGCGGGCCGATCACGTGAACGAGCTGCTCGCGCAGATTCAATGCGAGCGCGCTCGACGCCTCCCATTGCCCCTTCGCGACCGAGGCGACGCAGCCGCGCCAGATCTCGGTGAGGAACGCGCTCGTGTACAGCGTCAGCGCGAGCGCGGCAGCGACCCACGGCGACACGTTGATGCCGAACAGCCCGAGTCCGAAATAGGCGAGGAAGAGCTGCATCAGCAGCGGCGTCCCCTGGAAGAGCTGCACGTAGGCGCCCACCAGCGTGTCGGCGCCGCGCAGCTTCGCGATGCGCGCGACCAGCAGCGCGAGCCCGACGAGCGTGCCGCCGGCGAACGCGATCAACGAGAGCAGCACGGTCCAGCGCGCCGCGAGCAGCAGGTTGCGCAGGATGTCCCAGAGCGAGAAGTCGACCATGTCTCTCGCTCCTCAGCGCCCGAACAGCAGCCGCGGCCCGGCCCAGTTCAGCAAGCGGCGCAATGCAATCGCAAGCAGCAGGTACAGCAGTGTCGCGATCAGCGTGGACTCGAACGCGCGGAAGTTGCGCGAATGGATCAGGTTGGATGCGTACGACAGTTCGGGTGTCGAGATCTGCCCGCACACCGCCGAGCCCAGCATCACGATGATGATCTGGCTGACGAGCGCCGGCCACACGCGCTTGAAGGACGGCGGCAGCACGACGCGCGTGAACACCTGCATCTCGGTCAACGCGAGGCTGCGCGCCGCCTCGATCTGGCCGCGCGGCGTCGCCACGATGCCGGCGCGGATGATCTCGCAGGCATAGGCGCCGAGGTTGATCACCATTGCCAGCACCGACGCGCTCTCGGCCGAAAGCTTCACGCCCAGCCCCGGCAGGCCGAAGAACACGAAGAAGAGCTGGACGATGAACGGCGTGTTGCGGATCAGCTCGACGTACGCGCCGACCAGCGTGCGCAGCCATGCCGAGCCGTGCAGCCGCGACCATGCGCAGGCGACGCCGAGCGCGACGCCGACCGTCGCGGAGACGGCGGTCAGCGCGACGGTCACGCCCACGCCCTTGGCCAGGAGCGGCCATTCGGCGAGCACCGCGCCGAAATCGAACGAGATCATGACGAAGAGCTCAGCAGCTCAAGGCAGCTCGCCGACCGGCCGTCCCAGCCACTTCATCGCCATCTTGTTCAGCTCGCCACTCTTCTTCGCGTCGGCGATGATCTCGTTGACCTTGTTGCGCAGCTTGTCCTCGCCCTTGGCCACGCCGATGAAGTTCGGAGAGTCCTTCAGCAGCAGCTTGAACTCGGTGTTCAGCTGCGGGTTCTTCGCCATCATGTTGCCGGCCACCGAGGCACCCAATGCCACCAGCTGCACCTGGCCCGAGACGTAGGAGGCGATCGTCGCGTTGTTGTCCTCGAAGCGCTTGACGTCGGTGCTTGCCGGCTGGATCTTGCCGAGCTCCTGGTCTTCCATCGCGCCGCGCGTCACGCCGACGCTCTTGCCGGCCAGGTCGGCCGGCGTCTTCACCGCGACGGCCTTGGGCCCGAACACGGCCTGGAAGAACGGCGAGTAGGCGTTCGTGAAGTCGATGACCTTCTCGCGCTCCGGGTTCTTGCCGAGCGTGGAGATCACGAGGTCGGCCTTCTTGGTCTGCAGATACGGAATCCGGTTCGCGCTCGTCACAGGCAGCAGCTCCACCTTCACGCCGAGCTTGGCGCCGATCAGGTTGGCCATGTCGATGTCCAGGCCCTGCGGCTGCAGGTCCGTGCCGACATAGCCGTACGGGGCCGAGTCGGTCGGGATCGCGATCGTGATGCTCTTCTTCGCGACGATCTCGTCGAGTGCGTTCTGGGCCAGCGCAGGCGCGGCGAACATCGCACTGGCGGCGAGCGCGCACACGTGGGTCAGGAAAGAGCGCGGGGTCATCGGGTCTCCTCGGAAGAACTTGTGTAGGGGTTGTCTGAAGGGCAGACGGTCAAACCGTCGCCGACCCCTATGCAAACTCCGTGCCGGTGAGCGCTCAGAACCGCGACGGCAGCGGGTCGCGCAGGCGGATCAGCGTACGCTGCAGGAGTTTCGCGTCGGCGCTGGCGCGGTGCCGCTGCATGCGCAGCTCGCGCGCGACCTGCTGTTTCAGCACATCCCAGTACGCAGCCTCGCGTTCGTTGAGCAGCACGCGCAGGTTCTCGAGCCGAAAGCTCGGCGTCATCTGTGCCGCCTCGAACAGCGTCGCGAGCCAGGGGTAGTCGTGGGCCCAGCCGTCGCAGTACATGGTCTGGCCGTCCAGATGCTCGTTCAGGTGCTGAGCCACCTCGGTGACGCTGCGGCCGCAGGCCTGCAGCGTGCCCGGGGCGATGCGGTGCACGCGCTCGGCGCTCGGGTCCCAGTGCGTCCAGTTCGGCAGCGGGCGGATCAGGGTGCAGTAGGTCTGGCCGTCGGGCAGCACGTAGCCGATCTCGATCGGATAGCTGTCCCGGCCGAAGCCCGAGGCCTCCACGTCGAGCACGCCGGGCGGAGGCGGCGCGGTCTCGTCGAGGCTGGCGTAGAAGCTGTCCCAGTCCACTTCCATGAGCGCAGCATAGGCCAGCCGCGTGCGTAACGCGAATCCCGCGTTTCATGGGGTGCCGTTCCCCCGGGTTCCCGCCGTTGGAGGCGTCCGCGCCCTGCGCTATACCGTGGGCTTCCCCACGATGCCTTCACGGAGCCTGTCTTGAGCGATGTCCACCAGCCCGCGCCGCAGCGCCCGCACCACAAGATCTGGCCCAAGCGGCTGCCGCGCGAACTGACCATTCCCGAGACGACGCTGTTCTTCAATCTGGAGGTCGCGGCCAGGCGCTTTCCGAACAAGCCGGCCTACCTGTTCTTCGGCCGCGCGCTGAGCTATGCGCAGCTGAAGGCGCAGGCCGAGGCGGTGGCCGGCTGGCTGCAGAGCGTGGGCGTGCAGGCCGGTGATCGGGTTGCGATCTTCATGCAGAACTGCCCGCAGTTCGCGGTGGCGTACTACGGTGTCCAGCGCGCGAACGCGGTGGTCGTGCCGGTCAACCCGATGAACAAGGCCGAGGAGTTCAAGCACTTCATCACCGACCCGCAAACCAAGGTCGTGATCTGCAGTGCCGACCTCGCGCCCATTGTCGCGAGCGCGAATGCCGCGCTGCCCGACGCGCAGCGCGCCGGCGCGGTGCTCGTGACGCGCTACACCGACGCGATGCCCGAGGGGCCGATCGCGCCGGACGATGCGCCACCGCCGGCGATCGACGCCTGGCTGCGCGCCGACGTTGCGCTGCCCGAAGGCTGCACGCGCTGGACCGACGCACTCGCGCAGAACCGCGTTCCGGGCCCGCAGACAGCGCAGCCCGACGACCTCGCGATGCTGCCCTACACCTCGGGCACCACCGGCGCGCCGAAAGGCTGCATGCACACCCACCGCACGCTGCTCGCCAATTGCTGCGGCGGCGGCCTGTGGAGCCACGCGAGCGCCGAGACCGTCAGCCTCGCAGTGGTGCCGATGTTCCACATCACCGGCATGCTGTACGGCGTGCTCGGCAATGTCTTCACCGGCAGCACCAGCGTGATCCTGCCGCGCTGGGACCGCGAGCTCGCCGGCCGGCTGATCTCGAAGTACCGGATCACGCACTGGACCTGCATCCCGACGATGATCATCGACCTGTTCGGCAGCCCGAACTACAAGAGCTTCGACCTCACCAGCCTCAGCTACATCAGCGGCGGCGGCGCGGCGATGCCGCAGGCGGTGGCGCAGCGCCTGCTCGACGAGTTCGGCCTCACCTTCGCCGAAGGCTATGGCCTGACCGAAACCGCCGCACCCACGCACGCCAACCCGCCCGAGCGCGCGAAGCTGCAATGCCTGGGCATCCCGATCTACGGTGTCGACTCGCGCGTCGTCGACCCGCTGACGATGCAGGAACTGCCGAGCGGCGAGGTCGGCGAGATCATCAGCCGCGGCCCGATGGTGTTCAAGGGCTACTGGGGCCATCCGGATGCGACGGCGGCCGCCTTCGTCGAATTCGAGGGCCAGCGCTTCTTCCGCACCGGCGACCTCGGCTACATGGATGCCGAGGGCTACTTCTTCATGACCGACCGGCTCAAGCGCATGATCAATGCGAGCGGCTACAAGGTCTGGCCGGCCGAGGTGGAGATGCTGCTGTACAAGCACCCGGCGGTGCAGGAGGCCTGCATCATCGCGGCGCGCGACCCGTATCGCGGCGAGACGGTGAAGGCCGTCGTCGTGCTGCGCGCCGACGCGAAGGGCAAGACCACCGCCGACGACATCATCAACTGGGCGCGCGACAACATGGCCGCCTACAAGGCGCCGAAGATCGTGCAGTTCGTCGAGAGCCTGCCGAAGTCGGGTTCGGGCAAGGTGATGTGGCGGCTGCTGCAGGACCAGGAGGCCGAGGCGGCCGCGCGATGAAGCGCTTCGTCCGCAGCGGGCGAGCCGAATTGTGCGTGGAAGATTCGGGCACGCCCGGCCCGGCAGTCGTGTGCCTGCATGCCGGCGTGGCCGACCGGCGCATGTGGGGGCCTCAGATCGATGCACTGCGCACGAGCCATCGGGTGATCGCCTACGACCGGCGCGGCTTCGGCGAGACGCGCTACGAGGCCGAGCGGTTCTCGCACGTGGATGACCTGATCGCGGTCCTCGACGAGGCGCAGATCGATTCGGCCGTGCTGATGGGCTGCTCGCAGGGCGGCCGGTTCTCGATCGACGCGGCACTCGCGCATCCGTCGCGTGTGCGCGCGCTGGTGCTGGTGGCCAACGCGGTGACCGGCGCGCCCGAGTCCACCGAGCCCGATCCGCCGCACGTGCAGGCGCTGGTCGATGAATACGAGCGCGCGCAGCAGCAGGGCGATGCGGCGGCGCTGAACGAGATCGAATGCCGCGTGTGGCTCGACGGGCCGCAGGCGCAGGGCGGGCGAGTGCAGGGGCCGCTGCGCGAGCTGTTCCTGTCGATGAACGGGATCGCGCTGGCCGCGCCGCCGGTCGGGGAGGCGATTGCTTCGCCGTCGGCGTGGGAGCGTCTCGAACAGATCGGGGTGCCGACGCTCGCGATCTGGGGGATGCTCGACTTCCCTCATCTGCGCCGGCGCATGGTCGAGGTCGCGCGGCGCATTCCGGGCGCGCGGTCGTTCGTGATGGACGGCGTGGCGCATCTGCCGGGGCTGGAGGCGCCGGAGGCGTTCAATCGAAAGGTAGCGGCGCTTCTCGCCAGGACTTCGACAAGCTCAGTCCGGACGGACTGAGGCGAGAGCCGTTCGCCCTGAGCCTGTCTGCGGGCTTGTCGCGGTGCTCAGCGATAGGCCGACTCGCTCGGCCGCACCGTCATGTACAGCGGCTTCCCACCTGCCGAGGCGGCCCCGCCGCGCAGCACCTTCAGCACGCAGTCGCGGTGCACGCGGCTCGCGTCGAGCGTCTGGTGCAGCCGGTCCACCGAATCGATCGTCACGCCGTCGAGCCCGACGATCAGGTCGCCTTCGCGCAAGCCAGCGAGCGCGGCCGGGCTGTTCGGCTCGACCGTCGAGACCCGCACGGCATGGCCTTGCGCGAGCCCGAACGCGATCACCACGCGCCGGTCGAGCGCCATCGTCGCGCCGCCGACGCCGAGGTAGCCACGCCGCACACGCCCGTGCTGCAACAACTGCGGGATCACCCAGCTTGCGATGTCGACCGACACCGCAAAGCTGATCGACTGCGCGCCGCGAATGATCGCGGTGTTGACGCCGATCACCTCGCCGCGCGAATTGAGCAGCGGCCCGCCCGAGTTGCCCGGGTTCAGCGCCGCGTCGGTCTGGATCACGTCGGGGATCAGCCGTCCGCTGCCCGAACGCATGCTGCGCCCGAGCGCACTGACGATGCCGGCGGTGACCGTGTGTTCGAAGCCGAGCGGGTTGCCGATCGCGATCGCGATCTCGCCGCGCTTGAGCGTGGCCGAACGGCCCAGCGGCAACGGCGCGAGCGAGCCGCGCGACATGCCGTCGATGCGCAGCACCGCGAGGTCGGTGTCGGGATCGTCGCCGACCCAGCGCGCCTCGAACTCGCGCCCGTCGCTGAGCGACACGCGGTGGCGCTTGCCGGTCGGTCGCTCGTTGCCGCCGGCGCGCACCACGTGCGAGTTGCTCAGCAGATAACCGTCCGGCGTGAACAAGAAGCCCGAGCCGCTGCCGAGCTGCGCGTCGCGGTTGTTCGGCTGGCCGCTGACCTGCACGGCCGCGACGCTCGGGCCGGCTCGCTCGACCACGCCCGAAACGGTGTCGGAATACGCGTCGAGCAGGAAGGCGTCGGTGGCACCCAAGTGAAATCCTCCAGGCAACCATCTGGAGCCCGGTCCAGCGGCTTTCAAGAGAGCCCGCTCGTCATGGCAACACCCGACGCCGGAACCGGCCGCCGGTGCGACACTCGGTCGCCCATGAGCCTGCCGCCTGCCGAACTCGCCGCCCGCTTCGATCTGCGCCACCTCGACGCGGCGTTCTACGACAACCCGTTCCCGACGTTGCGCGCCTTGCGGGAGCACGAGCCGGTCAAGCGCATGCCGGACGGCAGCGTGTTCCTGACCCGCTATGCCGACATCGTCGCGGTCTACAAGGACCCGAAGACCTTCAGTTCCGACAAGCGCGAGGAGTTCGGCCCGAAGTACGGCGACTCGGCGCTGTTCGAGCACCACACCACCAGCCTCGTCTTCAACGATCCTCCGCTGCACACCCGTGTGCGCCGGCTGATCGCCGGCGCGCTGACGCCCAAGCACATCGCTGCGATGGAGGACGGCCTGGTGCGGCTGGTCGACGGTCTGCTCGACGCGATGCAAGGGCGCGCCGAGCGCGGCGAGACGATCGACCTGATCGAGTCGTTCGCCGGCGCGATCCCCGTGGAGATCATCGGCAACCTGCTCGGCGTGCCGCATGACGAGCGCGGCCCGATGCGCGGCTGGTCGCTCGCGATCCTCGGTGCGCTCGAGCCGGTGCTGAGCGCCGAGCTCGAAGGCCGCGGCAACGCGGCGGTGCGCGACATGCTTGCGTACCTGGAAGGCCTGGTGGAACGCCGGCGTGCCGCGCCCGGCGATCCGGAGAGCGACGTGCTGACGCGGCTGATCCAGGGCGACGTTGGCGAGGCCGGCACCGAGCGGCTGCTCGCGAAGGAGTTGCTGCACAACTGCATCTTCCTGCTCAACGCCGGCCATGAGACCACGACCAACCTGATCGGCAACGGCCTGAAGTGCCTGCTCGATTGGCCGCAGCAGAAGGCGCTGCTGCTCGCCCAGCCCGAGCTGATCCGGACCGCGATCGAGGAGTTCCTGCGCATCGAAAGCTCGAACCAGCTCGGCAATCGCATCACGACCTGTGCCACCGAGATCGGCGGCGTGGTGCTCGGCCCGCGCACCTTGGTGACGCTGTGCATCGCGGCTGCCAACCGCGACCCGGCGCAGTTCGCCGATCCCGACCGCCTCGACATCACCCGTTCGCCGAACCGGCATGTCGCGTTCGGCTCGGGCATCCATCAATGCGTGGGCATGGGGCTCGGGCGGCTCGAAGGGCGCGTCGCGATCGGCCGGTTCCTCGCGCGCTTTCCCGACTACCGGCTCGTCGGCCCGGCGCAGCGCTCGCAGCGGGTGCGCTTTCGCGGGCATGTGAGCTTGCCGTGCGAGCTGATCTGAATCCTCCCAACAGAGACCCACCAACATGAAGAAGACCCTCCTCGCGGCGACCCTGCTCGCGATGCTGAGCGCAGCAGCTCCGGCGCTCGCACAGATCAAGATCGGCGTGACGCTCTCGACCACCGGCCCGGCCGGATCGCTCGGCATTCCGGAGAAGAACACGATCGCACTGCTGCCGAAGACGATTGCCGGCAAGAGCGTCGAGTACATCGTGCTCGACGATGCGAGCGACAGCAGCGCCGCCGTCGTCAATACGCGCCGCCTGATCTCCGAAGACAAGGTCGACGCGATCATCGGCTCGACGACGACGCCCAACACCCTCGCGATGATCGACGTGATTGCCGAGAACGCGACGCCCGTGATCTCGCTCGCGTCGTCGGCCCGCATCATCGAGCCCATGAGCGCGAAGAAGGCATGGATGTTCAAGACGCCGCAGACCGACACGATGATGGTGCTCGCGATCCTCGAGCATGCCGCGAGCCGCGGCATCAGGACGATGGGCTACATCGGCTTCAACGACGCGCTCGGCGAAGCCTTCTACGCCGAGTTCGAGAAGTTCGCGTCGGTGCGCAACATCAAGATCGTGGCGAGCGAGCGCTACGCGCCGCGCGACACCAGCGTGACCGCGCAGGTGCTCAAGCTGGTCGCCGCGCAGCCCGAGATGGTGGTGATCGGCGCCTCCGGCACGCCGGCCGTGCTGCCGGCGCGCGCGCTCGCCGAGCGCGGCTACAAGGGCAGCGTCTATTTCAACCACGGCGTCGCGAACAACGACTTCCTGCGCGTCGGCGGCAAGGACATCGAAGGCGCGTTCGTGCCGACCAGCCCGGTCGTCGTCGCCGCGGCACTGCCCGCCAACCACGCGGCAAAGGGGCAGGCGGTCGACTACGCGAAGCGCTACGAAGCCGCCAACGGCGCGGGCAGCGTATCCGCGTTCGGTGCCTACACCTGGGATGCCGGCCTGCTGTTCGCCAACGCGATTCCGGTCGCGCTGAAGACGGCGCAGCCCGGCACGCGCGAGTTCCGCGGCGCGCTTCGCGATGCACTCGAGGCGGTGCGCGACCTGCATGTGTCCAACGGCGTGGTCAACATGTCGAAGAACGACCATCTCGGCCTCGACCAGCGCGCACGCGTGATCGTGAAAGTGGTGGATGGCAAATGGCAGCTCCAATGAAGAGGCTGATCGCGGCGGCTGGCGCGGCGCTGTGCATCGCGGGTTGCGCCGGCGGGTCGAACGCGCTGTCGGCCAGGCAGGAGCCGACCCTGTACGAACGCCTCGGCGGCCGCGCCGCGATCACCGCGGTGGTCGATGACGCGATTGCCAACGTCACGGCCGATCCGCGGATCAACCGGCGCTTTGCGAACGCCGGTCCCGGGCTGGCGCACAACCTCGTCGATCTTGTCTGCGTGCGTACCGGCGGCCCGTGCACCTACCGCGGCCTCGACATGGCCACCGCCCACGAAGGCATGTTCATTCGCGACGACGAGTTCGACGCGCTGGTCGAAGACATGGAGAAGTCGCTCGACAAGTTCAAGGTACCGGCGCGCGAGAAGGCCGAGGCGCTCGCGATCCTTCGACAGATGAGGAACGCGATCGTCGGGCACTGAGGCGTTACGCGCTGTGACAGATCGGGTCCGGAGGGGCTACTTGATCATCAACTGCCCGCGGATCTCGCCGCCCGGGTTGGCCGCGGTGTGCACGTTGATGTACCACTTGCCGGCCAGCATGTCGGCCGCCTGCGCATCGGTCAGCGTCGCGGTGCTCTCGGTGGCGCTCGCAGGGTTGGCGAGCGGCACCACGACGCCGGCGTTCTCGCCCGCCAGGGCCGGCCCGTGGAAGTGCGCCATCGTGGCCGGGCCGCTGAGCCCGGTGTAGACGAGCTTCCAGCTGAGCACCTTGCTCTGCTTGTCGTAACGGCCGGTCAGCGTGCCGGTGGCCGGGCTCTGGTTCGGCGGTACCTCGGCCGCGCTGCTGAGCGTCGAGCTGACCGTGACGCTGCTGCCGGCCATCGACGCACAGGCGCCGAGCATGAACAGCACGAAGACAGCGGCAGTGCTTCCACCGCGAAGAAGTTGCGAGCGAGTGACCATGACATCTCCTGCCGGGGCGGGACGCAGCCGCCAAGAGATCGCTTATGGCATGTTCACCGGTCCGGCGCAACGCTCGAAGCGTCGCGCAACGATGCAGCCGTATCAGTAGGTTGCGCGCCCGCCCGAGAGGTCGAACACCGCGCCGGTGCTGAAGGCGCAGTCTTCGGAGGCGAGCCAGGCGATCATCGCGGCCGCTTCGTCGACCTGCAGGAAGCGGCCCATCGGAATCTTGCTCAGCATGAAGTCGATGTGCTGCTGCGTCATGGAGTCGAAGATCGCGGTCTTCGCGGCCGCCGGCGTCACCGCGTTGACGAGCACGCCCTTTGTGGCGAGTTCCTTCGCGAGCGATTTTGTCAGCGCAATCAGCCCCGCCTTGGACGCGCTGTAGTGCGACGCGTTCGGGTTGCCTTCCTTGCCGGCGATCGACGCGATGTTGACGATGCGCCCGTAGCCCTGCTTGATCATCTGCGGCACGACCGCGCGGCTGGTCAGGAACGGGCCGACGAGGTTGACCTCGATCACGCGCCGCCACACCTCGGGCTCGAGCTCCCAGGTCACGCCGTTGCCGCCGGTGATGCCGGCGTTGTTGACGAGGATGTCGATGCGGCCGTGCGCGTCGACGGCTGCTTTCGTCGCGGCCGCGATATCGGCTTCGACGCTGAGCTCGACCACCTCGCTGCTCGCGCGACCCGCCAGCTTCTCGGACTCGATGAGCGCATTCAGCGCGTTCTCAGCCTCGTGCAGGCGCTTCGCGTCGATGTCCCACAGCGCGACGCTCGCGCCCGAGCGCAGCATGCGCTGCGCCGCGGCCAGGCCGATGCCCTGCGCGCCGCCGGTGATCACCGCGACGCGGTTCTTCAGGTCGATCTGGTTCACTTCGAGAGTCCCTTCAGCGTTTCGCTCGCATTCGGCAGCTTCGAGCAATCGTCGATGTACTGCCGGATGATCTCGGCGAAATTCTCGTGCGGTTTCAGGCCGAGACCGGCGGCGCGCGCGCCGCTCGCACCCGACGGCCAGTTCGCGACGATGCCGGCGATGCGCTCGTCGCGCTCGAAGCGGACCCGCTCGCGCGCCGCCTTGCCCGCCACCTGCTCGAGTGCGGCCAGCATCTCGGAGACGCGCACGTTCAGCGCCGGCAGGTTCAATGCGCTGCGCCCGACGATCTGCTCGCGGCTCGCCTCGAACACCGCGATCAGCCCGTCGACCGTGCGTGCCGGCGACGACACGGGGTGCGACACCTCGGGCGAGACCGGGCACACCGACTCGGCGCCGGCGAGCGGCTCGCGGATGATCCCGGAGAAGAACGACGACGCCGCGCCGTTCGGCCGGCCGGGGCGCACGGTCACGGTCATCAGGCGCGCGCTGCGGCCGTCGATGTAGCCCTTGCGCGTGTAGTCGGCCACCAGGTGCTCGCAGATCAGCTTCTGCGTGCCGTACGAGGTCTGCGGCGCGGGGATCGTGTCGTCGGCGACGATGCTCGGCAGCGGCAGCGCCGGGTCGGGGCCGAAGACCGCCACCGAGCTCGAGAACACCACGCGCGGCACCTTGCCGCCGGCGTTCACCCGCAAGCGCAGCGCATCCAGCAGCGCACGGGTGCTGTCGAGGTTGGAGCGCAGGCCGAGCTCGAAGTCGGCCTCGCACTCGCCCGACACGGCCGAAGCGAGGTGGAACACGCCGTCGAACGAATCGTCGCCGGCATCGGGACCTAGAAGCGCATCGGTCTGCGCGAGCAGCGGACCGGTGCGTGCCGTGACCCGCGCGTCGGCCAGCAGGTCCGAGGGCGGCGGCGCAATGTCGGTCAGCACGACGCTCGTGATCTTCTCGCCGGCGAGCCTGGGGCGGGCGAGCAGCGTGCGCGCGAGGCGGGCGCCGAGGAATCCTCCGCCGCCGGTGATCAGCAACTTCATCTCGTGTTCTCCTGGTGTGGTCGATAGCGTTCGAACCAGCGCAGGCCGGCGGACGTCGCGCCGGCCGGCCGGTATTCGCAGCCGATGTGTCCGCGCCAGCCGAGCGCGTCGATCAGCGCGAACAGGTAGTCGTGCTGCACTTCGCCGTCGTCGGGCTCGTGCCGGTCGGGCACGCCGGCGATCTGGATGTGGCCGACCCGGCCGGTCGGCAGGTACTTGCGCAGCTTCATCGCCAGGTCGCCCTCGACGATCTGGCAGTGGTACAGGTCCATCTGCACCTTCAGGTTGGGCGCACCGACCTCGGCGACGACCTCGTGCGCATCGTCCTGCCGATTCAGGAAGTAGCCGGGAATGTCGCGCCGGTTGATCGGCTCGATCAGCACGTCGATGCCGGCGGCGGCTGCTTCGCGTGCCGCCCACGCGAGGTTGGCGAGATAGGTCGCACGCAGCGGCGCACGTTCCGCGCCGGCCGGCACCAGCCCGGCCATCACGTGCACGCGCGGGCAGCGCAACGCGGCCGCATACGGCAGGGCCTGCTCGAGCCAGCCGCGCCTGAACTCGTCTTCGCGCCCGGGCAGGCAGGCGATGCCGCGCTCGCCGGCCTCGAACTGGCCCGGCGGCGCGTTGAACAGCACCTGGCGCAGGCCGTGCTCGGCCAGGCGCGATGCCAGCTCGGCATGCGGGTGCGCATACGGGAACAGGTACTCGACAGCGGTGAAGCCGTCCGCCGCGGCCGCCGCAAAGCGATCGACGAACGGATGCTCGACATACATCATCGACAGGTTGGCAGCGAATTGCGGCATGGCGGCTCTCTCGTCGAACGGTTCACCAGTGTGCGCCGAAGGCGGTGCGCAGCTCGTCGATCTGGGCCGCCGACAGCGGCGCCGGCTTCGAGCCCGGCATCAGCCACAGCCTGGCGGTTTCTTCGAGCTCTTCGAGCGTGGCCATCGCAGCAGCCGGCGACTCGTGCCACACGAGCGGGCCGACCCGCTCGAGCAGCACTGCGCGGATCGGCACGCCGCGCTCGTGCTGCAGCGCAATGCGTTCGGCGACGAGGCGCGCGACGGCCGGATCGCCGGGCCGGTGGTACGGCAGCAGCGGCACGTGGCCCACCTTCATCACGAAGTACGGCGTGATCGGCGGCAGCACATCGTCGCCGTTCGCGAGGCCGGCCAGCGTGAGCGCGACCGCGTGCGTACTGTGCGTGTGCACGATGCAGCTCGCGCGCGGCTCGGCCGCGTAGATGCGGCGGTGCAGGGCGAGCGTCTTGCTCGCCCGCTCGCCGCCGATCGCGATGCCCTCGACGTCGACATGTGCGAGCTGCGCGGGCTCGAGGAATCCGAGGCAGGCATCGGTCGGCGTGATCAGAAAACCGTGCCCATCGGGCAGCCGAACGCTGATGTTGCCGGCGCTCGCATGCACGTAGCCGCGTTCGAACAGCGAGCGGCCGATGCGGCAGATTTCGGCACGTTCGAGCGTGTGCAATGAGTTCATCGCGAGACCTCCATCGTTAGGGCCTCGGCAAAGAACGCCGGGCCGCCGAAGTTGCCCGACTTCAGCGCAAGCTGCAACGGCCGCCCTTCGGCCTGAGTCCACGGCACCCCGGGGCAGATGGGCGCGCCGATGCGCAGCTGCGTCACGCCGAGTGCGCCGACGACCGCGCCCGAAGTCTCGCCGCCGGCGACAACCAGGCGCTGCACGCCGCGCTCGACGAGCGCTCGTGCGATCTGCGCGAGGCAGCGCTCGACCAGCTCGCCTGCATGTGCGGCGCCGAGCTCGGCCTGCACGACGCGCAAGGCATCGGGTGCCGTGCTCGCGTAGACCAGCACCGGCTCGCTGGCGATTCGCTGCGCGGCCCACGCGAGCGCGGCATCGGCCACTGCCTCGCCACGGGCGAGCGCGATCGGGTCGATCGCGAACGCGGGCCGGCCTTCCTGCTGCCACGCCTTCACCTGTGCGAGCGTGGCCTGCGAGCACGAGCCGGACAGCACGGCGGCGGGTCCGCCGATGGCATCGAGCCGCGCCGCCGCGGCGTCGGGCCGGATCCAGCCGCGCCGCTCGTAGGCGGCCGGTAGCCCGAGCGCGAGGCCGGAGCCGGCCGTCAGCAGCGGCCAGTCGACGCACGCCGCGGCCAGGGTGCGCAGCGCGTCGTTGTCGATCGCATCGGCGATCGCGATCGAGACGCCGTCGCCGCGCAGTGCGGCGACGCGCGCCTGCACCGCGGCTGCGCCTTGCGCGACCGTGTCGTGCCGGATCAGCCCGACCCGCCGCCCTCGGCATTGCGCCTGCAGCACGCGCACGAGGTTCGCGTCATGCATGGGCGTCAGCGGATGGTGGCGCATGCCCGAGTCGGACAGCAGCTCGTCGCCGACGAACAGGTGACCGCGGAAAATCGTGCGGCCGTTCTCCGGAAACGCGGGGCAGGCGAGCGTGAAGTCGGTGCCGAGCGCGGTCATCAGCGCCTCGGTGACCGGGCCGATGTTGCCGGCAGGCGTCGAGTCGAAGGTCGAGCAGTACTTGAAGTAGCACTGGCGCATGCCGGCACGCTGCAGCCAGCGCAGCGCGGCGAGCGACTCGGCCAGCGCCTCCGCGGCCGGGACGGTGCGGGTCTTCAGCGCGACGACGATCGCATCGGCGTCGGGGGCCGGTTGCTGCTCGGCTGGAACGCCGATCAACTGCACGGTGCGCATGCCGGCGCGCACGAGCATGCTGGCAACGTCGGTCGCACCGGTGAAGTCGTCGGCGATGACGCCGAGGGTCAGCACGGCGCCCAGCTCCATCGAAGGGCCCGAGCAACTCGCGGGCTTCGATACCTCAGCCCGAACGGTGCCCCACCTGGAACTCGCGCGTTCTTCATGTCGTTCCCGCACGCTTCGGCAACTCGAGCCCCGCGAGCCCCGCATAGAACTTGATCACCGCCGAATCGTCCTCCCCGCCATGCCCCGCCGCCGCCGTGGCGAGATAGAGCTGATGCGCCGCCGCCGCCAGCGGCAGCGGAAACGCGAGCTTGCGCGCCGCATCGAGCACGATGCCCAGATCTTTCACGAAGATGTTGACGGCCGACAGCGGCGTGTAGTCGCCTTCGAGGATGTGCGGCACGCGGTTCTGGAACATCCAGCTCATGCCGGCCGAGTTGCAGATCACGTCGTACAGCGCGTGCGGATCGGCGCCGGCGCGCATGCCGAGCGCCATCGCCTCGCAGGCCGCGGCGATGTGCACGCCGGCGAGATGCTGGTTGACCATCTTCACCGTCGAGCCGATACCGGCGCGATCGCCGAGCCGGTAGACCTTGCCGGCCAGCGCATCGAGCGCATTGCCGGCCGCGGCGAACGCCTCGGGCCGGCCCGAGGCCATCACCGTCATCTGCCCGTCGGCGGCCTTCTTCGCGCCGCCCGAGACCGGCCCGTCGATCAGCCACAGCCCGCGCTGCT
>Ga0075370_10000156_pt1 | contig 23269 bp, 22 predicted proteins | sample EndMethybrTD3035_FD_71398 | JGI IMG/M metagenome (GOLD analysis project Ga0075370, IMG submission 71398) | Populus endosphere microbial communities from Tennessee, USA - Endosphere MetaG P. TD hybrid TD303-5 | ecosystem: Host-associated > Plants > Roots > Endosphere | place: USA: Tennessee... | reverse complement strand
TATTCGGACTGATCATTCAGGGAAAACTCCCCTCCACGAAAGTATTTGAAAACGAAAGAATTCTTGCCATCGAAGACATCCATCCGGTGGCGCCCGTTCATATTTTAATCATGCCAAAAAAAGAAATTCCTAATTTGCAAAGCGTGCAACCGGAAGATTATGCCTTGATCGCAGAGATCGTCGAAGTGGCCCAGCAGATCGCTGAAGAAAAAGGCGTTGCAGATGGATACAGGCTTCTAACCAACAATGGCCCCGATGCAGGCCAAGTCATTTTCCATCTCCATTTTCATTTGATCGGCGGGAGAGTCCTCGGAAAGCTTGTGTAAGATTTAGTAATAGCGGGAAAGGCTTCTTGGTTTTGCAAATGGGTTTTCAGAAAAAGATTTTGTCGGATATAGATTGCACAGTTCAAAGCTTGGTCTTTTGACAGGGTACTTGTTCACTGCAACACTATAGAGGATGCTAAAAAGACCCGTAGCTACAGCCATCTTTGGCCGATTGATTAGTGCTAGGGCTAGAGCTGTCGCTACGGCTGTAAGCTGAATAGTTAGAAATTGCTTTCTATTAGCAGGCTGTATCGCTTCCCAAACACGATGCACAGGACTCTGAATCGAAGAAGAATGCATAGAAGTTCTCTAAAATGGACGAAATCTTAGGCGAACTTCGCGTATTTGCCAATGAATTTTTCCCAAAAACTAAGGCGCTGCGATTCAGAAGTGCGAAGCAAGGGGATGCAAGCAGCAAAATGGGGTTCGGTGGGATCGAGTGATTCAGCTGTGATTTCCAAATGGACGCCGCTAAGGATGGCTTTCCCTTTGCCGATAGAACATTCAATAATAGCGGGCGGTTGGTTGGGAAGGTCGGCATAGCGGGCTAAAATGCGGCAAGTAGAGAAATCGCCTGCAAAGAAGCAGCCGCCATAATGATAAGAATGGAAGGTTCCTTCTTCTGTGATGAGAGGCGCGGCTCGAGAGCCTTGCCGGCTGCCGTAAACGTAAGTTCCGGGACCGTAGGCAGGACCGATCGCCAACCCAGAAAAAAAAGAAAGTTCTCTCTCTTCGCAGATTTCCAGAGGATACCCTTTTTCAAACTCAAAGCTTTTACAGCCGTAGTAGGCTCCGGCGCAGATGCCTAGATAGGTGCCCCCGCTTTCTACAAAGGCGCGGATTTTTTGGTTTCCTCGGCCTTGTAAAGCGGCGTGGTAAAGGCGATCCCGGCCTCCCGGCATAATGAAAAGGGAAGCTTTTTGGTCCCAGTCTCCCTCGATCAAATCTAGAGCGGACAAAGAGGTTCCTTCAATAAGGCCTTGATACCAAGTCCCTTCTCCTCTATAAATAGCGATTTTTTGAACCATATTGTTAGTATTATAGGCGATTTGGCATATAGAGGCTTTGGGAAATAGATATTTTTACCGACCTCCGTAAGAAAAGGAAAATCCCGTGAAATGGCTAATCCCGCTTGTTCTTTTTGCATCTTGCGTCCAAGCCTCGGAAGAAGAGGGGGTGCGGAGGGTGCAGGCCCACCTTTTGATCGAAGATTTGTCCTCAGCGCTTCATGAAGCGGAACAACTGGCCAACCAATATCCCGAATCCTTAGTGGCAGGCAAGACTTTAGTGAGAGCTTTTGCAGCCAATGGACTGGAAGATTCCGCCCTCAATCTTTGGAACCGATTGACAATGAACAACCCGAATTTGCTTTATGATCGCGAACTTTTAGAAGATCTTGCTTGGGGCGTTTTAAAAAAGGGGCTTAACTCAACTCAATACGGAGTGCGTCTGGCCTCTTTGATCGGATCGTATTTGACTCACGATGTCAAAGCGGTTTCGATTTTGCAAAGAATGATGCGCGATTCCAATGCAGTCATTCGATCTGTGGCGGTACAAATGGCAGCCTCCTATCGGGACGCCCCTCTCAAAGACGAAATCGAAAGGTTAATGAACGATGAAAGAGTTTGGATGGTTCGGCTTGAAGTGATCAAAGCGGCAGGCCAGCTCAAAATGAAGGAAATGGCTGGAAAACTGAAAGCTTTGGTCCAATCCGATAAGACCACTTATGAAGAGCGACATTTGGCCATCGCCGCGCTGCTTGAAATGTACGATTCAATTACGATGCAGGAATGGAACGTATTAGCGACCAGCAACCGAGCTGGCTTGCGCCATTTGGCATGTTCCATCGCTGTCCATTTTCGCCTAGAAGAAGCCAAAGAAGAGATCCTCCGGCTGACCCAAGATCCGCATCCTTCCGTAAGGATTCAAGCTTTGAATGCTTTTGGGATTTTTTATCGGGAAAAAATCGATATGAGCCGCTCTAAAGAAATCGTCACTGCGGCCATGAAAGATTCCGATCCATCGGTTGCCATCACCGCTTGTTGGGCCATGCTTTTAATCGATCCGGAAAGCGGCTCGCCTGCGATGAGCCAATGGCTGGTCGATTCTTTACCTGAAAATCGGCGTCTCGCTGCGGCTGCCTTGTCAGCCACGGGAGAAAGAGGCTGGAAGCTTTCTAAAAAAATGCTCAAAGAAAGTACCGACCCTTATGTGAAAGCAAATATCGCACTCGGATTGATTGGACAGCGGGAGGAAGTTTCTGATTGCTGCGACCTGATCTATGATTTTTTAGAGAATGAAAAGCGGATGTGGATGTGGGACACCCGTCCCAACTCCCTTTTTCGTATTTTAGCCCCGAGCCAAGTGCGGCATGTCGATCAAATTCCCAATTATCCTGAAGCGATCGACCAAATGACACGGCTTAATTTGGTTTCCCTGTTGGCTTTGGTGGAAGATAAGAGAGCTTTGCCCGCGATCAAAACTTTCTTGTTACGGAAAAGCTGGGGAATCACCGGAGTGGCAGCGGCGACTCTTTTACAAGAAGGGGATGAGACCGCGCTCGAGGTAGTTAGAAAATTACTGAACGATCCTGATGCGAACATCCGGCTTCAGGCCTGTTTGGTCTTAGCTATGCTAGGGAGGGATGATACGGTCTTGCGGGATTTGCAAGGGGCCTACGCAGGCGCTGACCATGAAAAGAAATTGCATATTCTGGAGGCGCTAGGACGCGTCGGAAATGCAAATTCCTATAGTTTTCTCACCGGGGTATTGAGAGAGCCTTTCCCGATTCTCCGCGTCGCAGCGGCAGCCGCATTAATACAGAGTGTCAATCGGTGAATAAGGCGCACAAAATTCAAGAAGCCCAAAAAAGAATGAAGGAAATCGGCGCCGAGGGCTGGCTCCTTTATGATTTTCACAAAAACAACGATTTGGCCCATCTTTTTTTAGAAATACCCAAACACCAAATGACCACACGCCGGTTTTTTTATTGGATTCCCGCTGAGGGCGAGCCAGTAAAAATCGTCCATGCAATCGAATCTCATACGCTCGATGCTTGGCCTGGGGAAAAACGAACCTTTTTTTCCTGGCAATCGCTGCAAAAAGAAGTAGGGGAAGTCTTAAAACGCGTAAAAAAAGTCGCGATGGAATATTCCCCGAAAAATGCGATCCCTTATGTTTCTCGGGTGGATGGAGGGACGATCGATTTCATTCGTTCCTTGGGCGTAGAAGTCATCAGCTCAGGAAATTTTTTACCCTATTTTACTGCCGTTTTAAAAGAAAGCCAAGCCGCGAGCCATTTACGGGCAGCCAAAGAACTGGACCGGATCGTAAATGGAGCCTGGAAATGGATCGCCAAACATTTGGAAGAAGGCATTTCAGAATATGATGCCCAGCAGCAAATTTGCGATGCTTTTAAGAAAGCGGATCTAATCGCTGAAGACTTGCCGATTGTGGCAGTCAACGCGCATAGCGCCGACCCCCATTACATCCCTAAGAAAAACGGCTCTGCCCTCATTCGGAAAGGGGATTTCATTTTGATCGACTTATGGGCTAAAGAAAAAGGGGAGGAAGCTGTTTTCGCTGATATTACTAGAGTGGGGACCGCTTCCAGCAAGGCTTCTTTAAAACAAGAAGAAGTCTTTCATATAGTCCGAAAAGCGCAGAAAGCAGCCGCAGAGTTAGTGAAAGAAAGATTTGCCCATAAGAAGAAAGTGGAAGGCTGGGAAGTGGACGATGCGGCCCGGAAAGTGATCCAGAAATCGGGCTATGGTGATTTTTTTATCCATCGGACCGGCCACAGCATCGAAGTAAGCCTGCATGGCAGCGGGGCCCACATGGACAATCTTGAGATGCATGACGAGCGTCCCCTTCTTCCTTCGACTTGTTTTTCCATTGAGCCGGGGATTTATTTGCCTGAGGAATTCGGGATTAGACTAGAGCACGATATTTATATCCATCCCGATGGGAAAGTACAAATCACTGGCGGCGAACAAGATGAAATTGTTTGTTTGTTCTGAATTACTCGCGATAAAGTTTCAGATATAGGGCGTCCGCATTGAAATTTTGCTCGATCTCGCGCAATTTCAAAGCAGGACGGTTCGGATCTTTGAACAGAAAATAATCATCGTTTCCGAATAAAAGTCGGTCAAAAGCTCTTTCTTGGAAGTCTTTAATTTCCCCAATTTCATCGCGGCTCCATTCTTTCGAGGGCTGGGAAATAATCCGTAGCATCACACTCGCATCCAGGAGAGTAGGGATTGCCTCGATTTCATGTTTATGCAAAGCGGCTCTATGCGCGTCGATGCGGAGCTGAGGAAGATCGCTTTCGAATTGAAGATTGGCTTTATATCTTTCTTCCTGCTCGAGGGCCATCCGGTTCAAATACTGAAAACGGGCAATCAAGGGGAGAAGGGCGCAAAGAGGCTCTTCCGCATTGAGTTTGAGCAATTCTTTCATTGGCAAGTTTTCTAAAGAAAGTCCATGTTGATTAAAAAATTGAGTGATTTCAGGAGTTTTCCACTCCTGGATCATTTTCAATTCATTTCCAATAGCTTCCTCTGTTTCCGCTAGGCTTGCATATTTATAGGCCATAGTTTGAAGTTTGGTTGACCCGATAGACAAAAATGGGGTTGCGAGAAGTAGACTGAGCAGCGTTAAGGAAAGTCCAGCTGTGGGCACTACAGCCATTAGAGAAACAAATAAGAGCGACGCGCAAATGGCCGCGATCGCTACGTAAGTAATTTTTGCGAGGACATTCGCTGCAAAAGCTTTGGTTCGAAGTGCAGGGACATTTCTTTCAGGAGCCTCGATCAAATAATGATTTAGGATGGGAATTTGATTTTGAACGGTTTGCACGGCCATAAAAAAGCTCCTGAATTTCAGGTTAATTTATAACCTAAATTAGATTAAGAATCGATAAAAAATTGTTATAAATAAGATTTGCATAAGGGGCTTCATTTCAGTAGGCCTGCAAGCCAGCGGACAGCCTCTTGCTTCATTCGCAAATGAATGTAGGCAAGACCGTTGGAACGATTCAAAGAAAGACTTTCAGCTACACCAATTTCAGCCATAAAAAGGGGGGGGCATTTTAAAACAGTTTCGGGGGGTTCCCCGTTGTAAGCGAGGATGAGCAAAGCGGCTAGCCCCGCAGAGATCAAAGCATCTGACGAAACTTCAAAGAAAATTTTTCCATCTCGTAAATAAGAACGAAGATAAAGCTTGCTTTGGCAGCCCTGGACAATCCGGTCCGCTGTCTTATATTGTTCTTCAAAATGAGGAAGGCTTCGTCCTAATTCGATCAATGCGCTATACTTCTCTTCTGGCAAATGATAGGCAGCGAATTTTTTTTTGATTTCAGAAATATTTTTGCTGAAGCTGGAATCGTCCATGCCCGGAGATTTTAGCAGTGCGCCCGATTTATTAATAGACTCACGTCTTGGAGAAAAGGCGTTGACAATAATCGCCGAAATATAGTTTCATTAAAAGCATTTCCGAGCCAAAAACCCTATGTCTAAAGAAGAAACAATCAAAATGGAAGGCAAAGTTGAAGAACTTTTGCCTAATATGAACTTCAGCGTTGTGCTAGAAAACGGACTGCGCGTGATCGCCCATTTAAGTGGGAAGATGAGGATGCGCAATATCCGGGTTTATGCCGGCGATGCAGTGACTGTTGAGATGTCTCCTTATGACTTGACTAAGGCAAGAATCGTATATCGTCAAAAATAAATTTAAACTAATGGCTCGAAAGAGATTGATTTTATTGGCCCAAGTACCTTAAGCTTTCATGTTTTTAAATGACTTTCACAGCAAACGCCCAGGTAGCTCAGTGGTAGAGCACATGCATGGTAAGCATGTGGTCGTAGGTTCGATTCCTATCTTGGGCAAGATGAAATTTCCAGAGCCTTACGGAGGAAGTTAGAAGATGGCAAAAGAAACTTATCAGAGAAATAAACCGCACGTCAATATCGGTACTATCGGCCACGTCGACCATGGCAAGACAACGCTGACCGCCGCGATCACAAAAGTTTTGGCCGACAAAGGCTATGCAAAGTATCGCGATTACGGCTCAATCGATAACACGCCAGAAGAGAAAGCGCGCGGAATCACGATCAACGCTTCTCACGTTGAATACCAAACAGACAAACGTCACTATGCGCACGTAGACTGCCCAGGCCACGCTGACTACGTAAAAAACATGATTACAGGCGCCGCCCAGATGGACGGAGCGATTCTTGTTGTTGCAGCTACAGACGGTCCAATGCCGCAAACAAAAGAGCACATCTTGCTCGCACGCCAAGTCGGTGTTCCAGCAATCGTCGTCTTCTTGAACAAGATGGACATGATTGGCAAGGGCGACGAAGAACTCGTCGAACTCGTTGAGATGGAATTGACAGAGCTTCTCGAAGCAAAAGGCTACAAAAATGTACCGATCATCCGCGGGTCTGCTTTGAAAGCGCTCGAAGGCGATGCTGAGTACATCAAGGCAATCGTTAAGCTGATGGATGTAGTGGATGAAAAAATCCCAACGCCAGCACGTGAAATCGACAAGCCTTTCTTAATGCCGATTGAAGACGTATTCTCCATCTCTGGTCGTGGTACTGTAGTTACAGGTCGCGTAGAAAGAGGCAGAATCCGTGTTAACGACAAGATCCAGTTAGTAGGTATCCGCGAAACGAGAGATACAGTTGCTACCGGTCTTGAAATGTTTAACAAGATCCTCGAAGAAGCACTAGCTGGCGAAAACGTCGGCGTATTGCTCCGAAGCATCGAGAAAAACGACGTAGAAAGAGGAATGGTTCTTGCTGCTCCTGGCACTTGCACGCCTCACACTAAGTTCAAAGGAACGATTTACGTTTTGAACAAAGATGAGGGCGGACGCCACAAGCCTTTCTTCACTGGATATAGACCGCAATTCTATTTCCGTACTACGGACGTAACAGGAACTGTTGAGCTACCTGCTGGTACCGAGATGGTTATGCCTGGCGATAACGTGGAACTCACTGCTGAACTCATCCACCCGATTGCGATGGAAGAGGGAATGCGCTTTGCTATCCGCGAGGGCGGCAAAACGATCGGCGCTGGAACGATATCTAAAATCTTGAAGTAAGTCGAAAAGGCAGGGGAAGGAAACTTCCCCTGTCTGTTTTTATGCGGGTGTGTAGCTCAGTTGGTAGAGCAGCGATCTCCAAAGTCGCTGGTCGGGGGTTCGAGTCCCTCCGCACTCGACTTGAAGAATAGACAACTTTAAGCCTCTTAAGTGGGGGTCCTCAAAAAACGAAGTTTTTTGGGGGAGGGTAGAGGGTTCGAGTCCCTCCACACTCGACTTGAAGAGCTGAAAGAGAATTTGAGTAAAAAGTAGGGATGTATGTCGACAATCACAGAAAAGAAAAAACTCTCCTACTTCAGGGAAGTGCAGAACGAGCTGAAAAAAGTAACCTGGACGTCGAAGGATGAATTAATCCTTTGCACAAAAGCGGTGATTTTTTCGACTTTATTTTTTGGATTTGCGATTTACTTCGTCGATTTAATCATTCGCTCTTCCCTTGATGGTGTCGGTGCATTGTTTCGTTTGATTTTTGGGTAAGTGAGTTTGTATGCATAAATGGTATGTCCTCCAAGTAATGTCTAGCCACGAAAAGAAAGTAAAGAAGGCTATTGAAGAATATTTGCAAGCGAAAGGTCTGGCGGATGACATTGTCGAAATTTTGATACCCACAGAGAACGTCGCTGAAGTGAAGCGAGGGCAGCAGAAAGTAAGTGAAAAGAGAATGTGGCCAGGCTACATCCTCATAAAAATGAATTTGCACGATGAATCCTGGGCTTATGTAAAAGATACCCCTGGCGTGATTGATTTTTTAGGCGGTGAAAAACCCGCGCCTCTGAGCGAAAAAGAGGTGAACGATATCATGCGGGAACTCGAAGACAGGCAAAAAGGAATTGTGCAGAAACACAAGGTCGACGTGGGCGACCGAGTCAAGATTACCGATGGAGTGTTCGTCAACTTTACCGGATCTGTGATTGAAGTGAACCACGAAAAAGGAAGACTCAGCGTAATGGTCTCGATCTTTGGTCGAGAAACGCGTGTAGACGACCTCGAGTTTTGGCAAGTTGAACAAACAACTGCTGAAAGCGCGAGTTGAGAGGTTGTCCTATTTAGGACAGCTTCTGAATGGGGAGAGAAGGTTAGCTTCTCGAAATGACTCATTAAAAAAGGAAACAAATGGCTAAAAAGCTAGTTAAAACAATTAAATTGCAAATTCCTGCAGGGAAAGCCAATCCAGCCCCGCCTATCGGTCCTGCCCTAGGTTCAGCTGGTATTAACATTATGGCTTTTTGCAAAGAATTCAATGCAAAGACGCAAGATAAAGCTGGGGATATACTCCCAGTGGTTATTAACGTTTATGCGGACAAATCGTTTACGTTTATTACACGTCAACCTCCTGTGTCCCGCATGATTCTGAAAGAATTAGGCCTTGAGTCAGGATCTAAAGTACCGAACCGAGACAAAGTCGGCAAAATGACCCGCACTCAAGTGAAAAAAATCGCTAAGACCAAAATGGAAGATATGAGGATTGTTACCCTAGAAGCCGCAGAAATGATGGTGATGGGAACAGCTCGCTCCATGGGCGTAGATGTTGTGGAGGGCTAAGCGATGGGCAGAAAAAGATCAAAAAGAATGCAGGAAATCGACAAGCTCGTAGATTTAAATCGAGTTTATAAGCTGGATGAAGCTGTTGATGTCTTGAAAAAATGTCCTGCTGTGAAATTCGACCAATCGGTCAATATCGCAATGAAAATAGGCGTCGATCCCAAAAAATCAGACCAACAAGTGCGTGGCACTGTGTCGCTGCCCCATGGGACAGGACAAAAGGTTACCTTGGTTGTAATCGCAAAAGGCGAAAAAGCGAAAGAAGCTATTGAAGCCGGCGCGGATTACGCAGGAGCGGAAGATCTGCTCGAAAAAATTAAAGGTGGTTGGACTGATTTTTCTGCGTTGATCGCGACTCCAGACATGATGCGCGAATTAGGGAAACTGGGTAAAGTTCTAGGTCCTAGAGGCCTAATGCCTACACCTAAAGCGGGCACCGTGACCTCTGATGTAGCGAAAGCTGTCAGAGAAGTAAAAGCGGGAAAAATTGAGTTTAAAGTCGATAAGACTGGGAATGTCAATAATGCCGTCGGCAAGATCTCATTCAATAATACACAATTAGTGGAAAATTTGAATGTATTGCTGCAGGCGATTGCACGTTCGAAGCCTGCTAGCTCCAAAGGGGCTTTTTTCCGTGGTATTTACTTGTCTACGACAATGGGTCCCGGATTAAAAATCGATATCCAATCTTTAGCAGTCTAAGGAGAATGTGAAATGAGACGCGAAAAAGAACTCCTTTTGAACGAAATCAAGCAAAAAATCGATGAATCGACCGCTATGATCATCACTAAGTATGATCGTTTGGAGCCGAATGCATCTTGGGTACTGCGCGATGCGCTCGCTAAGTCTGGAAGTCTTTTTGAAGTAGTGCGAAAGCGCGTATTTCTGAAGGCTGCCGAAAAAGCGGGAGTCAAATTGGATGAAAGCCTTTTGAAAGGACATATCGGTATTGTTTTTATAGGACAGTCCGATGCCATGGCGCCAGCAAAAACCTTATTCAAATTCTCAGAAGCGAATGGGAATGTGATCCAAGTTGTATGCGGGCAAATCGAGGGTAAAATGGTCCCCGGAGCGGAAGTAGAAATGCTTTCGAAACTGCCAGGATTGGAAGATATGAGAGCGATTATGCTCGGCTTATTTGTATCGCCGATGTCGCAGATGCTTTCCGTATTGGAAGCCGTTATGGCGGAACCGCTCTCAGTCATTGAACAAAAAAGTTAAAATAGAAAGATTTAGGAGATAGGAATCATGAGTCAACATTTAGAGGATCTCGTCGAAAAGCTGAGCCAATTGTCTGTGCTCGATATGGCGAAATTAAAAGAAAAATTAGAGTCCAAATGGGGTGTAAAAGCTGCTGTAGCATCTGCTGCCGCACCAGCTGCTGCGGGCGCTGCTCCAGCTGCTGCATCTGAGTCGACTGAGTTCAAAGTCGTTCTTGAAGCCCCAGTACCAGACGACAAGAAAATCGCTGTCATTAAAGCAGTCCGCGAAGTTACAGGACTCGGCTTAAAAGAAGCGAAAGACCTCGTTGAGGGAGCTCCAAAAGATTTGAAGGCAACTGCACCTAAGGCTGAAGCTGAAGAGATTCAAAAGAAGATTCAAGCTGCCGGCGGAAAAGTTACCCTCAAAGGGCTATAAGAAAAAATTGCAGAAAATCATTCCATTATCTGCTAACATGATCAGCGCGGAAGACAGTTTCTGGATTCCGCCTGATTTATTTTTATTTGGTGATCTAATTTTTAGGAGCGAATACCCATGCTAAAAAAGCCGCCTAAGAGGGTGAGTTTTCGTGAAAGGGAAGAGATAATCGATCTCCCTAATCTGATCGAGATTCAGATTAAGTCCTATACGCAATTTCTCCAGTCTCATTTATTGCCCCATGAACGGGAAAACATAGGCCTTCAGGAGGTTTTCAGCGAAATCTTTCCGATCAAATCTTATGACGAAAAGACCGTTTTGGAATTTCTCTCCTACAATCTAGGAATACCTAAATATTCTCCCGAAGAGTGCATCCGCCGCGGGATTACTTATAATGTCACTTTAAAAGTGAAATTCCGACTCACCGACGAAACGGGTATCAAGGAAGAAGAAGTCTACATGGGAACCATCCCCATTATGACAGACAAAGGAACCTTCATCGTCAATGGCGCTGAAAGGGTTATTGTCTCTCAGCTTCATCGTTCGCCTGGTATTTCGTTTGAGCAAGAGCGCCACCCAAAAGGAACGATGCTTTATTCGTTCCGGATTATTCCTTATAGAGGCAGCTGGCTCGAAGCTTCTTTTGATAACAATGATCTAGTTTACATTTATATCGATCGTAAAAAGCGCCGCCGCAAAATTCTCGCATCGACTTTCATCCGAACGCTGGGTTATTCCACAGACGCTGACATCATCGAAGAATTTTTCGAAACAGTGAAAGTTAAAATTAAATCGGAAAAAGATTTCGTTAAACTCGTTGGTAAAATCCTCGCAGAAGACGTTGTGGATGAACAGACGGGACTCGTTTTTGGAAAAGCGGGAGAAAAGTTGACCACCGCCATGTTGAAGCGAATGGTTGATGAAGGTATTCAAGCGGTCCGAATTGCAGAAGATGCAGATGAAACCCATCCTGCAATCAAAATGCTTTCCAAAGATACGACCGATTCTTATGAGTCTGCATTAAAAGATTTCTATCGCAAGATCCGTCCGGGCGAACCACCCACTCTTTCCAACGCTCGATCGGCCATCATGCGTCTTTTCTTCGATCCAAAGAGATACAATTTAGGACGCGTAGGCCGTTATAAGCTGAACCGTAAATTGGGTCTGGGAACGACAGAAGACGAACTTGCTGTTGTGACGTTGCGTAAAGAAGACGTCATTGAAGCATTAAAATATTTGATTCGTTTGAAACTCGGCGATGAGCATGCCTATGTTGACGACATCGATCATTTGGGCAATCGCCGCGTCCGTTCGGTTGGTGAATTGATTCAAAACCAGTGCCGTATCGGCCTGGCCCGAATGGAAAAAATTATTAAAGAGAGAATGAACTTATTCGATTTCTCTTCCGACACAATGACTCCTGGAAAAATCGTTTCTGCGAAAGGTCTTGCAGGCGTTTTGAAGGATTTCTTCGGAAGATCCCAATTGTCTCAGTTTATGGATCAAACAAACCCTATTTCCGAACTGACCCACAAACGGCGTCTTTCTTGCCTTGGGCCAGGTGGTTTGAATCGCGAACGAGCAGGCTTCGAAGTGCGAGACGTCCATCCATCGCACTACGGCCGTATTTGCCCGATTGAAACGCCAGAGGGACCGAACATTGGTTTGATCACCTCTCTTTCGACTTTTGCGAAAATTAACGAATTCGGATTTATCGAAACTCCTTACCGGATTGTCCGTGAAGGCGTAGTCACTGATGAAATCGAATATATGACAGCGGACCAGGAAGCTGAATACGTTATTACGCAAGCATCGACAGCTCTAGACAAATACAACATGTTTAGCGAGACGCTCTGCTGGGCTCACCAACGCGGCGAACCGATGGAAATCGAAACGACGAAAGCGACTCACATGGACGTCTCTTCCAAACAGCTCGTTTCTATTGTCGCGGGATTGATTCCCTTTTTGGAGCATGATGATGCGAACCGCGCTTTGATGGGTTCGAACATGCAGCGCCAAGCGGTGCCTTTGCTTAGAGCCGATGCTCCTATTGTAGGAACAGGTTTGGAAGGGCGTTCAGCAAGAGACTCAGGCGCTGTCGTAGTAGCTCAAGAAGATGGTGTTGTGGAGTTCGTAGATGGTTACAAGATTGTTGTCGCTCCGAAAGACAACCCATTAAATAAGCATACGTATGTTCTGAAGAAATTTATGCGTTCCAATAGCGGAACTTGCATCAACCAAACTCCGATTTGTACAGTTGGAGATAAAGTAGTGGCCGGCGACGTTTTGGCTGACGGACCTGCAACGGACCGCGGCGAAATTGCGTTAGGGAAAAACGTGCTGGTAGCGTTTATGCCTTGGTGCGGATACAACTACGAAGATGCGATCATCATTTCGGAGAAACTCATTCGAGAAGACTACTACACTTCGATTTACCTCGAAGAGTTCGAGTTGACAGCGAGAGATACGAAACTCGGAAAAGAAGAGATCACTAAAGATATTCCGAACGTATCTGAAGAGATGCTTAAAGATTTGGGAGACGATGGAATTATCCGGATTGGCGCTCATGTTGAGCCGGGTTCGATCCTGGTAGGAAAAATCACTCCGAAATCGGAAACGGAACTTTCCCCAGAAGAACGCCTCTTAAGAGCGATCTTCGGTGAAAAAGCGGCGGATGTAAAAGATGCTTCCTTGACCGCGCCTCCAGGTACTGAAGGCGTTGTAATGGATGTCAAAGTCTTTTCACGCAGAGACCGTCTTTCTAAAACTGATGATGAACTCGTTGAAGAAGCGACTCGAATCAAAGACATCCATAGCGATTTCAAAACGAAGGAAGCTGAGCTCCAGATGGAGTTCCATGAAAAATTAGGCGCCCTTCTGATGAATGAAAAAGCGCCGTCGGCGATCATGCACCGAAAGAGCGGAGAAGTTTTGATCGAAGAAGGCCAAATCATCTCCCAAGAGATGATTGAAATGCTTGAGAGCGAGAAGGCCGAAGATCTTCTCATGGCCGATAAAGAAATCTATATCGAGCTGAAGCGGATCTTGCGTGAGTTCGAGCTGGCGTATCAAACCTTGCAGACGCAGCATAAATCAGAAATTGAATTCATGCGAAAAGGCGATACTGATTTGGATCCTGGCGTAATTCGCCAAGTCAAAGTTTATGTCGCAACGAAGCGTAAGCTGCAAGTGGGCGACAAAATGGCGGGACGTCATGGTAACAAAGGGGTCGTAGCTAAACTCGTTCCTGAAGCGGATATGCCTTATCTTTCGAACGGGGACACCATTGAGATTATCTTGAATCCATTGGGCGTACCTTCTCGTATGAACATGGGACAGTTATTGGAAACTCACTTGGGCTACGCTGCTAAAAAAGCGGGCATTTATGTGAAATCGCCTGTGTTTGAAGGTTTCCCTGAAGCGAAAATTTGGGAAATGATGAAGAGCCAGACGATGTTCCTTGACGGAAAGGCTTACTTATTCGATGGACGCACCGGAGACCGGTTTGATAACCGAGTCGTCGTAGGCTACATCTACATGTTGAAGCTGAGCCACTTAGTCGCGGACAAGATTCACGCCCGTTCGATTGGACCCTACTCCTTGGTCACTCAGCAGCCGCTGGGTGGAAAGGCGCAGATGGGCGGTCAGCGATTCGGAGAGATGGAAGTTTGGGCGCTTGAAGCTTATGGCGCTGCCCACCTCTTGCAGGAAATGTTGACAGTGAAGTCGGACGATGTCGCGGGAAGAACGCGCATTTATGAGTCGATCGTCAAAGGCGAAAATACGCTTGTGGCGGGAACTCCTGAATCGTTCAATGTGCTTGTGAAGGAGATGCAGGGGCTTTGCCTCGATATCCGCACCGAGTTTGTGGACTAATAAACTAAGAATTCCTCTCCCTTCGGGGAGAGTGTGAGTTTTTTTCCGAATTAGAAGACGACCCTCTCCAGGGAGAGGGTAGATCAATAGGAGACTAAAGTAGATGTTTGATGCTGATGAGGATGTAAGGGGATCTCAATTCGATAAGCTGACCATCAAGATTGCTTCGGATGAAGTGATCCGTGATCAATGGTCCCGTGGCGAGATCAAAAAGCCCGAAACAATCAATTATCGCACTTTTAAACCCGAGAAGGGGGGCCTTTTCTGCGAAAAAATCTTCGGGCCTACGCGAGATTGGGAATGCGCTTGCGGTAAATATAAAAAAATCAAACACAAAGGGATTGTTTGCGACCGCTGCGGCGTTGAAGTGACTGTCTCTAAAGTGAGACGGGAAAGGATGGCCCACATTGATCTGGCCGTTCCTGTAGTTCATATTTGGTTTTTTAAAACAATGCCTTCTCGAATTGGCAATATTCTTGGCATGTCGACCTCTGATTTGGAAAGGGTCATTTATTACGAGGAATATGTAGTCACTGATGCGGGACGAACAGACCTCCAGAAAAAACAACTGTTAAATGATACCGAATATCGGGAAGCTCAAGAAAAATGGGGCACCGATGGATTTACCGCCCGTATGGGGGGAGAAGCGATTCAAGACCTTCTCAAAACAGAAGATCTATCTGGACTGGTTATCGACTTGAAAGACAAGTTGCGAAAGACGAAGTCGATGCAAGCGCGCATGAAACTAGCGAAACGTTTGAAGATCGTCGAAGGATTTGCCACATCAACGAACCGTCAAGATTGGATGGTTCTCGGTGTGATTCCCGTCATTCCGCCTGACCTGCGTCCTTTAGTTCCGTTGGATGGGGGCCGTTTTGCTACTTCTGACTTGAACGATTTATACCGTCGCGTAATCAACAGAAATAACCGTTTGAAATCGATCCTTAAACTGAAGACTCCGGATGTAATTGTCCGAAATGAGAAGAGGATGCTTCAGGAAGCGGTTGATGCCCTGTTCGATAACGGCCGCCATGGACATCCTGTGATGGGCGCGGGCAATAGACCCCTGAAAGCCCTTTCAGAGATGTTGAAAGGAAAACAAGGACGATTCAGACAGAATCTTCTTGGAAAACGGGTTGACTACTCTGGCCGTTCTGTAATCGTCGTAGGTCCTGAACTGAAATTTAACCAATGCGGATTGCCGAAAAAAATGGCTCTCGAATTGTTCGAGCCGTTTATCGTAAAGAGGCTGAAAGATCTCGGGTATGTCTATACGATCCGATCTGCTAAGAAAATGATTCAGAAACAGGCTCCCGAAGTTTGGGACGTTTTGGAAGAAATTATCAAAGGACACCCGGTTCTTCTCAACCGAGCTCCTACGCTTCACCGACTGGGTATCCAGGCTTTCGAACCAGTATTGATCGAAGGGAAAGCGATCCGGATTCATCCTCTGGTCACACCTGCGTTCAACGCCGACTTCGACGGAGACCAGATGGCGGTCCATATTCCGCTTTCTATCGAAGCGCAGCTCGAAGCAAAACTCTTGATGATGGCGCCGGATAACATTTTCCTACCCTCTTCAGGTAGACCTGTTGCGGTTCCAGCGCAGGATATGATTTTGGGTCTTTATTATTTGATGCATGATCCTGTGTTCATCCCTGAAAGAGAAGGACGCAAAATCAAAATCTTTAATAGCCCGGAAGAAGTGTTGATGGCGCTCAACTCCAGCGGTAGCTACAACTGGTTTGAAGGGGATAAAGAAGGAAGACGCGACAATCTTGGACGCGGTATTCCCATCCACGAAAAAATTAAAGTATTGATCGATGGCGGGATTATCGAAACGACTCCCGGACGCGTTCTCTTTAACACGATCGTGCCTAAACAGCTTGGGTTCCAGAACTACGTTCTCCGTAAAAAACGGCTTTCCGAGCTAGTTCTCGAATGCTACAAAAAAATCGGCCTAGAAACGACTGTCCAATTTTTGGACAACATGAAAAACCTGGGATTCGCTGAAGCGACTCGAGCTGCTCTTTCAATGGGTACTTGCGACGTCAAAGTTCCTCCGCATAAAGCACAAGTGCTTGCTGAGGCTTATAAGCGCGTAGCCGTTGTTAAAAAGCAGTATGAAGACGGGATTATCACTGAAGGCGAAAGACATTCGAAGATCATCAGTATTTGGACTGAAGTTTCAGACCATCTGTCTGAAGAGTTGTTCAAATTGATCTACGACACATCCGCTGGTAAGTTGAATCCGCTTTACCTCATGGTCGACTCTGGCGCCCGAGGTAATAAATCTCAGGTTAAACAGTTAGGAGCGCTCCGCGGCTTGATGGCAAAACCATCCGGAGAAATTATCGAATCGCCCATCACAGCGAACTTCCGTGAAGGATTGACGGTGATGGAGTACTTCATTTCTACGCACGGTGCTCGAAAAGGTCTTTCCGATACGGCCCTGAAGACGGCCGACTCCGGTTACCTCACGCGCCGTTTGGTCGACGTTGCGCAAGACGTCATTGTAACGCGGGATAACTGCGGTACTTTGAATGGCATCGAAGTTGCAGCGATCAAACAAGGGAACGAAGAACTCTTGGCGATCAAGGACCGGATTTATGGACGAACTGTCTTGGAAGATATTTATCAGCCAGGTGACAGCAAGAAAATTTTGGCCCGATCCGGAGATATCCTATCAACTACTCAAGCTGAAGCGATTGATGACGCAGGGATTGAAACAATCCGGATCCGTTCTGCTCTCACTTGCGAAAGCCGACGCGGAATTTGCGCGAAGTGCTATGGTTTGAACTTAGCAACTGGCAATCTGGTGGGATTGGGAGAAGCGATTGGTATTATCGCAGCTCAGTCGATCGGTGAACCAGGAACGCAGCTTACGATGAGAACGTTCCACTTGGGCGGTATCGCGTCAGCAGGGCTTAGCCCCGAGTTGATTGCCGAGCACGATGGAATCCTCATCTACATGGACCTGCGCGTTGTTCAAAACGAGGAAGGCCATTGGCTGGCCCTCAATAAGAATGGCTCGCTCCAGATTGTGCGTGATGAAGGCCGTACCATCGAAGACTATAAAAAGCTGCTTAACAACAAGTCGATCGAACCTCTTCAAACTTTCCACGTTGAGCTAGGAACGAAAATTTTCTTTGCCGACGGTTCGAAAATTAAGAAGAAAATCAAAGTCGGCCAGTGGGAGCAGCATAGCAGCCCAATCATTTGCGAACGCCCAGGCTACGTCAAATATGAAGATTTGGTCGAAGGGATTTCTACCCAGCGCGAAGTCAATAAACAGACGGGCCAGGTAGAGCTGATTGTAAAACAGCACCGTGGGGAACTCCACCCGCAAATCGTGATCTATACAGATCCCGAATATACAGAACTAGTCGGAACGTACGCGATTCCTTCTGGAGCTGTCATTGCAACACGGGAAGGACAGCATGTAGCAGCCGGTATCGTGCTTGCGAAACTGCCTCGCGGAGCCATCAAGACAAAAGATATTACAGGCGGTCTACCGCGCGTTGCCGAGCTTTTCGAAGCGAGACGTCCTAAAGACGCAGCAGAGATTGCGAAGCTAGATGGAATGATCGATTTCCGCGGAGTTCAAAAGAACAAGCGGATTGTGATTGTCCGAGACGATGTTTCCGGTATGGAAGAAGAACACCTCATTCCGTTGACCAAACACTTAATTGTCCAGAAAGGGGACAATGTAGTGAAAGGACAGCAGCTCACAGAAGGTCTCGTTGTATCGCAGGAAATCCTCGATATTTGCGGCGTCCGCGAACTGCAAAAATACTTGGTCAATCAGGTTCAGGAAGTTTATCGTCTGCAGGGTGTCGATATCAATGATAAGCACATCGAGATCATTGTTCGTCAGATGCTCCAAAAAGTACGCATCACCGATCCGGGCGATACTACGTTCCTTCACGGGGAAGACGTCGACAGAAAAGTCTTCCATGAACAGAACCGAAAGACTATCGAAGAGGGAGGAAAACCTGCTCAAGCAGCTCCTGTCCTCCTCGGAATTACCCGAGCCTCTTTGGGTACGGAATCGTTCATCTCGGCCGCCTCATTCCAAGAGACGACCCGAGTCCTTACGGAAGCGGCGAGCGAAAGCAAGACCGATTACCTGCTGGATATCAAAGCCAACCTCATCATGGGTCATATGATCCCTGGCGGAACTGGCTACGAATATCACAAGAAGGTCAACAAATTTATCGAAAGCCAGCACGCGGAAGAACTCGATATCGATTTCGAAACCGAAGCGGCTCTTGTTTAATGATTTTCAACTCCCCTGTCTTTCGGCAGGGGAGTCTTTTCTAGAACTTCTTTCTTAAGAAAATTCTCTCGTAAATCTTTTAACTAACTAGCACGTAAAAAGCCGCGAGCATCACCGCTGAAGCTATCTGCGCACCTGTGACTTTCAAATTGTTTTTTGCTAAAACAACCAAATTGTTTCTGGCTGAAAGATTGGGATTTGGCTGAACACGATTAAAAGCCATTTCTAGAGGATCGTTTTGACCTTCGGGAGCTGGAGGCCTTTCAAGCTTATTGCATTTTTTCCGCAACCGTGCGCCTGCGATTCCCTCTAGTAGGTTTGCTTGGCTAAACCCGTAATTTTTATTGAGATTCAATAAGATATTTTGGCAGGCGTTTGCCCAAGGTGCGTAATTAGCTGTAGAGGTAAAAGCGGCTGCCCCATAAACAGCCCGACCGATTAAACGATCTACTTCTGCTAAATTTCTGGCTTGGTGCAAAATTTTATCGACTTGATTCCAATCACCTAGCATGGCTTGGGTTTGAATGGCGGATTCTCTATTTTGGTTGTTAAAAAGAGACCGGCAACACATATTTATCCTCTGAATACTAAATTGTATATATATTATAGCAACTATTTTATTTTTTTAGTAGTTAAATATATTAAATAATATTTATTAAAAAAATTTATAGTTTGCGCTGTTTTGTTTTAATGTTGGTATGTACTTATTCCTTCAGATGACCTACAATCATCTTGTTAAAATTGATTAAAGAAAAGGGTTTATGTCTTCTATTCAAGAATCTTCTTGCTCCACTCAATTTATTCCGGAGCCTAAAGAACAAGTTTCTTCTTCTTCAACAAAAAAAGTGGCTCTCGGGATTTTTTCTATTTTGGGATTTGGTTTAGCCTGTTGGTATGGCTCTTCTTTGGTTACTTCCTCCATATACAAAAAATTAGGGGAGAGGACATTAGGCCAGGCAATTGAGGGAAGTTTCACCAAAAATGGACAAAGTTTCCCCCTCGATCTTTATGCAGATGAAGATTATTTAAGCCGGTGGAAATTCAGCCAGATGGGGAATCCATCGCAATCGTTTAATTTGTGCAACTATGTCAATTATCAAATCGAAAACCAATATTACAATGGACTTACGTCTGAGACCCTGCAGCGTATTTCTCCTGGGATCCGTTCGATGACCGACCGGGAAGTGCGTCATTGGTACAATCGCAATTTGCAGGAAGCAGTTCCCTGCTTGGTAGAAGGGATGAAAAAATTGATTCCATTCGCCCCTAATAAGATGCGGACAGGGGAGTGTTACGACAGAGCTCTCGCGGCAAGCGAAACCAGAAATAATCTCAAACACGACGCCCGCGTCCGATCTAAAGAAACTCCTGAAAAAGCTTTAGAAGTCCTCAATGCACTCCGCTATGGAGGAGAAATTGATGCAGCTTATATCACCGGTAAATACTTACGGGATACAAAAGAAGCCTCCTGTAAGGCGATCATCGCAGCAACAACGCGGACGAATGAAAAAGTGACTGCTTTCTTAGGATAATTTCCAAAGGCCTCTTCTTATAAGAGGCTTTCCAACATTTTCTCGAGTTTGACAATATCTTTCGCAAAGTTGCGGATCCCTTCCGCAAGTTTATCGGACGCCATTGCGTCGTCATTCAAAAGATAACGGAATGTTTTTTCATCCATATGCATCTTTTCAATGGAGCTTTGTTTCGCTTTTTCGGGATCGAGTTTCCGCGTGATGGGATCGGAAGAATCTTTGAGCTCTTCCAGAAAATTAGGGGAGATAGTCAGCAGATCGCAGCCGGTCAATTCTAGGATTTCTCCTTTGTTTCTGAAGGAGGCTCCCATGATTTGAGTTTTATAGCCGAATTTTTTGTAGTAATTGTAGATCTTTGTGACCGATTTGACTCCTGGGTCTTCAGCCGAAGGGTAACTGGCTACATTGTCATTTTTTTTATGCCAATCGAGAATTCTTCCTACAAAAGGGGAGATGAGGGTCGCTTTGGCTTCAGCGCAGGCGATGGCTTGAGGAAGGCTGAAAAGCAATGTCATGTTGCAATGGATCCCTTCTTTTTCTAATTGCTTGGCTGCCATAACCCCTTCCCAAGTAGAGGCCAATTTGATCAAAATTCTTTTTCTATCAATTCCTGCAGCTTCATAAAGGGCGATCAGGTGTTGGGCTTTTTGAATGCTTCCTTCGATATCAAAGGAAAGGCGTGCATCGACCTCTGTTGAAACACGGCCGGGAACAATTTTTAGAATCTCAAGGCCGAAGTTGACGAAAACTTTGTCCATCGCGTGTTCAAGCTGTTTCTGACTTTTTGCTTTCCCATATCGCACTGCATCTTCAATCAAAGGACGGTATTGCGGTTGTTGGCTTGCGGCGTAAATGAGAGAAGGATTTGTAGTTGAGTCGGTAGGACTATATTGAAGGAGTGATCCGAAATCGCCCGTATCGGCTACTACTGTAGTAAATTTTTTTAATTGATCAAGCTGGCTTTGTTGTTTCACTGGATAGGTCCTTTGAAAAGATTTTCATCCTGATACCGTTTGCCCAAAAATTGACTAAATGTTCGGGAAAAACGGTCCGATTCTAAGATTTGTTCATAACCGTCGATAAGGATACTCACATTTTTGCCTTCTTGCAAGGCCTGAGTGAGTCGTTTTGCAGTTTCTAAAGAAAGACGGACCCGCATAGCCCCTTCTCTTAAAGGAATTTCTTCATCGTAAGATTCATCGCCCAAATTAAAAGAAGCCTTTACGAATTCAGAGGAATTCCCAGAAAAGTGATTTCTTTTCAGGGATACAAAAGCTTCGACGTTCTCTCCGACTCGAAGCAACTCGAATTCTAGGGGAGAAGGGGGATGGTTAGGGTTAAAGTATTTGAGGCGGCTTGAATCGAAAGATCGGTTTCCTGCCGCCAGTTCGTCCAATTTCCAGTTATTAGGGCCAGCGCAAGAAGATGCTAAGATAACCAAAAAAAAGGAAAGGACTCGGAACATAAAATTCTCTAGTGGGAATGGGCGTCCGCGCCTGGATCCCAAGACACCAAAAGGACTCCTGCAGTGGCCGAAATTAAAGCTCCCAGAGCGAACATCCAATTTTGAAATTCACTCGATGAAGTTTTTCTTGCTAGTTCGGCAATGGTGCCTGGAGCCACTTCGTCTTGAGCGAAAACAGGCTGATGAAGAGAGATTAACAAAATAGCAGCCGCAATCAAACATTTTTTCATAGGAACCTCCCTCTCGGTATATTTTTCACTCTAATCTATTTTTGATTTTTTGAAACAGAGTGATATAATCCTTGCAAATTCTTAATAAAAAAGCCTAAAATATCTATTAAAAAATAGGTTTTATAATTTAAATGGAAGCAGTGAATCCTTATTCCCTTTACCTCTCCAAAGAACCTCGGGAAGTTTCTTCTCTCTCTGCTATGCTTTCTGGTTTCGAGGACGCAATTTCGATTTCTCTTGCCGGCCTCTCTCTTTATAATTTTGCCAACCCTCGCATTTACAAATCGATTTTCGGCGAGGCAAAAGATGTTTGCCGACCCTGCGCAGCCCGAATTCTGAAGGTAAAGAATTTTCCCTTCTTTGGAGCGAAACCTGGCAGGCTGGATCCCACTGCGTTAATCCCCTCTGGACAAAACTGGGATTTGGTAAAAAAAATAGGCGCCGATTTTTTTAACCCCTCGCAAATGGGAAGAAAATGCGCGCTCGGCGCCCCAAATGAATTATGGGGATGCCGAGCTGTAAATTATTTAGGAAGCTTAACTGAAACCGTATCAAAAAATTCTTTGCTTTTTGCCGTGGGCTTTGGGATTCTTGTTAGTTTCTTTACTTTGAAGCACTTAAATAAAAAATAACCGAGGTTACGTAAACTTAACAATGGATTATAATCTTAATTAAAAAGAGAGGCGTTATGAGTTTATCTTGTGAACCTACTGTAAGATCTCAAACTCAGTTCGATAAGTTGCTTGCTTATCACTCTGAAGTTGAAAAAGGAGATTCTCCAATTGAGAAAATAGGAGGGCTAATGCAAGACACCTCTCAACAGTTGAATAGTTGCATGGCAGAATCGCACAGGCTTCAACATGATATTGACTCGCTCTTACAAATCCATGATCGATTGAATGCAAATGGGCTGCAGAAATTATCTCCTAGAGTAAAAATCTTTGTCGCGGAATTAAAGGAACAAGGTCTTGATCTTCTACCTGAAGAAAGTGCCGAAATCACAAAAGAAAAGGCAGCAGAGTTGAAATCGCTAATCCATTGTTTATTAGATCAGAAGCGTTCTAAACTCCAGATTCTTTTTATAAATAAGATCAAACCCCTTTTCGAGAAGAAAGAAGAGTTGGACAAAGTACAAAGAGCTTGGAAAACCTTAAAAGACAAAATCCGCGACAACATCCGCTTACACCCAATCATCATTGGGCATGCCGCTGGCCGTTGTAAGGATATCACAGGTGGTTTAGCTCGAGTCGCTGAGCTTTTCGAGGGAACTCAG